>Ga0247779_1001326_pt1 | contig 12090 bp, 13 predicted proteins | sample UWRJL221509R5_FD_179925 | JGI IMG/M metagenome (GOLD analysis project Ga0247779, IMG submission 179925) | Plant litter microbial communities from Arlington Agricultural Research Station in Wisconsin, United States - UWRJ-L221-509R-5 | ecosystem: Environmental > Terrestrial > Plant litter >...
AGCAGAAGAGTTGCGCAATGGCAGGTCGTTGGAATTAGCTTTGGATAGATGGGTATGAAGACTATATTAGCAGATATATCCAAAACATCAACATGAAAGCAGTATACTATCGAGTGAACAAGGACTAAACATGCTTAAATAGTAAGCAATGAAGGGTAGCATGAAAGCAAGAGGAAGGAAGGGTATGATGTCTTGCTTTTTGTTCATTTAGTAGCACCGCCAATGACTGTGAACAAGCCACTCATTTTTGTGCGCCAGTTGTCTCCATATAAGAAACGGACCAGACCCGCTGAGAACTCCCTGTTAAATTGGTCAGCCACAGCATAAAAGATAAAAATGCGATTGTAGCTAACTGACCAGCTGGAACGTAATGACTGCACGGGATAGTCGAGAACCCTAGGAATACTAGTATTGATAAGGGATGGCCATCTATCGAATATAACGGCTTTGGGATTAGTTAATGAACGAAGACCTTCGGGTCCGCCTAGAGAGCACAGTCAATGAAACGTCATGTGTATCTACGAATTAAACGGTACCAAAGCGTCCATAACCGCTGGCCTTTGTTCCACCAAAGGGTAGATCTTGACTATAGAAATCATGTTAAGCAAAGATCAGAGGTAAAAAGAGGCATTACATACTTGATCTGTTAAGAAAGTGAGTACAAGCGCTCAGAGTACGATGGCAAACAAGAACATACATAGAATACACCGAAGTCGTTGATCGAAACCATACCACACTCCAGTCTTTTGGCAACCTTGAGACAATCTTCTTGATCAGGTCCAAAGACGCTTGCACCGAGACCATATTTCGTGCTATTTGCAATTTCGATAGCTTCCTCGACAGTTTCGTAAGGCATCAGAAGAGCGATAGGGGCGAACACTGGATACTATTCAAGAACTGTTTTTAAGAGTATAAGAGAACCCACTCACATTCCTGATTGGCAATGGCCATGCTAGAATCCACGGGTCCAAGAACAGTGGGTTTAAAGTAGTACCCGTCTTCGTGGTAAGGATGTTTATATTCTGCTCCACCTTTCACGTAGGCATTTACTTCCTCAGCATCTTTAATTAATTTCTCAAGCCCGCGGAAACGATCACCACTGATCATAGCACCAGTCTCAACAGTAGCGATGTAACCAGCCTGACCCTTTGACATAACCGAGCCTACACGCATTTTTTCGACGCGCTCCGAAAAAATGGCAAACAGGTCGTCGTACTGGTCCACATGAACCAGGAGACGTTCAATGCCGATACAATTCTGTCCGGCGTTTTGACTGGTAGAAAGTAAGATGACGATTCGTGAGACGAAATTGATAATGTGACTTACTATACACCGCGCATCCATAAACTGGCCCATTTGTTGAGGTCTGTTTTAGGAAGAATGACAGCAGGGTCTTTACCTCCGAGTTCGAGTGTAACAGGAGTAAGGTGCTTAGTTGCGGCTACCGCGACCTTGAGAATAAGATCAGCTTGGCATAAAGCATACATAGAAAATGTGCCCAATTCACCTTGCGTCCAACAGTCTCCGAGCCAATAAAGGTGATGTGTTTAATACGCGGTGATTGAGTGAGAGCATCAGCCTGCTCAGGATAACAGCACACAACTTGTACAAGCTCGCCGCTATGGCCACATGCTTTGAGGCAGTCTGATATAACCCCGACAAAGAATGTGGTGGACCAAATTACGTGTTCCGAGCACTTGAGTACCACAGCGTTTCCGGCGAAGAGAGAAGCAATAATAGGAGACCAAGCATTATGAAGAGCTATGCATATGAATGTCATTCGTATCAAATCGTACTAAATGAAATGCTCTGAAAGAAACAGAAACTCACGATAGTTCCAAGATGTAATAGCAGCAGTGACACCCAAGGGCTCGTAAATAACCTGCGATTTTTTGTAGAACATCATGAAGTTGGTCTTCCTGGGTTCAGGTCGAAGTGCCTCTTCTCCGTGTTTCATTATCCACTCCAACTTTGAGCAAGTAGTAATGATTTCCCCGAGAGCAGCATCAATCACTTCAAAGGTAGCCAAGACAGGCGATTAACCACAAGCAGGACAGGGGGTAAATCAAATAACCAACTCACAGGTTTTCCCTGTATCGCGGCAGGCCACACGCGCGCAAGTATCCTGATTCTCAACGAGCCACTTCTGCAAGCTGCGAAGGACGCGTCTGCGCTGTTGGAAAGTCGTGTTTTTCCATGTCTTCTGTGCCTTTTCCGCGCGTCTGATCTTGCCTTCAATTTCAGCTTCGTTGTCTGCAATGGACGTCCCTATGTGCAAGCCTGTTGCAGGGTCGAAGGAGGTAATGTATCGTCGTCCGGGTACGGACATCATTGGCATAAGGTCATTCTGACTCAAATGTGATTCCAGAGACGGGTTCTTGAGTTGAACACCTTCCCATCCCGGCTCGGCTGGCTATACACACAAATACATGTTAATGTGTTTATTAGTCAAACGAGGACCTGCATACCTCTGGAAAAGTGACATTAAAAGGTACTGCACTGTTGTGCGTTTGTTGGTAGCGTTCATATACAAGGTAGATTCCGAAAGCAAAGAAAATGGTGATTGGATAAATGGCATCAATATTTCGTTTCGAGTCTGAATCCAAACCCAACTTCATAGTCAGGTAAGGATGGTTCATAAGTGATATAAGGGTATCCATTGCAGGAGATAACCCGCCAACGGGAAGGGTCGTTAGATGGAGGTAGGCTGTTAACCAAGAATTCCAAAAAAACCAACCGTCACCGAACAATGAACACGCGACTTTGATTGTCCTCACGTGATCTCAGCGGTATTAATATACTATTGTTCGAGTCGAAGATTGCCATAAGAAATTATGTATAGAGCTCAGAACCAAAACAAGTGTATATGTAGTGAAAAGCAGCTATAATTAAGGGTATAAAAAAAGCAAAAAGTGTGAACGTGTGAACCGTTACAGAAACGAAAACATGTATTTGAGTCATTAACGAGCTGTAATGTGTTGAGGAATAATGCAGGTGGCTAAATTGTTGTCCAGAATTGCAAACGTTAAAGTCAGGAAATGTATGGTCGATATTGAAAAGGGAAAAAACTGCAACCTAGCACAGAAGGAACAGATATAAAACTACTTTACTGGAGGAGAAAGAGCATCTTGCAGATTTGTTACCGATCCAGTTTTCTTCTTGCCTATTTGACTTAACCTTTTGAGGCTGGCTAAACTGCTCTTTGACTTTTTATGTGTCTTTTCTCCTTTGTTGTTACCTGCGTCTGAGGAGGTCACGGAAGTCAGCGAAACCACATCAGGCTCCTTTAGAACCTCAGGGACTTCTTGCGACTCTTCTACAGGAGAGGTTGAAATAAGACTCTCAGAAAGGCCTGATTGCCCTCCTCCACCGATGAGTTTGATAGTTGTTTGAGGCTCTGTCTCTGATTCTGCAGAAAAATTAACTTCTACTGGCGGTTGAACTGCCTCTGTGACATTCGGTAGAAATTGTGCTGATAGGGGTTCGAAAGATTGCTGGCTGGTAACAGGACTTTCTGTCAGAAGGTCAGGAACAACAGGGACAGACGAGGTAGTAGCTTGTGGTGAGGTTGGGAAAGATGATGATGATGATATCGATGAGAGTGGTGGTAAAGGAGATGAATCCGAGAGCGCAGACCCGTTGGCTTCAGAAGTTTCCCGGCGAACGGGGAGTTTTGTCCTTCCTGCGCGCCTGGTTTCCGTTACTAGGCTAACATCCTCAGCGTATTCGTGACCATTAATGCGTCCTGACTCAATATCATCAGTCGAAGAGTGGCCAGAACCGGGAGGTGAATTTGATGGTGCAATGTCCAAGGCTGTTGGTAATGCCACAGGTCGAGGGGCGGGAGGTTTAGTGACGGATATTGTAGGTAATGCTGGTACATCTAGTTTTGAGGAGCTTGCTTGAGGTCCAGAGTGGCTGTTGAGGACTTGGACAGTAGGCGAAGGGATATGTTCGGAGGAATTTCTCAGCACAGGAATAGCAACTTCTGCAGCTCCAGGACCTTGCATAGACAGCTCCACAATGTCCAAGTCTTGTTGAGCCTCCTGGAAGCGGTATTAGGCCTATTTTTTGCCAATAAATAAATAAATCATATCGACTAACCTTGTATGAGGTCTGGTCCGGCATCAGAGCCGCATCAGGTATAACACCAGCCTCTTGCCATTTCCGCACACTCCGGTCGGCCCAAGCCTCAAGTACGTTCCAACCGCGATATTCACCAACGTAGCGCAGTCCTCCTCCGGAGCCGGTATCACCACCTCCATCTCCTTGTCCCCGACCATTACCGTCGTAAAAATAGCTCTCATATCCCAATTCGTCCTCGCTGCCCTCGCTGGCATCATTTGCGCCAATCTCAAATCCATCCCCGCTTTCGAGTTCCTCGACGAAGCTAGCCAACCACTTTGCCCAGCCAGCCGGGCCGTCACCCATCCATAATACTACTTTTGTGTCGAAATCACGTCCAAATACGATGACTTGCCCAATTGTACCTTGTTCTCCAGGATTGAGATCAATACCAAGGTAATTGCCTGCTTTGTCTGCAATGAGTGGTATCCAACCTCGCTGTGAATATTCAGTTCTAATCCAGCCAGGGGGAAGTGATTGCATGGACCGACGCAAGGCCTCATTTGCACCTGTGTTGGGGTCGTTATCCACTTCTCTCCAGAATCTCCACTCTTCTAAAACACTTTCCAACGGCAAAAGTGTCAGACCAAAGAATAACCCCTCTGAGCAGCCAGCAGCTGATTCTGCCTCTTGTCCGTCCACACAAAGATAAGATTCACGAACTACCGAAGGAAGAGCGAATCCGAATTGCATTTCGATTTGAGCAAGATCTTGAGGGAGAATGCCGTAATTTAGAGTGTCACCAAGTTCGGGATATTCTCTGTTTAACCACGAACGAATGCGAGCCCAAGTTTTTGATAGTGGTGGGTAGGCTACTCCTGGGGTGATGTGCCTGTGCAATGGATCCATGTGAGTCGGAAGGAGAGAAGAGGATCCTGAATGAGAGTTGAAGCCAGAGCTTTGAGTCGCAAGCAACGTCATAAGTACATTGAGACGGTTTTGAGCTGGTTGCGCGATACTTACGAAGAAGGAAGGTAGCCATAAGCCATGGGACCCTGGGGAGGATAAGTATACGCGCCTGAGGTCATAGCTGAGTCTGGATCAGGTGTAGCAAGTGTACTGGGATTAAAAGCGTCAGGATGTGAGGGGAATACAGGCGAAGAAGTGGGTAAGGAGAAAGCCTCATGGGTTGAATTGAAGACCTGTCCATTCCTGTTCTTCTGAGAATTATCGGAGGAGAAAAAAGAGGAGAGCCAACCCATGACAGAAGTAGGAGACAACAGACTGACTGCCGTTGTCGTTCACGTCTTACTCTCTGATGTTGCCTCAACTATTCAAAATTACATAATCAAATAATTTGCCTCGCGGCCCCTTCATTCGACCGTGGTTGTCTGACTTACGCGTCAATTGTCAAGTTCTTCCCTGTGCCTGCTCTGCGCCCGACGTAACAAGTGCCGCTATAATACAGAACGCTGGAAGCATTTATGTAACAAATTTTTATGCCAGGCCGCTGTGCGGATTCGAAAGACGGTAGGAGTTCTGACAATCTTGGAATGGTTCGTATATACGACTCTGGACCTCGAGGCGACTCAATCTGACTCAATCATAACTCTCATTCATCTTCAAAATCCATTCAATTTCACTTTCCCGTGATTAAAGGGAACTGCGTTTCTGATTCTGATGTCGGTTCCGGCGCCTTTGGAGCCTCTAGTACAGTTCTCGTTCTAGCGGTAGTGAAGGAGCCTTGAGACTGAAACAACCAAAGAGTATCAAGAACTGTATATAATTATATCTGCTGGAGAAACTAAGAGGTCCTGTACATCCCTATAACTTTCCTCGGATTCCCTTCGCGCCTCTCAACATCAACCTCTCATCTTCGACTATATCATTCAGTTACGAAGCCTCGCAACAAAGTACGCCCCGCAGAATCATCATCGCAGAACTGCGAATCTAAGTATATTCTCCCCGCTTATCCAAGTATAACATTAGGTATCAGACCAAAATAACAACTAAGTACCAGCTAAGCAGGAGGGAACTTCTTTGAGATTTGTTTACTATACAAAAACATACATTATTCAAAGGTAAGGACTATTTCTACGCGAATTTTGATTAAATCCAACAACGATCTGGTCGACCGAGAAATGCAGAAATTTGAGAGCAATAGGACATAGCAGCGACGTACTTAACGAGGAAAAGCTAAAAGTATAAGGAAATAGGAATAGAGCATATAGGCTACAGATAATGAAAAGAAAAGAAAATTTGAAAAAGTTCAAAGATGGAAAACACCGATGGTATTTCCAAACCCTGCTAGGGCGCGTGAGGAAGTAAGAATTAACGGAGAGACTCGTGTAAAAGGTAGTCTAGCTATCCCTTCAATTGAGCTCCTAGTAGAATCTAAAGAACTTGTCCGCGAGGAAGAGGAAGAACATAGCGCCGTCGAGCGTCGCGCTATTTCCGATAATAAAGAGATCCGCAACATACCCACCGCCGGGTCGAATGTCCATAACTCCCATCTCTCCAGCGTCGCATCTGTCAGGCCAGACGAACTCAGTGATATCGCAGATGTTAATGGCGCTTTCGTCTTCATTTGAGACCGGGGTTTACGGCGCACGCCCACAAATATTCTATCTGATAGATTCCATGTGCCTCTCTCGCAGATAACAGGGTCCAGGGGAGCTAGAACCGCGTTCCTCCATATCGAGTAGTTCGTATATGTATTCGTCGGTGTAACAGACCCACTCAGATCCGTTGTTGGGCTCGTCGGTTCTTGATCTTCGCTGCCCATATTACTGCTCGGGAATGGCACCGTCAGCAACTCAGACGAACGCCGGGTTGTTTCCTTTTCAGAAGCTCTACGAGAATGGACACCATGCCCAGAAACCGGGAACGCGGTGGTCTCAAACGCGGTTGCGAGTCGGGCGCGAGGAACAAGAGGTGATCCAACCTGCGACGAAGGGGCGTTGCTATTACTTCTTGACCTCTTTCCAATGCTCTCCCTAGATGTCATGCTACGCAAAGGCGTTTGCTGGCTAGGGTTATTTCGGGCACAAGAACATCTTCGTGTTTGATCCTCCAAATACAATTTCGACATCTGAACAATTTTATCATGGTCCACCGAGAACGCCACAGCAACACTCTCTTTAGGAAGTTGTCCACAGAAATGACATATTTCAGATCGGGTTGGGGTTATCTTGATAGAGGATATGGGCCCATAAGCTTCCTCCAAGACCGAGATGCATTCTCCAGTTAATCCATCCCAAAGAGATACCGAACCAGCTTCTGTAGCAGCAGCGATCACAAGCCTGACACTGCCACCCATTTCTGCTCTGCAAGCATGAACTTTAGAAACGACGTCGTAAGGATTTCCAGCTTCGAGGATACAGTCGTTCAGCATCACAGGTTCGTAGTCTCCGGTTTCCACCAATTCCAGTGTTCCATCGTTCAGACAAAACGCAACGAGAACCTTGTTGTCCGGAACAACCTGAAGGAGAGAGACTCGCACGACCGAAGAGTGTCGCGACGGATGGAAATATGAGACTGTGGGTAGATCGCCCAATGTCCATCGAGCAGCAACGCCACTCTCATAAGCTGCCAAAAGAACTGACCCACTCGACTGCTTGTATTCCGGAGAACTCGATTCTGAAGACGGCGGCGTTCGTCCAGGTGCCTTGTGCTCGTAAACGGCTAACGGTGGCACAAACCGCAACTCCGTAACAGCTGCCGACGAGTTGTCCAACGAAAGCAATGGCAAAGACTTGACGCGTCCATTCGATTTTCCGATAGCCCAAACAGCGATATGGCCTCCGCCTGTTCCGACAGCGAAGAAGCGTCCGTTATCATCAACGGTCAGTGACGTAATTGTCGATTCTGCGCTTGAAGATGAGCTAGCCATTCTGAGCAACGCATTCGATGCATCAATTATCACGTGCTTCTGAGAATCAGAATTCCACAGGACAATCTCGTTGCGCAATCCTACCGAGACGACGAATTTGCCATCTTTGCTGGCTGAGATAAGTTCAACGTCGCTCTCAAAGGCTCTGGGAAGAGTGTTGAATGATATCTGACCCTGAAGAGTTTTTTGGTCCTCTTGTACCGAAGTTCCGGTACTAGGGTGCCTCTGAGCTTCTAGGAGTTCGGTATTCTTCATGAGGTATAGAAGTAGGCCGTAAAGAGCGCTGGTCGTAGCGGCAATTGGTAAAACCATTATCGAAAGCAGCCACAGCACAAATTTGAAGGTCTTCATGGTATACCTCGAGCGATCAGATGCCTGCATCGTGCTGTTAATGGTGATACCATCACTCTTCGCGCTGAATGTGATAATGGTAGGGAGCTCCAGACGAAGATGAAATAACGGGGTTTGGGTGGGATTTAAAGTCTTCCAGATAAGTTCTGCAGTTGATATAGCTTCGGTATATCCTCGCGTCTTGGTTCTCGAAAGGGCCCCCAGAGGTTTAGACAGTGAAGAATGAATAGACGATGAGGCGGTATATGTCGTGTAGTAAAGAGTAGCTGCTATAGCAAGAAGCTATAATAAGAATGAGATCGTGTCGGCGACAAATACATTCGCTCCGGAATCCAACGAAAAACGTACCATAAGTAAACTGATGTTAGTTGCAGCCCTGCCTTTAAGAAGATTCTGTGTCGTAAAGATAAGCTTTTGCCACCCAGATCGTGATTGTTTGGAATTTTGATTGTCCTTTCTTGATAGTGGTACAGAAGGTGCTAAGCTGGTATCGTGTCGGAGAAGCTCTTCAAGCTAGAAGAGCCACGAGATCAGTATGCGTATCATTTGTCATTGAAGTCGACCAACCTCGAGACGGGCAATATCAATAGACAATACAGCCATGAAGAAAGTGTGTGCCAAAAACCAATGCGCGACCAACACAACGATGGCAAACGTGCAGAATTGGCGCACAGCGCCATCTGAAAATGCCGCAATAACCCCTAAAATCGCGTTGTATGATACGACTTTCAGGGTATTGGATGTTCCTGCGCGGCTCAACCCCTCCGCGATGCGCTGCTTCACGGACAGTGTCACTGAGGTTTTACCAACGGCATCCACCTATCACGTAAACAGCATGAGTCAACATATAGCTAGACAAAGGCCCGAGAGCTATGCAAGCTTACCAGGTTAAACATGTTCTCAGCGCCAACAAACACGATTACTATGGGTAGCAGCTCCCTATATGAAAGATAGGCGAATGAATGGAGCAAAATCAATTCAATGCGAAAGATGGCATAAAACGAAGATATCTTTGGGCTCACCATGGGACCATAGTAATCTTGAATCCCACCAACGCACAGACGCTCATTGACGTGATGGTCGATACGGCAATTTCAACTAGGGCTGTGAAGGTTACACCAAGTCGCGAGTGTACGGCGTCCATTCGCCTGACAGACCAAGCGACGTACACAAAAAAACCAATGTAAGCTAAATAAAGAAATGCCGAGATTGCCGACCAGCCTTTCGCACTCGAACGATTAGGGTCGTACTAGAAGAAAATAAGATCATGTACGTTGAGCCATAAATGCAAATAGAAAGCCAAAATGCTAGCCTTACCTCCAAAGCAATCAAGGTGGCATCAGGGACCTGCGGGTCGACTTCTGCGTTCTGAGCCACGGCATCACGAACGGTCTGCGCCCACAGAGCGCGTTCAGCAGAAGTACCCCAGCATGGACTATTTGGAAAAAAATAAGTCAGGGCCAGAAAAGTGGCATAATCGAATTTGTTTCCGCCAACGTGAGGTTCATCGGAGCCTCTTCCGGCCAATACCATGTAAGGGGTTACAGGGATTCCAGCAATAGAAACGTTCTTGGTATAACTGAGCGTATCGAGGATGTTGGGGTCCGATGCCAGTTCTTCTTTGTCATAATTCCAAAATGCAAGTGGTGAGATAACAATGCATTGTCCATCTGGTCTTTTGAGGCAGGGTACATCTCCCTCAGAAATCAGGTCATGTAGACTGCGTTCAAGATTGAGAGTTGAAGTGAGAATTTGTTGGTTCAATGCGCCATCGTCTTCGACGAGGGGACTCTGTATGAAAATGCGTTCCACTCGCAACGCGTTGTCTCTGCATTTAGCGCGAGTAACTGGATCCTCGTGCACGCGAAGTGTATCCTGGTTTGCCCAAAGATTGACGAGGTCCTTCTCGGTGCTGGAGGTTCCAGTAGTGTGTGGTAATAGTAGTGCGTCTAGGAGTGACTGTGATGAGTACCTGGAGGATGTATAGAGATCTAGAGCTGGGTAAAATAACGAAGTGATGACAACACAGGAGACGAGAATGATGCGAATTTGATGAGTTGCACAGTGACTAGCAGAGAAACGTCAACGTTGGAAGTATTAGAGCATCTTTAGGATGTACTCACAGGCCAAATTGAAGGAAAAACCTCTGACCGAGGGTACGTACACCTTGAAGCATTCCGTATGCGAGCGCGGAAGAAACGCAAAGTTATGTACAGTTGGGGTGTCTATATCGTTGAGTATAGAGTGATGAAAATGTAGAAAGGGCACTATTAACAATGGTATCGATACCCCGGCATAATAAACCTGCCAGGCGTACTCGATAAGCTGTGGAAGACGTACGAAGCAAAGGGATGAATTTCTGGTCCTGCCACTCTCCGGCTTCCAGAAGGAGAAGTCTGCTGCGCCACCAGATCACGTGCATTGAAATTCTAGACCATGCAGCTTAAATCATTTCCGTTGAGCGGCCGCTCCCCAACGTCTTCTTCGTGCTGGCCAATATACCCAAGTCCTATACCTCCTATATTTCACTATGGCGTCGATTAACAGCATCTCGATGGTATGCAGAACATCTAAAATTGCTGCTTCCGCCTCCCACTCCAGACGCTGTCAGTACCATTTGCTGCTTTTGCCCGACACGAAATGACTGACTTCTTGTTATCAAACAGTGCTTCATAGCTCAGCGAGGCGTATGGCTATTAGCAATTTCCAGATGCCGGCAATGTCGCCAACAATGACCGAAGGTGGAATTGCCTCTTGGAAGAAAAAGGAAGGCGAGTCATTCGCGCAAGGTGATGTCCTTTTGGAAATTGTCAGTTTTTCACCTTAAACTTGTGGTATTCACGATCTTACACTTTTAACGCGTGCTTTTTGTTTTTGATTCGGAACTAACATCCCTTTCTGTAGGAAACCGATAAGGCAACAATCGACGTCGAAGCTCAGGACGATGGTATCATGGGCAAAATCCTGGTATTGTTTGACCCTGTATGCCACGACTTGTTATGCTAATGTGTACAGGCGCCCGACGGTACGAAAGGAGTTCCAGTAGGAAAGGTTATTGCTCTTCTTGCGGAAGAGGGTGACGATATATCCAACCTCGAAGCTCCGAAAGAAGAAGTGGTTGCGCCAAAGCAAGCAGAGGCCGCATCGTCTACTGAAAGCAGAATAAATTCGGAACCTCAACCTCCCCAGACTCCTACGACTCATTCACACGTTGCACCTGAACATTCGCGGCCGTTGTTCCCCTCTGTCTACCGTCTCCTGCTGGAGCACAATATCACGGAGACAAATGCAATCAAAGGCACTGGTGTAAGGGGGATGTTGACCAAGGGAGATGTTCTGGCCTTCCTAGGCAAAGCTTCGAACCCTCTCGGTACATTCAAGTTTGGACCTTCACCAATTGAAGAAGCCAATAAAGCCAATGCTACTGCTACTCCCAAGGCTCCAGCCGCACCAGTAAGCTTATTTACTTCTTAGAATTTTTGTTCTAAACCCATACTCGCTCAGCCCCCGTTGGATGGCCCTGCAATTCGACGCCTCATCGTGTCGTCGATGTTGCAAGCTTCCATCAAAGCTCGCAACCCTATCCCAACTGGTGAGTATCTAAGCATTCGTTTATTGTATGCACGAATTAACTGTATGTAGCGTTCAAAAATGCGGATTTCGACGACATCATTGCGGACTACTTACCACCCTCTCCAAAATCCGTTTCACAATCCTCCGTTCCAACTACATCACTGCCAAAAAAATCTGATGCTGGATTTTTGGATGGTCTATACTAGTTT
>Ga0247779_1001327_pt1 | contig 12090 bp, 14 predicted proteins | sample UWRJL221509R5_FD_179925 | JGI IMG/M metagenome (GOLD analysis project Ga0247779, IMG submission 179925) | Plant litter microbial communities from Arlington Agricultural Research Station in Wisconsin, United States - UWRJ-L221-509R-5 | ecosystem: Environmental > Terrestrial > Plant litter >...
TCAACTTGCGAAGATGATATCACCGTGACGACACGTTCTAACCTGACTGCACAGTGGGTTATGATTATAAGGAGCACATAATTATGATAGAGGAGTTGCGAGACGTCACAATGAATTGTGATTGTACGAAATCATGATTTCCGGTTATACCCGGTTACATGAAAATGACTGTTTTGCTGATGCACTGCGCCCGGTGCCAGCCGTACTCTGAGATCAGAGACGACGCAGGTGAAATGAATTCAGGGTACATACTACTGTAGATCGCATGCGGCGATGGCATCCTAACTGATCGTTGGCTTCCTCTCGCTTTTATATCGGATAACGCTAAGGTTGGACCCTTCTGTGTATACGCCCTGGATTCCGGAAAACTTCTCCAGAATTTCAAAATTGAATGCACGCCATTGGTTCTATGGGGGTGGTGCAGTGTCATGGCCAACTTCTCCCTTCCTCGTTTTCAAGTTCTGGTTTTGATTTCTAATGCGACACGAAATGAGCGCCAGTATTGACAGACCAGCAATGACACCCGGAGGTCAAGCCCGAAGCCTTTATCCCCAGGAAACAGACATAACAGATACTGATTCTGACGCCATGACAAATTTGTACCTCCTAAATTTAATCGAGAATCGTAAAAAAAGAAATGCAAAAGGGGAAAAAATATATTAAGTGGTAGAATGTAATCTAAGGACTCAAGAGAAATAGTAACTGAAAAATAAAAAGGTTCATTGTCATATATAGGGACGAGTGTCAGGCCTCGCTCCGCTCCGGCGTCAGATTAATGAACAGGAGATTGTTTTAAATAATGTCTTATGAGGGTGAATTGTATACTGAAGACTCAAGAAATGGCTACTAATTGGTTAATAAACATCAACAAAAAGAGGTTAACAGGACGAGATGATGTTGAGATGCTGGGAGTGTGAGCGTGAGAATGTTCCTCAAGACTCAGAAAGACAGCAGGAATTGGATTTAATGAAGGAGTCAACAATGTGGTACTCGACGAGAGGCTCAGTGGTACATCAGTAGAGAGGAAGGTAAGAGTTTCCTACAGCATTGAATATGCCGCTGTAGGTGATGGTTCTAGTGACATATTTAGAATGTGTAATCTCGTACCATCTAACCGGTCCATACCGTGCAAATCCTGGCATCCAGCCAATTCCGGCGACGACGTCTTGAGATGCTGAGTTCCAGGTAAAATTGCATTGGCCGGACTCAATGTTCATAGTGAGACGGCTGTTGACCTGCTCCCAGAGGTAATAGTGGCATTCATTGGAGATACCATTGCTACTGCTACGTAGAGTAAAAAGGTGGGATTGGCTCCTCATGCATTGAGATTGGTGTTGCTCAGGATGGCAAAAACGACCGCTGCTTAGCAGTAGACAACGAGAGAGTTGAAGGAGACCATGGCAAGTACAACGGGAATTGAACTTAATATTCTCTCGGCCGCATTTATCACTCTAAATCATGTATTTGAGAGGTTAGTTCTGTAGGAATCAGATTTTTGGTTCCACAAAGAGTAAGAAAGACATAGACCGTAAGATTAGTGACGGAGAAAAGAGAAAGCTGTGAAAACGGAGGAACACAGTAGGGACTCAGACAGCGCATCTCATACTGGGGGCTTTGACGATCATAATGGGGAAAGAAAGACAATAAACACATTCTAAATGGAAAGAGGATCAAATGATAACATATATGAGATGACAGACAGCCTATGAGATAGGTAGGACTCGGGAAAAAGAAAAGCAGAAAGCGCCCGCAAAATAACGTTAAATTTTTCAATTTCGAGTGCTAAACACAGATGGGATGATATGAGATTACAATGCAACGGTCACGAAATTACGGAGGAGCGAGAAAATGCCGTCTCGGCAAGTAAAACGGAAAGTAAAATAATTTTCGAGGAAGTGAATACACGCCGAGTCGGCACCCAGGGAGAAAGTTAGTGCTTGGGCCGGTGAGGAAGTAATAGATAATAAAACACACCAAAGATGGAAGAAAACCAAACGAAAAATTGCATTTGCTTATGTGGAACGATGTACAGCGCCGAGAGCTGCCGAGCGTCACGTGCTTGCATCGCGATCTTCTCCTTCCTCCTTCCTTGCCTCGCGCAAAGCCAACGCTCTCAGAGGTGAGGAATATCGCGGTCGGAGTCGCTAGATGAAATGATGTTCTCTAAAAAAACAGGAATTAGTAGTTAAGTACAGATAGAATAGGCAAATGAACAAGAGTTCGCTGAAAAGAATAAAGAATGAAACCGTCCACGGCACTTGCAGGGTTGTGATAACCGAAATCTGATCACGGTTCAACTGAAATCGAACCGCGACCAAATGGCGGCCTACCCTAGATATGAAGCAACGTTTTAATTTCCGTAGAGCATTCTGTGGGTCCCGAATAAAGGTTGATTCAACTTAAACTTGATCCTTATCTCGGCGGCGCGCATGTACTCTCGTCATCGTACCGTTGAACCTTTACATGCACGGATGTATATACTACACCACCGCACACGGACTCGAGCTTTCGTTGGCGAGCTGAAAAAGTGAAAGTAGGCTTCGTCACTCGACACGAGCGAAGAAATCTCGTGAATCATGATCGCTGGAGCAGTCCTATCTCGACTTGACTTCGTGCTATTTTCGACAATCTCATGTCTGCTGGCATGTCAGCCTTACTAGATCAGTTTATCTTCTAGTCTTCCTCGATGCTTGAGAAAAGGTATGTACCGTGATAAGGATTATTCGGGACCCACAGAATGCTCTGAGGAAATTAAAACGTTGCTTCATATCGTTCGCTTGCATTTGCTGTTATCCGGATCCACGACAATAGGAAAAAAGAATGACCACAGATATTAACGCAGGAGGTTAGATGTCGATTTGATGCGCCATAGGACCCATGGGGAGCCGAACAGAAATCCAAAGTATTTCTTGGAATAGCCACACTCGGTTATATGCATTCCGACTACGCTAGCCTGGAGTCAGTGACCCCGCCTCACAAGGGCATATAAAAGGGCTCGCATCCATGCCATACACTCCCAGAATCTTCATTCAAACCAACGCACTACTCGTGAGCCTCCCAATACAGTCGTTGCCCACAGACACTGATAATAGTCCTTACCCCCAGATAAACCTCGACGTACTATCACCAACATGGCACAGCAATTGAAAGGAACGCTCACCGTGACCAAGACTGATCTCATCGGGGTCTTCAAGTCAGAGGATGGCGAGACAACGTACACCTACGCAGCGAAGGATTTCCCACACCCGCCAGTCGTTGTCGATAAAATTGACGCCGTCCTCGACGTGGTCGAACCCAATCTTCTTCACGGCCTCATGCCTTTCCATGGACTCATCGGTCCTGCTGCTATTGTGATCAATATGGATGGGCAAGAAATCGTCTTCCAGGCCCAACTCATGGAACCTATCGAACCTCCGGTCCCCGTCGCCGGAGTTGGCATCTGGTCTCAGAGCAGCTCCTAATCTGTAGGGCATTACTTTGATTTTCCTACCTCTCTGACATTTTCTTTCTTTTCATAGGTTCTCAATCGTGTCGACCATTTTGCCCTTCCCGGGCGTTCGCACTTCATCGGTGCGGTATTGGTCTTCGTTTATATACTCTCATGTAAATCATCTATCGTCGTCGTCGTCACTTCACGTTATCCATAAAGAAATCAAATAAAAATTCGCCTTGTCTTCAATATCTTACTCACACCCCGGATCTTACTCTGAACGGTAGGCTAGTTTTAAAGTCAAATATATCTGTACTGGAGAATATTTAATTGTTCTGATCGTACTCATTTATCCCTCGGAAACAGCAATTAGGTTACACATGATATTTATCTAATCACTTTTTTCCCAAGGATAAATGGGTCGGCGCCACGAGAGGGTGTATCCCCAATATTTCCTAGTGACAAAGACATACTTTTTCGGCGCCAAAAAAAATTCGTGGATTTTTCGCCGCAGACCTGCCGAAAAAAGAAAAGGCGCAGATTCAGATTTTAGAGAAAAGGAGCGAACGATATTTCACGATTAAGATTGATATTTTCAGAGAGAGAGCTTTGTTTCCCCCTTCAACATTCCCCACACCGTGACCTCAAATTCTTTTTGCAGATGTTGGTGCAAGTTTCCAGTGTCCAAGTTGAAACGTTGAGTACTGAGTACTTACCTCACTAGACCAAGGCGAGGAAAGTTCAGACGACCATTGGACCCACGTATTCTCGTCAACGTTTATCCAATTTTATTTTCATGTCCACTCCAATTTACCCCTCGAGAATGTCCGAGTCCTACTTACATGACTCGGAGAGACCCACCAACATATCAATTCCCATGAAAGTTTATTCAAAGCTTCGGAATTATCCTAACCTTGCAAGGTATAAATAACCACCCCCACGTTCCATTGTACCTTGCTTGCGTCCCATCATCAAACTTTAAAATCCCTCTTCCTCTTCCCTAACCACCACCAAACACCCCAACCACTCCATCGTATCATGAACTTCCACCTTCTCTCCATCCTCACCGCGCTAAGTGTAGGATTCGTCGCTGCCAGTCCCACAGAGTACGGGCTCTGTCAAACCAGTACGTACTCGTACCACGTTCTCTTTCGTTCTGCCATTCCAATAATTCATACCCACCAATTGATTGAAATTTCGATTTTCCACCTTCCTTTCCCCAACATGATATAGAATGTAATAAAGTCGCTGAAGCATGTTACGCCCAATCCGGTCTCACATTTGGCACCATCGTCGCTGACGCCGACGCACCACCCGCCGCGTTGGCGTGCAACGCTGCGTTAGGGACTTGCGCAGTGGCGTGTGCGAAGGCTACCCTTGCGGACAATACGACGGTTTGATTGGTAAATGGGATGGGAACGGGTACTTGTTGAGGTGCGGGTGTGTTATGTGTATGTGGGGGTGGTGGTATTCTGTCAAGGTACGTATACCTGTCATTTATCACTGATCATTGAGGGGACTAACGATGGTCATCAGTGGTTAGAACCACACCATAACGAACTGCCACTAGCAAGCATCTTGCTACGCTAGCTCGTCATCGAGAGGAAAGTGGGAGTTAGATATACCTTTGCGTACTTGACTCTCTTGCAAATTGTACATATCCCTCGGCGCTTGAAAGATACTGTCAACTTGTTCAATTGCGCGATTGTTCAAGAAATATATGTTGCGGAGTCTCAAGAAAGAAAATGAACGCTGCGAATCAAACAACATGAATAGTATAAAACATATTTTCGCATTAGGAAAAAAGAGCCCGACTACAGAGCAATCATTTGAGTGAGTACGAACAAGGTATAGTGATTGCCACTTGTAGCTCAGAGATTCCCTTAACGAAAGGCGTACGAATACAAAAACGGAAACCCTCCTCCCAAAAATAAAAAAGAAATAAAAAAAAAAGGCTAGAAAATACTAGACTGTTAGGAATATTTGACGTTCCAGCATGAATGATGTCCATTCGCAAACCACATCCCTCTATTACTCTTCATCGCTAAACGAATTGGATGAGAGTCAACATGACAGAAACGATCCCAAGACCCATCCCTCCAAGTCCCTTCAGGCCAAGCGCAGAAGACGGGACATCCGTAGGGTCCGTAGGTAAAGTGACAGTGGCAACAACGACCGCGTCCGAGCCCGACGACGAAAGACCCAAAGACGTGCCAGACAGAGACGAGGCTCCAGCTCCAGCAGCGGGGGGTGGGGTTGTAGTAGGAAGCGTGGTCGTGATCAAGCGAGTGTCGGTGGTTGAGCGCGTGATGGTGGCTTCGCTCGTGGTAGAAACGACAGTTTTGACGGTGTTGCTGGATGAGTGGGATAAGGTAGCGGATGCAGAGACCGCTGGGGACGATTGAGAAGAGCTGCTGACGATGGATGAGGAGGAAGGGGAGGAAGAGCTGCTCGCGATTGCTATGGATGGAACAACGAGTGGGTCAGTATCGTAATGATGAGAAATACGAGGGTGAAGTCCGCAAAAAAAGATGTGTAAAACTCACCAGTTTCGCAGTAATCGACTATTCCACCAGCTACAGGACCTATATCCTCATGAGGGCACGAAGCCCTTGCGCAGGCATTCGTTGCGTCCGAGAAGGACTGATGCGAACATACACACGATCTGTCCGTGTCAGAGTCGGACCTGTACGCGAAGCATATCGTATAAGCCCATCTATCAGCTTCGTCCATGAGAAGGTTGACTCACAAGTTACATCCAACAGCAGTCGCAGCGGTCTGCGCGCAAGAAACACCACAGGGAGGCACGTCGTTGATGCTGGACGCAGCAGCGCCGCCCAAGGATAAGATAGCACCCGCGACGACGACGAAAACACGAATGTTGAAAATCATCTTGACAACGGGGTTACGGTATGTAAAGTTCGTTTCGGGTTTGGTTCGAAATCCAAATGAATGTGGGTGTACAAAAGAATGTGTTTGAGCGGGTCGTAGGCGCCAGCGAAGACTGGGACTCGGACGATGGTGATGGTGCAGGTTCAAAAGAAAACGATCAGGGAAAATGATGGCCAGGGAGGGACGTGAAACGACAGAAAAGAATTGCGTCCGTCAAACTCGGGTCCAATTGCCCCCCCGCCGCTTATGTGCGAAAATCAGCATGGGCGCTATAAATAGATTCGCCTGAAAACAAATGCGAAAGTGTCTGTTATAAAATACGTCCAGGGCTAAGGATCGTTGAAATCTATGATCGAATCAACAGAATGGTAAGACAAAATGATACCTTTATTAATACAAGTCTGGGGAGGCTACTAATTAAATATATGATACAATTCGAACCAATAAAATTTACAAAGAACCCATGCATGCATGCTTCTCCCGAAGCGAGGATCCTAGAAACCGGTCAAAAAGTAGAAAACTAACAACAAAAACTCAGCCTCCAACAACCTCACAGAAATCAATCTTCTTTCCGTTTTTTACATCATCAAATTATCATCCCAACGAGCATCGTAGCCGTCAGAAACGTCAGAAACAGCAATCCCAATCTCACTCCCAGTTCCATACCCTCTCGACCTCCATAACTCTTTCCCGACATTTTTGAATTCGGAATCTGGCTCGGTACCAATTCAGCCTCTACAGAAGGCGTAGTAGACGTGGTACTGGCCGAATCACCGAACACAGTCGCTGTCGTGGTCGCTTCATTTGATTCTCCTGCGATGGCTGTACCACTGCTGACGACTACCGGAACTCCCGCCTCGACCGCACTGGTGGCTCTGTGATTCGACGAGGTGTATGATAAAGTGATCGTAGGAATACCAAGGAACGTTCTAAACCGGCGATGTAAGATGTCTGATTTATTTTGTGGAAAGTTTGGAGTTGAGATTGTACGGGAGCTGATAGTTGCAGTGCCTTGCAAATGATGACGATGACGGTTAACAAATAATGGTATGCTATGAGATGGAGCACACACTTACCGGCTGACCTTGCAAGGCTCGACGCTGCAGCGAAGGAGAAAACGTTGAGAATAACAGCCATATAACACACTCGGGCGAGTAATGCGCCTGGAATGAGTTTATACATGTATGTAAATCGCCGTCTGATGTGCTACGACAGTCCACGTGGAGCCCTATCCGTACGCCAAGGAGGATATGAAGAGGCCTAGGTGAGTCGTAGGTGAAGAGTGTGGAAATTGAAGCTCGTCTCTCAAAAGGTCATCTGAGAACTTTTATACACTGAGCGGTGACTATGTTTATAGTGCCTAACAACACAGACTTGTTTGATCATACGATGGGAACTACTATGACCTTTTTCATGTACTACTAGGTGACAGTGATCATCGATCACCATCGACGTATCGACAAAGATTAACTGTTACGATTCTAATGCAAGGTATGTATCATTGCATCTTATCGGAATGACGGTCGATGTCAATTCCTATAATAATAAAAATCTTGAGCCGTTCTACGTGCATACACACACATACATATAATACAATAATAAAAGTTCCATGAAACCCCTCCCTAGCGTCCGTATATCCAGAGAAAAGGGAAGAAAAACAAGCAGTCTATCTAATAAAGTGATAAAAAGAAAAAGTCCAAGTCCATAAAAGCTACAATCACTGTCTATATTTTCAGAGAAGAAACAAGAAGAATGTCCACGCGAATCCGAAGGGGAAAAAATGATGAAAAAATCAACATATATAATTTTACTAATCATCGCGGCGAACCTGTACGCCAGCCACCACCAAATGTCCTCTGCGTGTTTGTCCCTCGAGCTCCATCACAGCATGATCTGCATCAGCGCGATCACCGTCCCCACCAACGCTACTCTTACTCCTACTACATCCAAAGCTCGTCCTGGCAGGCCCAGTCCAACTCCACCAAAACACCTCCTCGCAGCACTAGCCAATACCGACTGCACAGTCGCACTAGCCTCCAGGATCCGGCTACTATCCGACTGCGTCACAGTTACCAACGTCGTCACTGGCAAAGGCGTAAACGTCGAAACGACGATATTCGCACTATCGCTAAACGCAATAGCACCGTCGCTCGGCGTGGACGTGGGGGAACTAGGACCAATGTCGGTTAAAATGTCAGTGCCAGTGATGGTGGTGTGGATATCGACGGCATTGCCTTTGTCTTTGCCTTTTGGTACAGGTTTAAGTTTACTGTGACCTTTGCCGTTGTCTTTATCATTGCCTTTGCCGTTCCCGTTCGCATTTCCGTTCGCATTCGAATTTGCGTTCCCGTTCCCGTTCCCGTTGGAATCCGTTTCACCAGGTGGGTTAGTTTCCCTACCAGGTGCATCAGACTCGTCATCAGATAATGGGATACTAGCAGACGTCGGAGCGATGGTAGGTATACCGAGGAACGTGCTGAATCGTCGATGCACGTTGACGATCGCAGGGATCGTAAGAGAAGGTGAGGTTGTTCTCGTCGGACTCGGTGAACGGACACGGTTAGACGACGTTCCTTTAAGTTCTGAGTCCGAGGTACCGATGAAAATGAGTAACCATGAATGAAACGAGACACCGAGACAAAGTTTTCTAAACTCACCAAGTGGATTAGGAAGCGTTGAAGCGGAGACGAAAGGGGAGATAGTATTGTGGTTAATGGGGACGTCGTAGCAGGCGAGCAGTACCAGAAGGTAGTAGCTAATGAAGATCATGATGATTGTAAATCGATATTTCAAACCTTCAACCGGTCTGGCAGGGCTCTAGTATGTATATCGTCGGGGAGAGAGAGAGAGTAAAAAAACCACAGCTGAAGTGATTCAGCACAGTTCACGAGCGCGAGAAGACGAAAACGCAAAGAATTCACGTATCATAGTTGACTCTCACTACTTATACGATGGATAGTAGTTACCATTGGAACGCCTAGAAACATGAAGTTAGGATACGATGGGAAGCGCTCATATAAGTGTACCCACAATATTATCTCGGAAGTCGAAGATGTCATAATTAACTCAATTAAACACAGATAGACCCTCACGAATATTAGCAACGATAGTGCTTTTTTCTAAGGGTCGACAAGTACCCATACATAAATATCCACTACGGTTGCGATGGATGATCACTCGGATACAAGAATATATTCATAACAACGTGGGTACGAAGGTTAATTAATCCGCACGCGTTTACCTGTTACTACCAGGAAGAAATCCATTACTTACTTTTCATAGTAATTTCAATGACGATGACGTACATACGGTTGTGATAGTGATATTGATATTGATACTAGAATACAGCTATAACAACGGTATAAAGATGTGGGTATAGAAGTTACAACTGTGTACAATACCAACACCCTCTTTTTACTACCCGTACGTACACTTACTTACTTACTTGAAATGCGACCAAATAACCTTTTCCTGAGACACGCACAAGCGTAACCCACACAACAAAATAAATAGAAATCACCATCGAAGAGTCTATCCCCATCCTCTTCTCTCTCTTCTTCCATGGCTTCCACACATATACCACCCTTCCCCTTCCCGTGCTCACCCAACTCTAACAGCGTCAACACCTCCGCAGTCACCTCTCACCTCACTCCCAGCGCACTTTCAAAGCTCACAACACAAGTGCATGAGCGAGCACAACGACCATGCATGCAAACCCAACGACTTTGCCTCCCGCAAACGCGTTGACAGTCATAGCAGAGCTAGGCGTCTGGCTTGGAGATCCAGAATCATCCGTGACGGTAGCGACGACAACAGCCACGCTCGTATCACTAGAAGTAGGCAAAGCGCCTCCAGCTCCGGTGTCGGTGATGGTTCCAATAGGGGTAGCAGGTGCAGAGGTCTGCGTGCCGAGTGTGCTGCTGACCTGGGATGTAGAGGTGGGTGTGGACGAAGAGGAAGAGGAAGAAGCAGGGTGAGTAGCAGTGCTGCTGCTGCTGCTCGTCTTGGTTCCCTTGCTAGTGTTGTTGCTGCTGCTGTGTGTGGCGGAGGGCGAACTGGAGTGAGAGGCGGAGGAGGATGAACCAGAAGCGGCGCTGTGAGACTTGGCGGACGCGCTGCTCGACACGGGCTGGGTGACCTTCGTCCCGGACAATGTGATAGTTGTAATGGGCCTGAGGCTCGTGATACTGGTAGGATGCACGGTAACTGTTTAATGTTCAAAAAGATGATTTGAACGTCAACCTTCCTTCCTTCAACAATTAAGAAACACCATGACTCACCGGTAACTGTGGTAGCCCTCACAGTAGAAGTATCACTGTGAGCCTCTGCACGTAATGCCTTTGCATGGACGTTTGCAGCAGAAGCAACTCCAACACCGCTGAATGCGGCGCTAAGGATAGCAGCGACGAAACAGACGTTGAGTTTGAACAACATTGTATGTATGTTAATAACGAATGTGATTGTTAAAAGGAATGTGATGTATGAGCAAAGAGAGATTCAATGCACAAGTATCGAGTAACTCGACGAGCTTAACCAGACGACGTGGTGGGGTGACGGGGAAAGGTCAAGGGCTGAGGGGAAAATTAACCTGGGCCTGGGGAACGAGTTATATATCTATTTCCGGATCTTGCCAACGAACAACAGTCAATGTTCCATTTATGTTCACCGTGGACCACTCACGGACGGCGAACAGACAGCTGGATGTGAACATTTCGTTGGGATTTGTATTGTGGGTATTGAGGGGAGACGTATAATTAGAGCTTCTATTAATAGATTGATACACTTATGAGGTTTAAATTAAAGCGGAGAAGGAATATATTTTCGGAATATTCCGTTCGTGCGTACGGGCTCACGAGAACGTGGCTGGATCCTTGATTCGCGAAGGAGGCGACTCGGATTGAGGTTCGAGATGGCGTGACCGCACCATCTGGCAAAAAATGCACGGCGAAGAGTGCTCTAAATCTCGAAATTATTCCATACCGTATTGCAATAGGAACATCAGTGGTCATCTTGGTCACATTACCGTTAAACGTTAAACGTTGATATTTTATCGTATGAATGGAATGATGAAGACAAATTGGAAATCAAAAGGAAGACATACACACAAGATAGCAACTTCACCACTGACATTCTCCCACAAGGAGACAATACATGACGAACAGTGACGAAGGGAGGTGATAATCGGGCAACAATGATATGTCCAACTTATGCTACAACACATCAATTTAGCTCATCCTATGTATCCGTCCTCCATTTCTTATTCTTTTTAGTACATGTGTATGAGCGATTGAAAGCAAAACACATACTAAAAAACCAGTAACGTCTCCTTAACGTTTCTTTCAATGCGTTGTGTTGGAGTGGTACATCGGATGACATTTGTACCTCCCCCGGTATTACGAAACGAGTCCTTTTTACTGGGTATGTGCGCGCCCTGGTAATATGATTATCCTTGCCTATACGGCTGTGTGTATGTGACATAATCTCAATTAATTACAAGTACTTCATTTCATTGGATAACAGCTCATTTATAAGGTGTGCTAGGGCTGTGTTAGATTCCTTTTCCCGCCAGTTACTAACCGTGAGGCTCACTGAGGGCCTGTGTGACGTTAGAAACCCCTGTTAATAACCTGTTATTTTTGTGACGTAAGCACTGAAATAAAATGTTATTCTCTCGCTCAATAAGCATGATAAAAACAGCAGTAAAACCCACATAACGCGTCGATAACATTGTGATTAACATCGCAACAAAACCTTCCTAAAAAAAGCGC
>Ga0247779_1001328_pt1 | contig 12088 bp, 10 predicted proteins | sample UWRJL221509R5_FD_179925 | JGI IMG/M metagenome (GOLD analysis project Ga0247779, IMG submission 179925) | Plant litter microbial communities from Arlington Agricultural Research Station in Wisconsin, United States - UWRJ-L221-509R-5 | ecosystem: Environmental > Terrestrial > Plant litter >...
ATTCCAGTGACAAATTCATATGGAGGATATATTTTCTCCCCATTTTTGTCGATTTCGGGTTTAATATCGAATGAAGAAAGAATATAAGCGACGGCAATCCAGATACTTGCGTCGGCAAGGTATCTCCCAGCACAAATTCTTTTTGATAGATTGTGTGAGTGAATGAATCTGATATATTATTAGGCTACTATCTACCTTCTCCCAAAGCCGAATTGTGCCACAGGATGTGGTTCGCCGCGAGAGTACCGCGACGGGTCAAATGCCTTGGCATCTTTATAAACGTCCTCATCCAGCGTCATACCTCTATGCAATCAAATTAAAAGATTCGACAATGGTGATATTTAGCATAGTAGCTTACCTAGTATTCGGAATAATAGTCGCTCCTTTAGGAATGAACATACCCTCATAGATATCATCCTCCGTTACTCGGTGAGGAAGACCTGCAATCCAGAGAGAGGTAGTTATTATACAACCAAAATCTCCTAATGAATCAACTGGTAACTAGTTTACCGGAAGGGGCTGCATTGTACCACCTATAAGACTCCTGAACGACGCCTTCCAAGTACGGGAGATTTTCTCTGTCTTCAAACGTTGGCAGACGCCAATCGCTGCCTCTGCGATCGCCCATGAAATGGTCGAGTTCCTCCTGAGCCTGAGCCTGAGCTGATTGGTGATGTACCATGGCGAACATGAATATGAGTAACGTTGACCACACCTGATAGGAAAGATTTATAAGGAAACGTTGAGTCATGAGCGCCTAACGATGATGAGAAGAAGACCTACCGTGTCTGTACCCGCGCTATAACAGGCTCCAGCAGCGCCTTTGATATCTATTTCGTCGAATGGGCATTTGTCACCCTTTCTTTTAAGCTCTTCCAAATTTGTGCTGATGAACGAGTTGAGCGCGGTGTTGTTTTCCTATCATGTGTCGGAATATGTTTATCAGTATACAGTCAGAGTACGAGGTAATCATTTTCTACCATTTGGCGAACCACATCGTCAAATGGGTAGTTACGCAGCTCGTCCACCTTTGGCCTGAACCTACGGGAAATTGTTGCAGGATAGGTTCCCGGGAACCAAGACGGGAAATACTGAACTATTGCAGCAGTTATTGTGTCAGTCACGACGCTTAATTCTCGAATGCCGAAATATATCAAATAATCTGAGACCTACGAATAGGGAAAAGATCGACCGAGTTACTACCGGGTGGTGTACAGTTCGCATTACAGTAGCTTGCAGTTAACATAAGCTTGATGTACGGATCATCGTCTCTGCGGATTTCCTGGCCGTGTATGATGCGCAAAATAATAGATGCAGAGAATCTGGTAGGGTCATAGTAATCAATGATTATTAACCGAGGATATGCACGTCCAATGTGATAAAAACAAAAATGGTGCAGTCTTACCGGCTCAAATGGTCGGTGTATGCCTCGGGTTTCTTTAAAATATTGATGACAAGCCTTTTTGCCTCAGCAACTTGAAGTGCTCTGTAACCTACACATTTTTCCTGGTTCAAGTACTCGTTCAGCATGCGACGATGCTGACGAAACCTCTTCCCGTAGGGCATGAACCCTACATTGTTAGCCCAGCCCATTCTGCAACAATTTATGAGTCCTCTAACAAATCCATAATTGAATGAAGAAATTATTGAAGGAAGCCTACATGTCCATCATTGGAGAGGATGGCCTATCGCTGTAAATTGCTCCTCTCTTATCTAAGAGATCCACAGCCGCCTTCATGCTATTAATGACGATCATTGTCCGTCCAAAGATAGAAAGATGCGCGACCTTCCCTGTTTTTTAATTACCACTTTTCAGTCAAGAAATAACACATACTTTACCCACCGTAATCTTTTGAAAGCTTGTAAAAGTAATTTTCACTATTTTCCTTTGGTAATTTCCTCAAATGTCCGATGATCGGGTCTGTGGGAGGCCCAGGAGGCAGGGGAGGCCGCTTTCGATGGTCGAGCTTCTGCCTGAATACCCACCAGGCAAGAATAACCAGTGCAGACAATAGCATTGAACTAGTCTGGAGAAACATAGTTATCCTGGACCCAGCTCCAGCAAAGAGAGAGAACGCAGGGAGACGAGTGATGATGCGGTCCCTTGCCACATCGTTCCCTAGTTCTTATATTATATTTAATTGCCACATCTAATGCAGTCCGATCTACCAGCCGCAGTGCTTGCGCGGAAGTTAGTGACAAGGCTGTTCTATTCCCGGTTAGCATCGTACGTTGTCGTCTGTCGCCGACAGTATCGGTTCATATATATTGTCTACTTCGAATTGATCCACTCTGGTGTATGTATATCTAAACTTCTAGAGCTCTAATACTGATCATGAGACGTTAGTAGTTTACTGATATAACAAAATCAATGATGCTAGAAAAGTAGAATGTATGGTATTCCGATCCATCCGGACTCAGATTGAAGTCCGATTCAGACTCCTGCCGAAATCGGCAATTATACCCTCCTAGTCGTGGAGTACAAACTTCAGGCACATTTATTTACTTACTTTACATATAAATTACAATGTTAGATCTTCAAATTTCATGTATATAATTTATGTGATCCTTTGCAGAATGACTCTTTCATGTCTGCAAGTTCAATACCAGGACTTGCAGTTGGACCTGTGTCAACCGTGGGAACGCGGACCTCAGCGATATCTTCGGCCCGAGGCATATCTGCAACGTTCGGAATAGGGGCAGTGATCATACAGATCAGCTACTCTCCTGTACAAAATCCTGAATGTGGGTATTGCGCGGGGTGATAGAACACGGGAAAAATTGCGGATGTCTGATTGGAAGGACCCCAAAAAAGTGTTCAGTAGAAACGAAGACTACTAGCGTGGAGTAGCAATAGATACTCACGATGTTATCCCAGAGAAAAATTTCAAGGGAGGAATTATATCTTTGCCGTTTTGGTCGACTGCAGGCTTGATGTCGAACGATGTAAGTATGTAAGCGATGGCAATCCAGACGCTAGCATCTGCGAGATGTCTCCCTGGACATATCCTTGGTAATTCACAAGAATATACGTCAGGACTGATATATCTTGGGAGATTCCTACTCACCTTCGACCAAATCCGAACTGTGCAACTGGGTATGGTTCTCCTCGGGCGTACCGAGACGGGTCAAAAATATGTGGATCTTTATATACTTCCTCGTCCAAGGTCATGCCCCTGCAAAAATTAGGGTTAACTTCTGGAGAGAACTACGACTCCGATATTGCACCTTGTGTTTGGAATAATAGTAGCACCTTTTGGAATAAACATCCCCTCGTATACGTCATCTTCCGTTACTCGATGAGGAAGACCTGGAATGAAGAGGTAGAGCTTGGATCAGAAATGGTACAGAGAATATCAATGAATGTTTACTTCACCTGAAGGAACTGCATTATACCACCTATATGACTCCTGGACTATGCCTTCCAAGAACGGCAGATTTTCACGATCCTCGTACGTCGGTAGTCGCATTGTCCCAATTACGCTATCAAGTTCCTGCTGCGCCGTTGATTGCACCGACGGATAATGTATGACTGCCAGAATGAATATCAGCACCGTCGCCCAAGTCTGAAAGATAATTCAATGAAGTTTATATCGAAGTCAGAAGAAATTCAAATGTCATACTGTGTCAGTACCCGCGCTATAGCATGTTGCAGCGGCACCTTTGATATCCATATCGCCGAATGCGCATTGATCTCCCTTTCGTTTGAGCTCATCTAGATGCGAGCTGATAAATGAGTCTAGTGCTGTGTTTTCAGCCTCAATTCGACGTCAGGTTAATTGAGAAATTAAAGTTAATTTTTGTTACCATTTGCCGCGCCACATCGTCGAATGGATAATTATACAACTCTTCCACCATGGGCCTGAATCGACGCGAGAGTGTGGCGGGGTGCGTCCCTGGGAACCAAGATGGTAAATGCTGGACTATCTCAAGCAAGTTATTGTTAATCATTCTCATAGGCACTGCATTTATGAATGGGTATATAAGACGTACGGATAGGAACCAGGTCGACCGAGTTACTTCCAGGAGGAGCACAATTAGCATTACAGTATGCTGCCTCCTTCATGAGTCTAATGTACGGATCGTTGTCACTCCGAATGTCCTGGCCGTGTACGATGCGCAGGATAACAGCTGCAGAGAATCTGATGGCATCAGTATCCGCAGCGAGTTTCAGCGATTACATTTAAGTTCAAGTTATTGAACATGAAGAAAGTTTGCTCACCGACTTAAGTGGTCGATGAACGCCTCTGGGCTCTTCATAATATTCCTGACAAGTCTCTTTGCTTCAACAGCTTGATGTACCCTGTATCCCACGCACTTATCCTGGTTGAAGTATTCATTCAACATGCGGCGGTGCTGGCGGAATTCTTTTCCATACGACATGAAAGCGACGTTCTTGATCCATCCCATGCTACCAGCAATAAATATTTACTGCACTGATGGTCAGTCGGTTCAGGAGAAGCTTACATATGCATCATAGGGGATGAAGCCCTGTCACTGTAAATCGCACCCCTTTTATCCAAGAGGTCAACCGCAACTTTCGTGCTATTGATTATAATCATGGTCCGTCCCAAAATAGATAGGTGTACGACCTTTCCTACAGTAAAATTATTGGCCAGTGACAATGAATAATATATGGCACCGACCATAATCCTTTGAGAGCTCGGCGAAGTAATTTTCGCTATTTTCCTTGGGCAATATTCTCAGATGTCCAATAATAGGGTCCGCCGGAGGTCCAGGCGGTAACGGAGGTTGATTTGGACGTCTCGATCTACGCTGGGACATCCACCACCAGATGCCGATCACCGAAGACAGCAGAATAAGCATATTCTGAACAACCATGACAGTGACTGTACCAAGAAGAGCAAGGGAGAATACGTGAACAGGATGTGGGGTATTCGGAACCTTTCGTTACCTTTGTTCTTTATATTTATATGCCATCAGCCGCAATGCAAGCGCGGTCAGCAGTTACATTCTATTTTCGCTTGAGTAGCCGCCTATTGCCTACGATGCCGCTATCTTATCTATTCTGATATCGCTTGGCATTTCTCGACTGGGTAATATGCGAATATTCCGACAAGTTTGGGGACTTTGGTTGTTAGAACCGTTCCATCCTGAGATTAATTCAATGCAGTGCTCAAGCGATATTAGTTAGCTCGATGGGTAAATAAGCATACATTATTACTTGCAGGGCTTCATAATACATTTTCTTCAAAGTCATGGGAGATGGAATAATAACCTACTAAGGTAAGATCAGAGCTAAGGACAATTGAGTACGTATGACAAATCTCAGAAACGTGCCAGTCCACCCACAGCACTTGCGCGTGAATAGAAATTGACGCGCGTTTCTCTGTCATGTGTTGTCCAGTACAGCGCTCAATGCTTCCCCACGCGCACGTTCGATATTAGTACGTGATCCACTAGGTTACTTATCCTGATGCCGTACATTGGAGCATTATTTTTTTTCCTACTTATCCACAGTATTGCGGCTTTCTGATCCATCGCGTGAATCCTATAGTTTTTACATATATCGCGATGCTATTTACACTTCACATCATCCTACCATATCATTCATTGAGCGGAGCTCAGCGGCCAGATGGACCAATAATTTACTACATGATGTCAGGAATTCTCGGATAGGAGTTCCTCAATGTCTTTGCTACGTGGCGTGATAGAGCACTGAAACGGTTTAGGATGCCTAGCAGATACCCAGAATTAAGCATGAATATGGTTATCCAACAGGTAAAATACCAATAGACACTGACAATGTGAGTCCGAATACAAATTCCAGTGGTGGATAGACTTTTTCTCCATTATTGTTGATTTCTGGCGTTATATTGAATGCCGAGAGGATGTACGCAATAGCAATCCAGACACTGGCGTCCCCAAGGTATCTCCCAGGACAGATTCTTGGTACGCACGTCAGCTTGAGGTAGAGTGGTTAGAGGGCTGTCTACTTGCCTTCGACCAAATCCGAACTGGGCGACAGGATGTGGCTCACCACGGAAATAACGAGATGGGTCGAAAACCGTTGCGTTTTTATAGACGGTTTCATCCAATGACATACCTCTGGCTAACGATGAAAATTTGAGTCGATCATATGGAGTTATAATAGCGCACCGAGTATTCGGAATAATGGTCGCGCCCTTCGGAATAAACATTCCCTCGTATACATCGTCTTCTGTTACTCGATGGGGCAAACCTTTAAATATCAAAGGTACAAGATATCATCAGAAATTTTGGAACCCTCGTATACCACCAGCCATAATGTGTGTTTTACCTGAAGGGGTCACATTATACCACCTATAAGACTCCTGGATTACACCTTCCAAGTATGGTAAGTTTTCACGATCCTCAAACGTGGGCAGACGCCCTGCTCCAACTACTCGATCAAGTTCTTGCTGAGCCTCGGACTGCACGGATGGGTGGTATATCATAGCGAGGACGAATATGAGCACGGTTGCCCATGTCTATTACGCCATACATATAGGTTAACACAGAGCGGAAACAGGAAGGTAAAAGTTGTTTACCGTGTCAGTACCTGCACTATAGCAGGTTGTAGCGGCGCCCTTAATATCCATCTCGGTAAATGGGCATTGATCTCCCTTCTGTTTTAGCTCGAGTAGGTTTGAACTGATGAACGAGTCTAGTGAGACATTGCTTGCCTCAAATTTAGGTCAGCGCTAGCTTAAGGAGATTAATTTGTTTTACCATTTGGCGTAACACATCCTTAAATGGATAATCATGCAGTTCTTCCACCATAGGTTTCATTTGACGCGACAGTGTCGCAGGGTATGTTCCCGGGAACCAAGATGGGAAATATTGCACTAGTTCAAGCTCATTATAAATGTAAGAAGATATATGCATATGTGACATACGTATAGGGAAAAGATCCACTGAGTTACTACCAGGAGGAGCACAATTTGCATTGCAGTAGGCAGCATTTATCATTAGCCTGATGTAAGGGTCGTCATCGCTGTCGATTTTCTGACCGTGTACAATACGCAGAATTATGGCCGCAGAAAATCTTGCCCATGGACTTTAGGTTAGTTTGGAACGCAATAAAATCTAGACAATTCTTCTCACCGACTTAGGTGGTCCCTGAACGTCCCTGGCGTCTTTAAAATATTACAAACGAGCTTCCTGGCCTCAGCAGCCTGATGTACTCTGTGGTCGAGACATTTCTCTTGACTAAAGTACTCGTTTATCATGCGACGATGCTGCCGGACGTCTTTCCCGTAAGGCATGATACCCAAGCTTTTGGTCCAGCCCATACTGCAAACGATGAATAGTTAGAGAGCACATATCGATCTTAGTGGCCCATAATGTTCATTACAGAAATTCATCTGGGGAATCCTTACATTTCAAGCACAGTAGATCGAGGTCTATCACTGTAAATTGAACCCCTTTTATCTAGGAGATCCACAGCAACCTTCGTGCTATTGATGATGATTAAGGTCCGTCCGAGGATAGAAAGATGCGACACATTTCCTGGCGATCGGAATTATAGTATAAGTATGTTAGTTACAGTAAAGGACTTGCGAGTCATGATAACAGTGAGTCCTGTACTGACCATAATCTTTTAAAAGCCCGTAAAAGTAATTCTCGCTATTATTCTTTGGTAATTTCCTGAAGTGGCCAATGATCGGGTCTGCGGGAGGACCTGGAGGCAACGGATATGGATATCGATTTGATTTACGTCTTGATATCCACCATCCCAGACTAAGCAGTGTAGCAAAGATGACAACGATACCCTCGAAAGACATGGAGAGGCATGCAACAGAGAGACGGCGCAGAAACGAGTGGCGATAGGAAATCTCACCTTGCCCCAACGATTCTTATAGCATAGGTGAACCACTAATATATTGACCACATCGTGTGCGGTGGGGTAGGGTCAGCAGGGCTGTTTTGTCCGTTGATTATGTGAGTACTGAGTACGAGTACTGAGTATTTAGACTCGTAAAAGTTCCTTTTTGCCGACAATATTAATGGACGATATCAGTGCCGCTAGAGTATCTTTCTGGATGTTACTCGAGTCTTGGTATCTTTATATCAATTTAGGTTGATCGCCGGGATCGGCATGTTGTTGACCCAATAGAAAGAGGCTTATTTCGGGTACAGAATGGAAGACACATTTGTACAGTGGGAAAATGATACACAATTATGTCGCCGATTCCGACTTCTTAGCACTAATTTATGCTTCCAACCTTCTAAGACTACTGTACGGCGTTCCACATGGAATGTCAAGAACAACATGTTGTATTAGGCCGGTATGTTATCAACATGCCATTTATAAACTTAGATACGACACTGGACGAGCCAGACCAGTAGTGTATTGGGTACTTGGTTCGAATAGTTATACTAAATCGCACGACTTAAATATCGCAGCTGCGGCCTGTCATGTTGCCTGTGATAGTTGGGATTCTTTGTACGTCACCCTCGAAACCCCCGTTAGATACCACATATCAGTCTTTTCCGCCTAGAAGATCCAGGATGTACTTGTCGCGTGGTGTAATAGAGTTCTTTTTATTGCCTTCGTCTTTTCTAGTACAGCTAAAAGTTTGTTCAGAGCTAATTATGCCATGAGCTCGGTCTGGCTTTCATATTCAAATATGACTTCGATGCAGGAAGGATAAGAATTTCAAACTCAGCAGAAATTTCACACACGGCGCAAAGTAGACTCGCGACCAGTGCGTTACGGTGGTGATTTTAGTCATTGTTTGTTATTTGTTTTGGTTTTGTTGTGCATCCTCACATCAAGCGGACATCAATCGGAGCTCAAGCGGACTATGAAAGGAGGCATCACCACCTAACGACTGGGAGTTACGGGGACGATTTAGAGGAAGGCCCCCTGCGTGACAGGGACTTGGTGAAATTTCGCGTTTTTTGCGCGCATAACTTCGCAAATTTTTCTGCTCTCTTTCCACACTCATCAATTATCACGTTTAAACACTTCATACATGTTTCATAAACTGTTTTAAAGCATTATATATTTTGAAAACGATACATTTTACAGATAACATTGAATTACGTGTGACAATGGTTCTCATTACTTGAATGGCGCGGATAGCATACCAAATATGCGAATTCCTTCAATAATATTGCCAGAAAACTACTATCACTGTACTGTAGCCTGTGTAAACATAGGATATGAAAGACAGAAGCAATATATAAGATAAAATGCCACATGACCAGTTGAAGTTGAAGGAGGGATACTGCTTCTGCAGTGTCTGCGCAGCGGCTTTGAGATTGTGATCCGAAGAACACATGACAGCAACCCGACGGCAGGCACTAAGGTCTAAAATTGAATCGAGTTGGGGGTTCTTCAAAGAAAACACACAAGCAACGATTGGATGAGAGACCGATCCCGAAACTGAGACACACGACTCCGGGTTGTTGATCTGAGCTTCTGCATGTAAAACGGTTCCGCGACTACCCGAAAGGAGAGGATGCTCGTCGCTGGTTGAGAATTGGAATCTTCCACAGGCTGAAGCCTGGGAGAAGATACTGACCTGGATTGGGACAAGTTCCAGAATGGGCGCAGATAGCCGAACTTGCGCCTCCGAAGGTGAGACCAGGTTGCAGAACTTGGTTTTGCCTGCAGCCTGCCTGGCACTGACAATGGGCCGGTGGACACTGGAGGGCCTTGATGATGAAAGAGTGAGGGCATAACTCTTAGGTTAAGAAAGAACAGGAAATGGGAGGGCGACTTCGGACAGTGATGCAAGAGATAAAAGTTGGCAGAGTGGATAGGGATGGACGGTTCGAAATGATTCACTTTTCGACTAAGTTTCGTGTGACAAGGCGTGACCCTACTAAACGTCCCCGTTGCTCCCAGCCGTTACTTGGAGATGCTCGCGGCTGACCCCGGCACAAAGCGGAGTTCGGAAAGTAACGGCTGGTCACGAGCCTAGGCGCAAAGATCGGAACGCAATATAATTCAAAGTCAGATGATTGTCGATATCGGCTATTTTAAGCTGGTTTAGGCAAGGCAACAGTAGAGCCGCTGAATCCAGACAATATAGTCACTCATTTCGCAGTATTTCGTTGTAGGTACCACATATTAATAATAAGTTCCATTCTTATTGTTACAATCCGATATCTAATGTGGGTTCATGAGGTAAGTAAATCCGCAAAAGTTGTAGGAAAACTACCTAATCTAATGTAGCATTCAGGATGTCACTCAAACTGCACTGCCACAATAAAACTTGGAGTCCAAGACGTCGGGACATGTTGACACAAAAGAAGTGAAACCAATGAGAGAAGATAATTTAGCACACCATGAATTGCAGGGTAGGATGCGGAAAAAAGGATTTATTGCACATTTATTTTCAGAGAAAGGTCGTAAAAGTACATGCCTTTCAAAGGCGAGTTGTAATTAGTCTAGGAAGGGTCATAAATAGTAATACATTAAGATTTGTTTCATAGTCCATTTGAAAGTCGAAGACGAAAGAGAGAAATGAAAGGAATGTAGAAGGTGGTGGGGTGAAGGTAAAGAGCCCAAAGGGAGCGGTCGTTTTTCATTTCCGTAATACAGCCCAAGTTGCAACTCCTCCTGTAACACCCAGTACCACTAGGACACATAGCGCGCAGAGGCATCGTCGTGCCCATTTCAGTTCCACAGCGCGCAGGGTGGCAATCATTTCTCGACGTTCTTCTTCCTTCTTTTCTGGCATCCACGACGGGGTAGTGACCGGGCTCTCGCTGCTGTCTGATGATGGTGCAGTCGTTGGCTCGTTTAATGGAGAGAGCAGGATGAATGCTCCGAATATCCAGAACGGAAAGAATACTAAAAGTAAAAGGTCAGAATCGACACCGAAAAGAACGGTATGCAGGTACTCACGAAATCCAAATTTGAACAAGTACATCGCGAGCGTGACAGGCTCTGGTGCATGAAGGGTGTACCCCGGAAGAGGGATATCGTTCTCCGCCAACTCCTCTGCGTATGCTGGGGGAGGAGCAAAGTCGCTTAGACTGCGTCTCCGCGATACGTCCTCGTCGTGTCGGCTATCGTGCGTCTGCAAGTATAGTGTGTACCCGAACTCTGACATTACTGGGTCCGCTGCAGCTGGTGATGATGATGATGCAGCAGCAGGAGGCGCGGAGGTGTATGTCAAAGCAGGTGAAGGAAGCATGAGGGTGTTTTGAGCTTCCAAGTCAACATGAAAGCTGCTCGTCGCGGTGCAGGAAGACGCGATGGATGTGGACGCGAACATCGTAGTATTTTGCGGTGGACAAGGTAAGAAACGGGACACTGGATTTGAGGATGTCAATGGGTGGCCACAGGCAGCGATGAAGAGGGAGGTTAATGGGCTTCATTCCATTCATCGGTGCCACCATTATATACCCCCGAGAAAGTAAAAGCCAAGAAGCAATCAATCCAATCCAAAAAGTCCAAAAAACCAATCCACGTTGTCTGTTGCTAAGGACAGCCAAATATATACAAATAGTTGTACCTGACTGGTTTGACCGACTTTCCTGGAGTTTGAAGGTACGTATGGGAAAACTGAGCTTATTTAGAGAGAATTTTATCCTTTTACGAGTACATAAAACCTGTATAGCAAAATTCCACGCGTTAAACGCGTGTTGAGCCATAGAATCAGCATGAAATGTTTAATTACCCATTATAGAAAATACCAAAAGACCTTCCGTATACGGTAAATGTGCATTGATTGATTGCTCACGCACGTTATTTTTATGAATTACGTCACCCAATCCTGCATGCAATCTCCGTTTACATACATCCTGTTATTTATAACATCAATTCCTGGGTTAGGAAAACATTATGCGCATTGATGATATCGATCGGGCACATCACAGCTTGCGAACTTAGAGAGATGAAACAATCTGCCCGTGATGACATTGTAAGTCTCATAGACCTCATGTAGCGAAGTTGAGATGCCCGATCTATTCTGATTACCTTATTCTTTGCAACCGCGTGCTGCATAATGCTCTATTGTGCATGGCAAAGTGCGAGGATATTAATTAGTAGCTGAATTCGGAATGGCATGAAAATCTTTGATAAGAGTTAAGCCACACGAGCGTGACATGGATGCAATGGACTTAGATGATGTTGTGATCTGCGGAT
>Ga0247779_1001329_pt1 | contig 12084 bp, 12 predicted proteins | sample UWRJL221509R5_FD_179925 | JGI IMG/M metagenome (GOLD analysis project Ga0247779, IMG submission 179925) | Plant litter microbial communities from Arlington Agricultural Research Station in Wisconsin, United States - UWRJ-L221-509R-5 | ecosystem: Environmental > Terrestrial > Plant litter >...
TATCATCAAAGGTACGTTTTCCCCTGAGTCACTCTTTCTTATTTTCCTTACAGTTTGCCCTATATTCTAATTGTCCTTTATTATTCAGATGTATTGCGGAAAACGAAACGGACTGTCCTGCTTGCGCACGCGAACATGCAGTTATTCGTGAGATCAGGCTCAATAACGAAAAGCTTGCAGACCAGCACGAAGTTTTCCTTTCCGAAGTGCAGGATAATGGATTTGAAGCCATTGCATCTGCTTTTGGTAGAGGAGTGTTGAATACTGCCAGACCGGAGGAAGGTGTTTGATTTAATTTTCTCGGTAGTAGAGAGTTTTGGATGTATTAGTTATACCAGATGGATACGATCTCATAATTCGGCTTTCTCGATGGGAAGGGCAAGTCCAATGTTTGTACGTACCGGCGCCCTCCAATTTGCTGCGAACACAGCGCTTTGGGCAAGATAATGGCTGATGGTGAATCGTTACTCTATCCTCTCCTAACTGCAAACCGTGAAGATAGTTCACATTACGAAAAGGGGTACTTGGTATGCATTTTCTCCGTTCATCTGTTGTCATAATCTGAACTCCTCTCAAATAGTAGCGCTTTGTAACAAAGATTGCTGTGAGAATTGGCTTCAAACTTCGGCGTCGATCTTCCGGAAACGTTGTTATACTTCAGTTTTGTTCGGGCACCAATTAGCGTATAGACAGGCCATGCACGCGCGATCATCAACGAATTCAACATGAACCAAAAGTTGAACCATTTAAACATTGTTGTAATTGGAATTAGCAGCACAAGTACCGGACAGTGGGAACGACATGAAGGGAAACTTGCCACAATTCAGAGCTTATTTACGAGGACGATGAAAAAATGGAAGAAAATAAAGATACTAACAACACACATGTTAAAGATATTGGAGAATAGAACTTTAGAGAGTTGGTGAGCTGGTAGGCTGGAGTCCGATGAGGATCAATAATCTGCAGAGCCGCCTTCAAGTAGTTACATGATCGCATTCACTGCAGGACCGTCAAAACAGAACAAACTTATATCGACCTGAACTCTTCCTGGAACTCCGCTATTGTTCAGTCGAATTCTAGATCAGGCGCTACTATTAATAGAAATGATCGAAAGAATTTTATACCCATTTAATTCCACCTCGTGGACGCTACTCAGCGGCACTACTCGCGCAACTTTTTTTAAAACATATTGATCCTTGACCTCTCCGGGACCCAGAAAGTCATGACAGTGGTGAATGTGACCATTGTTCGCCGAATACGGAACCTTTACGTACGGTGGAGTAAATAGGTTTAAAACCAACTTTTGAGGTTGCAAATGGCACCTGCACGAAATCGCCAAATATGTCTGACCAATCTCTTTCTTCCCAGATAGAGTCAAGGCCTTCTGAAGAATTCCCCCAGCGCTACCAGCTCGACGATATATGGGAGATTATTGGAAAATACTGCACCCCGAGGGATCTCGAAGCGTTGTCTCTGACCAACCATGAATTACGCAAAGCAATACGCAGATTGGTTTTCAAGCAGCTCATCTTCGAGGTCGATCACGAAGATTACGACGATGTGGATCCTGAAGATCTCCAGCTTGTCCATGAAGAACGAGCGTCTCGCGCTGTCGAACGATTCTTGGGTCTCTCTGCAAATGATGATATCGCATGCCTAGTCCGTAGCTGGCATTGTGACGGCACCCACTCAGGGAACAGTATATTGCAAAAATATCACGAGGACACCATCCCGATCTTTTTTGATACCTTCCATAAATACACAGCACTGAAGAAATTGGTTTTGGTCGGGGTTCAAGTCGACATTTCTTCGTTGGGGAAAATCGCCACTCTCAGAAATCTCGAGACATTGGAATTCGATGGCGTGGACTTCAAAGATTCGTTCAATACTTCCAAACCACTCTTTTTGAAGGCGCTTAGGATCGGAGACGAAGAGGAACAGAATTCTGCTCACGATCACGGGCCCTTTAACTTCTGTCAACCAGAGCGCCTTGAATTCGTCGTGTTGAATTGCAGATTCTCTCTGAATTTGCCGTCTCGCATCTTTAACATGTTGTTAACCGGGAATTGTACCAGTCTGGTGCAGCTCGAAATCACACTTAATGAATCAACCGCACTGCATTTATTCAACCTACTCGAGCGTTGCCCTTTATTGCAGAGCTTGACCATCAATGAAGATCCCATAAATTTCAACAGAGCCTGGTTTGCCGAACAGAAAGACTTGACGAAACGTGCTTGTCGCCATCTATCGGAGTTCTCAGGTCCCGCCATTGCTGCTGTAAAGATAGTTCAAGGGCGGCCTTTACGCAGATTGTTTGTTCGAGGTCCTGGTGTCGATGGTTCCTATTGCCTCCTTGGAGATGTCATAAACGTCTTGACTGCAGTAGATGCAGAGAATGTAACAGAGTTGCATTTTGAGCGAACCAGGACAACAGATGCTCGAAAGCTCCTACGCCTTATTGCTGAACTTCCTTTCTTGAATCTATGCATCCTCGGGATGCCCATCGATGACCAAAGGGAGAATGCAAACTTCAGTGATCAAGAGATCATCAATATGATAGCACGAGTAAAGGGGAAAGATGATGCGGAGGAGGATGAGGGCGAAGATTTGGAGCATCGGCTAACACAGTATGAGTCCTGCTATGATAGAGGAGCACCGAATAACTTGCTGGCTTATCTCATTCGAGAAACAGACGAAAGACGCCGACTGGACATCCATTACAGTGAAGGATATACAGTAAGTTTTTTTTTGTGCTTTCTGCATGGGATGCCATCGTTTATCTACATGCCTTGACCAGCGTCTGCTAGCTGATATTGCTTCTGGAGTGATCGAGCTTCCAAAGAACATCGTCAAGCTGCAGATAAATCAATCTCGTATATTCAAACGAGTACCGTTCACGAAATACCACGAGCTCGCTATCATGATTGCATTCGCAGACCTCGCCGATGAACGACTGGCGAACTTGGTGTCTGTGTCCTTTGGCATAGAGAACGTGTATCACAAAGCCTGGCAAAAGAATGCGGTTGGCCAGTGGGGTAAACCGAGGGTGTATGCTCGAGTGGAAGGCAGGTCAGAGCCGATATTGACAGGGACGCTAGTAATGTTCCCCAAGGCTAGGAGCCCATCCGTAGAAATTCAAACACATGGTTACATGCGATATAAATTTGGTATAGTACCTAAAATCGGTGCTCACATGATGAACGAAACAGATCTGGCCTTATTTTATGAGGAGATAGAGCCTTCATGGTGGCAAACCCAGGGTTGTCTTGCACAGTAGATGTAACATTTTGAATATAACGCTTCATTCATACAATGAGATGGAATCGGCATTTGGTGTTATTCGAAACTTCATTGTTCGTAGAATGTAGAATATGGCGATTTATTGTCAATGACAGCTGCGTTAAATGGGACACTATTCAACTTTGCTCCTTATCTATGTTATTCATGCTGAGTCAGGTATATGTGTTCGTCGGTATGTCGGAGGTCTGCGCGTGGACGGCCTATGCGTGGAAAGTGTATCATAGGCGGGAGGTGCTGGGGTTTGACTTGGTGTTGGATATATCAGGGAGGCTGAAGAAGAGTCGCTTGAGAGTGGTAGTACAGGAGCAGGAACAAGGGTTGCGTTTGGCTGTCTAGGCGATAAACTCGCTTTCTGGTCATAACCAGCATCATCTGGAGGCATAGCACGAGGCTCGAGCTCGGGGTCGGTTTCAGTGCGAACAGGCGTTGGTCTGGGTCCAAAGTTGAATAATCTCTCTCTACGAGCGAGATCATCGAGCGAGTTTTGGCTACTTGTAGTATTAAGGTCATTTTGCGGAAGGGAAGAAGGGACTTTAAGTAAGTCAGTCGAATGGTAAGGTGCCATTGATGGGTTTATTTGTGTAAATCCAGATCGAAGAGCAGAGAGTTGAGGAGTGCGTGGACCCGCCAATCCAACATCATTTGCTAATTTATCCTATGAGTTTTCTTGTAACATACGACGTGCATACACTAACCTCGATCGTAGCCAGTAGACCCATTCCGCGGATAACCATCAGACTGTAGAGCTCGTCTTCTTCGTCTCATCCAGAAAAGCAAAAAACCAATAAATAAGAAAAGGTTTAGTCCTCCAACGACTCCGCCAACTACAGGCCCAATCGACGACGTTGACCGCTTCATTGAAGATCCCTGAACAACGGAGCCTGTAGGTCCATTACTTGCTGAAGATGGTATCGAGGTTGTCGACGACGACGAATTGCCAGGAGCAGTAATAAGATTTGGAAAGGAAGATGTATATGTCATGTAGTCAAACATGAATACCTGGGCTCCCACCGGTATGACGGTCACGAGCAATGTATGTTTCTGCGCAGGCAGACCATCTCGAGTGAAGAAACGGAAGTTGAATATGTCTCCAACATTGTTTTTGAATTCAGGCGTATCCTCGTCCACGGTGTAAATTTGGGAAACCGGAATACTGTCATCTATAGAGTATGAAACTGTCAAGGAACCAAGAAGGTCCCAACCGAAGACACCATAGAGCGAAATAGACGTTCCTATAAGATATAATTTCCTTAGAAAAAGAGTGGAATATTTGAAGGGCTGACGGACCTTCAAAATTATACGTGAATGTAGAATCATGCGTCGTACATCGATGGGTAGTATTCCCAAGAGGGAACGCACTAGTATTCGTTCTACTATTCAAGCCGTCTGTATTTCTCGCCCACGCAACGGAATACTGTATTCCAGGATCATCGTTATCCACAAAAACCGTTTTCCCTGCTGTATTCGTGTCTGGAGATAGCTCAACGAAAGCGAGGTCGAGAGAAGTTGAGTTTAATTGGTTAACTGTGATATTATGTTTACCAGATGGTAACTTTGGCGTTTTGTACCATTGCATATAAATTGGTGGAGCGATGGTTGGATAAGAGATGTCGTATGCTGGAGCACCATCTATGCTGACTTTTGCATTTTGTGAAAAGTCCCTAGGTGGTAAAGTACCGACGAAGGCTATGGAGATCCCTACGACAGAATCTCGTTTGAATACCCGTCAAGTTCGCTGGGTTTATGTGCACACAACGTACCTTCAAACTCCACACTAAATGAACCCAAGTTCCCTGTGGACACCGCAAAGTCAGGGGAAATCGCCGTCCCGTTGTACCAGCGCGACAAAGTGCTGAGTGACCATTGCCCTCCTGAATACCTGAAGTCACTCGCCCCGCTGTCGATGATTTGAACAATCGAGTTGGCCATCCAGGGAAAATACGATGTTTGCGATGGTTGAATCAACACTTGCGAAGGGAGAATATTCGGTGTGAGTCCTGAGAGGCGTCCCCATTCAGTGGGTCATTAAACTTCAACATTGATGTTTCGCATATGTAGTAACGTAAATGCAGGCATGAGTACTGTCCTGAATGAATCAAAGGCTATGCAGTGTATGCGCTTTGATGTGATGACAATCAGACTTTTGGGCGTTAATCACCGCGTGGAGGTAACTATGGGATCTTCATGTGCCTGGTTCTGGCTAACGGTGCATAAGATGATTTTTGTCGACATATACCATGAGTCTCAAAGCTTGGAAGTTTATTCTGTAGATAGGCTAACGGCAACCAATATAAGACCTCTGCGTGCGCATAATTGGCGTTTGAGAGCCTGAGATACCTGCAGTCAACCCTGAACGCTGTGAACTGCTGTAGCAATCAGCATTAGCAATCGAAAACAATGAGTTTCGGCGGTTTTAAAGCTTCTTCCTTCAAGGAACCGAACCCGCGTAGTCCGCCGAACGCCAAAATCTTTCGCACTAATAATCGGCAGTGGAATCTCCAGGCAGGTAGCAACGAGAAATAATCGAAGGACAATAATCCTCCTCATCTTTGTCTTCTTCGATAACTGGTTCAATAGTGAGCGATTTCAAGGTAGTAACAGTATAGCTTTCGTTAGCAAGAAAGTTGTGAACATACAAAAGCAACAGAGTTTGCAGACAAAGAACGCAAATACATCATTCCAACGTGAATTATCAAAACATTGCACTTCCTCTGTGTTCTTTTGACGTCGTCCTGGTGGAAAAAAATCTGACATTGATTCAATTGCAGGGAGCGATGTTGGTGGTATAAAGCAAAGATGTTCAATTTGATGTCGCGCTCTCGTGACGGTCCTGCATGATCACTTCAGTAAGACACTAGTTGTCTCCGTCTTTCTCACCAACATAAATCCTAACCCCATTGTTCACCCCAATGAAGTCGTCCAACAAATACTATACCGATGAACACAAGAAACGCATACGATGTCGTGTACGTACAGGCACATCCTTAGTTTATTCTTATTAACCTTTAATAACCAATAACTTTAATTTTTACATCTAGTATGTCGTTCTCGCGGAAAGATCCCCGAGGCATGCCGGCTGCAAGAGTGGCAATGCCTGCCCTTTTGCTCACCCGGACGATCCTACTTGGGCGGAAGCGCGAACGCCAAAATTGTTCAATAACAAGCATGATGATAGGAGTCCTTTAAGGTCTCGATTTAACGGCCGCGGACGGGATTACGATTACGAAACAGAGTATGAACGCGAACGCAACTATGATCGCACCGTTCGACGAAGATCTCGTAGCATACAACGTTCCCCGTCTCCTTCAGAGAACACAAGACGCCGACAACGCAGCTACTCGCCAGTGACAAGTTCCTCGAAACGACGAGAAGACCGTTCGCCATCGGGTTCTAGAGAAAAGTATAAAGCTAATGATTCGATATCTTGCTCACCTGAGCGTGATCGAAGAGAAAGTCGAACTCAAGCGAAAGCAATCTTACCGACACCTCCTGCCACCGGTGTGGGCTCTACTACCACAGCTTACTCTCCACGGATCGCTGAACAGGAAGATCGCGCGATACCAGGGCTAAGTTCGGTCACATCACCCCCAACTGCACCACGAGGCATGCGCCAGGTCCAATTGACTGACGCATCTCAAACCAGCTCGTCGAACTCACAACCAACGGCTTCACCCAAAACCATGCCACTTATTCCCCCTCCAGAAGCACCTCCACCAAAAGAACCGTTAGGACCGCCTCCCCCAATTCCAGAAGGATTGACTCTTGATGTTTCTGCACCTCCCGAGCAACCTGATGATGGAGCAAAGAGGAAGCTAGCGGATGATCAAATAACGTGTGTCCTTTTATTTTTATACCAAAACAATATTTCTAATATCTTCTATCAGTCTGGTATCAAAGGCCGTCAAAGCTATGTTCGACATCCAAGAATTGGAAGAGGAGAGGGTCCATGCCGCCACCGTTGTTGAAGCACAGAACTTTTCTGCCCTTCCGGAAGTGGTCCAGGAGCGCATGCGTGGTCAACTGGCAGTGATCGAGGAAAAGCTACTGACAGCGAATGTTGAATTTGCGCAGTTGAAGGAGGGCTATATCAACGCCGCTTTCTGGCCTGGCAAGCCTCCTTCAATATCAGACGAAGCAGCCGCTGCTGAGGAATTCAACCAGAAAAGCTATGAAACAATCGTCAAATATGTCAAGGATCTCAACACCGATTTGAGCGAAATCATCGCCAACATACCCCTCCTGAAAGACAAAAACCTTCATTTATCAATGCTAACCGAAGATGACGTTGACGCCACGAATAACACGCGTCCTGAATCAGATATGGATGTTGATCAGGAAGGCGACGAACATGCAGTTACTTCAAGGCAATCAACTACAGGCAACGACTCCAGTAATAGAAAGAGACGAAGGTTAACCACCGATGTGGATGGTTTTGCGCGCCCTAACTCCCAAGAAAATGTAAAGGTATGGAATGAAGAACTCGAAGAACTGCGCTCCAAATTAGATATGCTCGGAACCTCCGTTCGGAACATGGAAAATGAGATGAATGCACACAATGTGGAGGTCGAAGACACAATCGTCAATGTTATTAATTCCCAATATGAAGCCGCTCTAAATGAACAGACACAGGAACTACGTGCGTTAGGTAGGAGGCGGAAAGAGAAGGAACATGAACAGGACGACGCAATAGACACGGCAAGGCGCGAACTTTCAGAAGCAAAAGAAGAAATGACGCAGTTGGCTTCAGCGTCTACCCTTTTATTCAAAGAGATAAGTGATGTGCGAACACTACTGGATCAGCAAAATGATGCAAAAAATTACAACCTGGCGAGATTAACTAAGGTGGGTAATGATAGTGTCTTGAATACTCCTTGTTTTGGTTGATATCCTCGACGCACACTTGTAGTTGGATGAACGCCTCCAGCAGTATTCTGCGAAACAGGAGACAAACGAAGCAAGGAGTAAAACTTTGCGAGCAGCTTTAAACGCATACACCCGCCCGCTTCCTTCCTCACCACAGACTGTCGATAGTGTCACTACTCCGCCCGCCGACTATGTCTCTTTAGCTTTGAGAGACTCCATAGAAGCAGAAGTCAGAGCGCAGCTCCAGCTTCACATCGAAAAACATAGGGCAGAAGTAGCGAGTCAGATTGAGAAGGGAAACGCAGCAATAGGCGCCAACGTATGGGAATCAACGGACCGCTTGCGCTCGTTGGTTTCCGTCGTTTCCGGTATCTTGGATCCGAAGCAACAGAAGAGTCCGAAGCGGTCTCCACAACAGCGAAATGCCAGTGCTGGTCCCTCCTCAGAAGGATCACTGAATGAACCGTAGACAGGGTTTTCTTTTTCGCACAAGAAGAGCACGATTTCCCCTTGTGTTGTTCTTTCTGTTGTTTTTGTGTTGTATTATGAATGTAGACCTATATTTCTTGCTTGCATAGAACTTTTACCTGCCATGTGTAACAATGTTTTAACCAACTTGTAACTTGTACTGTTGATTTTTCTGATGAATCACCTTAAACAAAATTTGTATATGTAGTCGTCCTGATATCCAACGCTCAAAAGGAAAGCTATGCATCCCATGCTGTGTACCAATAAATAGTAGCCTACATCCGTCGTCGACGGTGGCGAGCGTCTCGGGACGTTGTCAGTGATTATATCGGGTCCGAGGACGTCAGCTGACTCCGCCGAAACGACAGAGATAAAATAAAAAAGGTTCACATTTTTCATCTTTTGACAGTCCAACGCAACACATATCCTTCTCCAACTTCAAATACTCTTCTTACACCAAAAATTATGTCCGCCGAAGTTGCAACCCAAGTTCGCACTTCGACGAATGAATCGCCTCGCGGCAAGAGAAATAACAGGTCTCGTGGTGGTGGAGGAACGAGTAATAACAATAACAACCGTGGATCCAATCGTGCACCGCGTCAAGGAGGTAACAAGAAAGGCAAGGATGCTGAAGCAGAACCTGCAGAGTCAGTCGTCAAGGCGGGTCAGAAGCAAACCCAAGATTTAGTCCAACAGATGGCTGCGGTTACTGTTTCTGAAGCCGGAGACATCGAAGTGTGCTGGATATGTGCAGAACCTATCAAATATTACGCAGTCTCGGAATGTAATCATCGAACATGTCATGTCTGTGCTATTCGTTTGAGAGCACTATACAAGAAGACAGACTGTACCTTCTGCAAAGTGCGTTATCTCTTGCTCAATAACAGCCCTGAGAAATGACTCATACTTTATGACAGGAACCTCAATCTCATGTCATATTTACAAGCTCCCCAGATGCTCCATATTCTTCTTACGATCGCGAAAATATGCCCTACAAGGATGCCAAGCTCTCTGTGTCGTTTGAGACGCAAGAGATGATGGAAGATGGGCTTATCTTACTTCGGTTCAACTGTGCGGACACCGAATGTGACTACATAGGCAATGGATGGGGAGATCTTAGGCTACACGTTCGCGCAACGCACGGGAAGCTGATGTGGTGCGTATTCTGAAATCACTTCTGAAGATGAATTAATCCTTTACTATTAACAACAGTGATCTTTGTATCAGACATAAGAAGGTCTTCTCTCACGAACATACTTTATACACTGTTGCTTCTCTTGCCGTTCATCTTCCTTCGATGAACCAACGTCCAAGCAAGGCGGCTTTGAAGGAACCACCAGAGGGAGGTATTCACCCTCTCTGTGCTTTCTGTCGCGAATGCTACTTTGGAGACGATGAATTGTACGCTCACATGCGAGAAAAGCACGAAGAATGTTTTGTTTGCAAAAGAAACGAGGTCAGAGACCAATAGTGAGTGCAATTTAGTAACCACCTCGGTTAATTTAACATGTTCTTCTTTAGCTTCCAAAACTACGAGAGCCTTGTAAGTTACTTTATGGTTTTTCCTACACCATCAATTTACCCGTCCTCAGGAACGTCATTTCAACAGTGCTCATTATCCGTGCACTCAATCAGAATGTCAAGCCCGCAAATTTGTCGTATTCAACACACCGTTGGACCTCAAAGCGCACATGGTGGAAGAGCACAGTGGTGATATGAACTCCAGAGACATGAAAGAAGCAAGGAGGATACAAGCCGAATTTGCTTTCGAAGATGCCAGCCACGGTCGGTATGGACGCAGGGATAGAGAACGTGACAGGGATCGAGACCGAGATCGCGAACCACCACCACATCAACGGCAGCCGCAAGCTTCAACTTCGGTTGTTGCTACGCTTGCACCTACACGCCCTACTCCTGGGAGTAACAGAAGGAGGGAAGGATTTGGAGGCGCTTTGACAGAAGCAGGACCATCCACCAGTGCCCAACCTAGCAGCCGCCAACAGACAAGACCGTCTACCCCACAGAATAATGCTGATGTGGATCCTATTGTTGCTGAGTATGTATTTTTCTTTCGAACTTTTCTTAACATTCCTGAATTTGCCTGCAGGCGACACGCAAATTTCTTAGCTCGTTTACAACAACTGGCACCCAATCCCACGGCTGCAGTGCCTGCCGTTAAAGCTGCTACGCGCGGCTATCGATCTTCTGAGTCGAGCGCTCGTGATTTAATTTTGACCATTTGGAATGTTCTTGATCGTAATCTGGACTATACTGCCAGTATTGTGAACATGTTCATCGACCTGCTGGAGGATGAAGAAAAGAAACAAGATTTGCTGTCATCTTGGAAGGGATTTGCAGTCGAGGTAATCTTTCTCTACTTCTTAAACTCAACCACTTTTGACCCTGAACCTTTCACTTTATTAGCAACGTCGACAGTTCCCTGACCTTACGCCATCCTCTACTGGATCTGGATACGCGGGAATTACTTCTGGTCGGGTATTGAATGTGAAGCACTCTACTGCAACACGTTCGTCCCAAAGTCAGCAGGTTTGGAACAGGGTAGCCCTAGCAGCTAACAACTCCGCGACTGCACCTCCCCCAGGGACCGTTCCTCGCCCGAGAATACCCGCATCACAACCTACAACCCCACAGGAAAAGTTCCCTTCTCTGACTTCAGCCACTTCTGCTTCAGGCTCTGGAACACCTGCATCTCAACATTCATTGGCGCCGTCCCACAGAACAAGTCAGCGCACGACACCATGGTCCACGAGCTCTGCTCAGCCGTCGAACCTTCGGGCCCAACCTACCCCTGTGTCTGTCTCCATGTCAGCTTCACGATCGAGTTCGAAAAAAAATGCACCTCCTCCAAAATTGTCCAATGCACTATTCCCTGAACTTCCTACCTCCTCCTCCGCGAGAATCAAGCCGCAAGTAAGCGGAAACGTATCTCTCAAAAATATCCTGGGAGCTAGCAATGCACCTCCACCGGCCGCTTGGGGCACAAGTAGTGGACACACCGAGGGTGGAAGCGACAATGCGGGGGACACTGAAGCTCTAGCACAAGGTGGAAAAGGAAAGAAAGGGAAAGGAAAGCAGAAACAGACTCTTTTCACCCTTGGATCTTTTCCTAACTGAAGGAGTCACCGTACGACCTTTCTCATATACCGTTGATGTTGGCTTCGTGTTCTATAGTGTTTATTCATTTAGGTCATTTGTTACACCTCTTGTCCACTACATGAATATTGAATTTCTATAGCTTTTTTGCCTCTTGAAAAACAGTTGAAATGATCTGAAATTTTTGGATCGGGGAGCATGAAAGCTAGGTGAGTGAATTAGAATTTAGTGGTATCTATAATGGGCAATGCATCAACATATAACCGAGCGCCGGACGCCAATTATTTATAATCGCTCCATAGCTGACTGTACCTGAAGCTGAAGTCCAACCACCACTAC
>Ga0247779_1001330_pt1 | contig 12077 bp, 6 predicted proteins | sample UWRJL221509R5_FD_179925 | JGI IMG/M metagenome (GOLD analysis project Ga0247779, IMG submission 179925) | Plant litter microbial communities from Arlington Agricultural Research Station in Wisconsin, United States - UWRJ-L221-509R-5 | ecosystem: Environmental > Terrestrial > Plant litter >...
TCTCACCAAGCATGAATGACGCCCGGAATCCAGCCCAAAATCGACAGACAAACGTTTATCCAAAAATCAGCCGCACATCCTCGTTTCAGAAAGACAGCAACAGGTGGTAGCAAGCTGGATAAAACGAAAATTAATACACAGAAATAACAGACATAACCTTGTGAGAAATTGTGAGCTTACATGGCGAGAAAGTATAGTAAAACGTCAGAAGTGGGCGAAGCTGGTGTGGCCATTATTTCTCAAATAAAATATTTCACCGCGTAAAGATGACTTCGAGTAGCGAAGAGTAGTGATAGTGTAAAGGAGAAAGAGTGCTAGATGTATTAAAATAATACCCGCAGCCGGCCTTATATATGAAAGCGCCTCCACATCATGGACAAAAGAAGTCAGCAGCGTGCAGCTAATTGGAGTCCAGTGCTGAATCCAGCCTTTACATGGATTGACGTCATATTAGCGTACAGACTTCGGCGTCTGCTGAGGCCGGGTTACCTGAAGCCGAAAATGGATGCCGGCCGAAGACATCGGCTCCCTACACTTTTGAAAAGTATCTGGTAAATATTCCGTGAACTATGATTTAGATATATTATATTTTTCTACGTTGGACATTTCCGCATCTATGATGTCTGCGCTGATGGAAGGTTTGCCGGTGCATAAGTGAATGCCTCGATTCCTTCCGAGACCAAGAATTTGACCTCCGATTTGAGATCAGCGAGGAAAGTCTCTTTAGTAGCCACTGGCTTCCATCCTAATGCACGACCACGCTCTCCTTTAGCAAGACTGTTTGAGCCAAGTAGAGGCCAGTATATGGGCTACAAATGATAAATGATAAATTTGATGGACATGCAAAGATTCAGAATAACGTACGCCAAAGAATTTGTTCAGCTCTTCTTCTGTGAAGGAGTTTGGCTCTTTGTCGGTTATCAATCCGAGCTCGACCAACGTCTCTGCGATAGTCCGAGAGACTTCTACAGTAGTATAAACCAAAGATTCCGTGAAATAGTATCCATGAGGAGCAACTCCAGGATTTTTCAACGATGATTCAAGAAGAATAACAAACAAGTCGGTAGCTGTACGTTTAAAATCAAGTCAGTTACTAACACTTATTATGCGACCACAGGACAATGTACTCACTATCCTCGACGTGCGTTGCGGACCATCGATTCAAGCCTTCCCCGACATGGCCCACCTTCTTTCGCGAAAGTGCTGCTTTGAGAAGCCATGGCACGGTGATTGAATAGAGTTTCGAAATTCCTGCATCGACCAATGGCCCGCTGGGACGACCGTACACCATAGCTGAGCGCGTCGTGTAAGAAATAGAAATATCTACTAACAAGCATTACTTACTCGGTGTGATGATATATGCGTTAACATAACCTTCTTTGTCTGCATCCATAATTGGAATATCGACGTGTCTGTGGATAACCGAGATAGGAATGGCGGCAATTCTGTCTATCTCTAGGTCACTCCAAGTAGTGTTGGCATCGCCTCCGTGTAAGCCACCAGCAAAGTCAGCAAGGAGTGCTTGATTTGGAGTTTAGTCAATGAAATTAAACATTATATCGAAGACTGCCCACCTGTCCCGGACTGGATAATCAAATGTGAGTATACGAAGGATTACTGAAAGGAATTACAAATACTCACAGTATGAATGTAGACGGGGGCTTTTCCTGTCTTCTCATATCGTATCTTGAGACCCTCGAGAATCGCCAAAGCGGCGGGAAGCACGTCGGCGTCAGCCTTGAAAATGAGTTTGAGTAAATCAGGAAAAAGTTGCGTTAACGATCTTAATCACTATTGCCATGACCACGTCAGATGCTGCAGCTGCATCGACGAGAAACTTGAGGTCCTTGTCGGTGAATGAGCCTATGAGGGGTTCGACGCCGAGGGATCTAAGTTTTTCAGCCTTTTCTGGTGAGCGAACTAGAGCAGTTATCTTGAACGAAGCTGCATCTGGGTGGGTGAGTAAGCGGCCAACAACGTTTCCGCCAATAAAACCTGATAGATGTGTTAGAGTTATAGTAGCAGCAGTGGGCGTGTCTATGTACCAGTAGCGCCCGTGACAAGAATATTGATCTTGGAAGCCATTGTATATCTAGTTCAACAATTGTCAAAGTTGTTGGAGAGCTAGTTAAGAGAAGATTGGAATCTGTTGAAAGTGTAGATAGGAAGTTTTCTAAAGCCCTTGCTGCTGGATTGCCTCTCTTTTATAGAGAGCCATCCTTTGTACAGGTTCTTCGTATTATAAAGCCACATAGCTTACAAAACACTACGCGTAGAATTGGGCGGCGCCATTTTGACTAAGAAAAAGTAAACATCACTATCGATCTCTCAACCTGGGCTGTTTCAGGAAGGAGACAGAAGCTAGGTTGTCATAATATTCTCAAGCAAACCCAGTAGTGTGTAATGCCTCCATAACGACATGGCAAAAATTGGTTCAAAAACACACCATTTTGGAACAATTTAGGGGGAAAATCTATCGCTCGGACAAAGAAATGCTCCGGATAGACAAAGCACCTCGAGCAACGGATATTTCACCTAACCGAATTACCTTTCTAAGAAGTCACACATGCCACACGCGTTGCGTGTGGAAAACGACTCAAGTACCATGTGATGTGATCAAACGCGACATGAATTGGAAATTAATTGCGGCTTCGACATCAGAGTCAATCGATTCTCAATCTCTGGTGCTTTTCTTTTCATCCTCTGGAACGTAAAGATGGGCTCAATAGTGTGAAGTACTGCCATTCCTGAATTTGACGCGATGGCAGGAGCATCAGAGCCTTCAGCTGGTTCTTCTATCAAGGAATCTTCCTCGCCATCGGTCCCTGATGCAGAAAACTCCGCTGTTTCGTGTCCTTCCAATCCACGAGCGCAAAAAGTGTCGTTTCTCATATAAAATATCTTCAAATGAATCAGGTATGTCTTCTCCTTTATCAGCAAAGTTATCTTCGGGGATGACAGTCGGATCCACTCCAAATCTCCTGTGTCGCCCACATTCGCAAGGTTCACCGCGATTGTCGAAACAAGCTGTTCCAGCGCAGAGGTGTTCTACTATCCCAAGGCGCAAGACGAATCCCAATGACTCTTCTACATCTTTGAGTATGGCCAATCGTAGCTAGCTGTAACCAGTCCACATCACATGCGAACGCGTGTTGGCGCTGTCTCACGCCGCCGCCAAGGCGTCACATCAGGTTCTCAAAATCTCACGCCCGAGTCCCGACGTTCCTCTCGTGGAAAGGTACCAAGGGCGCAACACGTTTCTTGGGGAAAGCGCATTCCCTTGATAGGGGACAGAGGTTGGTCTTCAACATCCCAACTTGCATTTTATAATGAAAGCAGCAAGCTCCGGCTTCCCAGCTGAGCGTGCCGCGTAGTCTCAGCTTCAAGTTACTAACTAGCCCACCTCGGACGCGGGGATGATAGTTACGCAAAATTGGATTGTTTTATGTGTTATATTCTATATTGATGTGGAAAACACGAATCCCAGTCCCCTGCTCGATTGGCGATTCAAATTGCCCATTCTTCCATGCTCCGTCGTACTCCAGTGTCCATGCCACCAAAGACACCGTTCCTCCATTGCAGTACCAAACTTGCTCTGACTCGCCAGTGTAGCCCGTAGGGTGCTTGTGGGTTTACAATTTAATGGTGTACTGTAATTTATTAGCGCAAAGATCAAAAAGGTGTTAGAGTGATGGTGGGTTAGATACGGGGCTGATAGTGATTTCCAAGTGAGCTTAATGCTGATTCTCCTGCTCATAGTAAACATCTTGGATACATTCGAGAAGGGACAGTGAAAAGCCCATAAAACAAAGAGTCAAAGTGATGTGGGGTAAGCCCTACTATCACTAATGTGAAGTAGGACCTTGGAGATCTTCTCAGAAAGATTTGGGTGGCCGGAATTTCAGAAAGGCCTTTGTGCAAAATGTCCCTCTTCATGCTATCGATAGAAAGAAGTTTCTGGTCAGCTGGATGGCTCGATATATTTCTCTGACATCTCTGAGTACATTCCAAAAGGCAAGAGTTCAGGTGCGAAAGTATTACCTGGTCTGCGTGGTTAAAATGGGAATATAATCGATTAATCCTTGAATCCCTGAATCCCTGAGATCTAAGATGTCACTAGCAGTACTCGTGAATCGTACCATTCTCATTTCTAACTTAAGAATAGTATTTCATTAATGCTTGGTGTTTAATCTACATCATCGGCTCTTATATACTTGTGTATCTGCTGAGACACGTCGAGGTGAGCTATCTTAGACATAGCCAAGTTCAGACGGGCCTTCTGTCCATGAAAGAAAAACCCGACATTCCTTGCACATCTCCGGTACTCATGACAGCGACAGTATTTATGAATGATCATTGATCAGAGTTATTTTGCACTCGAACTTGCATCAGCAAATACCAGCACTATCATGGTGCCTAATATAGCACCATGAGAGTATATTCGCTAGATTTGGTCACATGCTTGTATCTTCTGGTCACAGTAATTGATGTCCGTGCGAAGTCCCCTAGGAGGCAGTGATTACTTGTTACTCTAGATGTTCGGAGTAAGTAAAAACGCACATTGACTGGCGCATTCAATGGAGCATGGGAATTTTTTCAAATGAGTCAAATCACCAACATTTGATTTTGTAAGGGTACTCCTGTACGGTGAATCGGCAAGATAATAAAGAGTGTGCCTTCGAAAACAGCCGCGAGTGAGATAAGTATAACCCTTGGCTTTCCGAGGCTCCGGCTGGGAGCTTCGTTCTAAGGATATCAGACATTGTGGGAGGCTGGCAAAAATATTATGTTTAGCATTGGCATAGCGCGCACTCATTTGCGGAGTCTCATGATTCGAGATTGACATGGCCAATTATCCGCACTCCTGTCTCAGTCATGACATCCTATTTGCACAAGGAAGTTTAATAACACCGGATGCACAGTCAAGAACATAATTTGAAAAAGGGCAACTTGGACAGGATCCCATGTCGTACATTGAGAAAACCTTATGGAAAATAAACTGAGGTCTAACCTGGATCTCCATAGTTCTTTGACTCAACTGTTGCTTCGACGCTACTGATGCGGCGATGGACATCTTGGTCTTCTCGTCTCATTTTGTCGTCTTTGCGTCTGCCTAGAGTGACCTCTTGATTATTCTTGCCAGTTTCAGTTATGTCATTTAATCACCTTTGGGTGTATCAACACGTGGTTGGTTCTGTTGCCGTGTCCTGTGTTATATATATATATATATTCACTGATTCACTTGGCTGCCACCATAGACAGATGGTGAACAATTCTTACCTTTGCAAAGGTAGCCAATCTTCCGGAATTCTCTATGGAGATGACTTCTGTTCCTTTTGCCAATGGGGAGCTTTCCCCCTGTCTACGAGAGTATGCACAACTAACTTTCTATTCTCGGTTGCAATTTGAATCGAAGGTTTTGTCCCCCCGTCGGAGTCAACTTGTACAATTTTAACTACAGCGTGAGGACTAGGCCCACGGGGCAGATCAGTTATCAAAAATAACGCTCTTTAAAAAGCCGAGGGTTAAGCGCTAAGCGCTAAGCCTTAAGCGTAAGTATCGTTTCTCATACCTCGCTATGTTTAGAGGTCTAGAACTTCAAATATTTGATCCGTGTTTTCTTTTACTCATTCCCGAATCCCGGTGCCTGGGTCATATGATTATATGTAGCGGCAGTGTCATATCCTGTCCAATAAAAATTTTCTAATAATTAAACGTCACGGCGAGTCCACTACAGTTCCGCCCATCATTCAACAATACGCAAACTTTTACGGTGGGCGTTATCATTATCTTCTCTGGACTGCTCATAAAATCTGGTTACTAAATGGTGTACATTTTGACTAGGACTCTTCTTGCGCAATAGGCAGTAGAGACCGGCTTACAGACGATTATCATTCCAGGCCAGACTAAAAATAAATTCGACATTTTGATAAAAGTAATATCACATAACTTCCATGAATATTTATTTTTCTTCGTGAGACCTATATTCTACATTTACTCAGATTGTATCAACGACCGAGAGAAGCAAATTTCCGCAGTGCACGAGGCATACAAGAAATATAGCATGGGTTTCCAATAGATCAGTGTCGTAGAAACCTACGATATAGGAATGATATTCGTATCAGAAGGTTTGTACACTAAGTTTTACAAGGGTCCAATATAACGCCGGAACTCATGTCAGGGTAAAGACTTACGCGTAAACATAGTTTCTCGTGCCCCTCTCACTTGGAGCTCTACACTTAAAATATTTATTCTTACTCGGCATTTAGCTTCTCCGGACTTTCAACTGAACCTGTCGCCTAAGACGTAGCATCATCTCCCAGGATGTCGATGATTAGATATCATGCCGCGGGGAATATACAGCCTCAGTATCACGCACCGCTTGTATGAAACTCTGTGGTATTCTCATGTCAGGGCATTTATACACTAATTTTTGTAAGGCTCTGCTACAAAGCCGCTACTCATGTCAGGATGACCCCACCCTGAGTTATACTCATACACTCAGATAACTCGGAAAACATTTTTCGGAGTCTCCCATCTTAGTGGGGTAGTTCGACACGTCTACGAGCTTAGTCATACCACTCGATGATCGTTAATCGAAGAAATATGAACTCAGCAGCATCCTATTTCCAGCCGGTGTAATATCAACTATAAGAGCAAAGTCACTATTTTCCACACAAGCGTTGCAATGACTCCGTGGGACACGATTATGCACTTGAAAACCTGATCTAATTCTCGGACTTCTGACCTCCTTATCTTGGTATGAGTGCTGGAGATACATTTATAACTACCACGAACGGCTTCAGGTTTTTCAGTCTCACCATCTGTCAGGCAAGAACCTTCGACACACTTCTGACCTCCAGTGCCTGACATAGAACGGGTGGACGGCAAAACAGTCCATTAAATTTGAGACCTATTGTGAATGGAAGACCTCGACAAGACGACATGTGGAACTGGAATAAAGCCGAGATATGTCATTTCAGCATATAAATCTTCAAGCGGGCCAAATTTAGTCAAGTAGAAAAAGACCCTGAAAGCATACCAACCTCGTGTATATCTGAAATAGAAATGTTTGAAGTTCAATACGAGCACTTGGTCAGGCCGATATCAACGTCCAACCTTGGCGACGTTATGAATGAAATGAAAAGATCGGTAGTCCAAATGTTAGATGTATTTATGTTGATGATAGGAATCCTTGCCTTCCCGGCTTGATCATCACAATGAGGGTACTTGGGGGAAGGATTGTTGTGCGAAATAGATACCCGCTTTACCGATGCAAGCCCAGCGTGGAAAAACAATCGCTAGTGTATAATTCATATTGCTCGGATCCTGCAAATCGCACAAGGCGTTTGATAAATTTCTATGGAGTAGCAATAAATTTAGAATAATACAATCATGCTAATAAACATAAAACACGTTACCCTTTGCTCTATTATTCTCACGGGCATTCACCCCGACGAGTGCTCACGCGAAAACTTGAAATCTGAGTTTTTTGGTACACGCCGGGGTGATTGATTTTGCGCATACCACACTTGACAAAAAAAGGCGTTAAGGGTCAACGGAAAATTTTGGACGAGTTTAACGCCGCTACACTGGTGTACTTGTATTATGTCTGTCGAGTCTTAAGGGCAGGGACACAGCTAGGAGGTAGTCTCCGAAGCAAGTTGTCCATAATAAATGCACGAAAATCATGAAATAAAGATACAACATGGTGAGGCCGTACTATCTCGGACATTAAATTTTAAAAAGGAGCTTCAATTTGAACAAATATGACGCATATATTTTTTGTGGGTTTTTATATGTAAGTAATACAGGCGGGATAGGAGTTGATGGTATTGGGAACACTACTCGACTACCATTCCAACGAATGAGAAGACCTTATTAAATGCTTGAGCCGCACAGAAAGAGGCTTCTTCATGATGGAAATGACGCTGGATACGTTTAAGAAGCGTTAGCGCTGGATGCATTAGCGCTGGATGCATTAGCCCTGTGTGAAGTGAAATTAGAATTGCTGCCCAGAAATAGCATGTGCCGAAGGAGAGCTCACTTGTAGCGCAAAATGGTTGCAATGCAGTCGTTCTTGTTGACGTCGATGGAAGATTGAGCGATGATCTACGGATAACAAAGGAAGTCAGAATATTTGATTAACTGACTTATGCATCTGGCTTACAGTGTCGCTCTTCATGATTGCTGGGACATGATCGTTCTCGGTAGCGATCTACAAAAGGAATATTGTGAGTTAATGTAAAGAAACAAAATACTTTTATTTTACATCAATAGGCGAAAGCATGTTGGAAACTTGGAAGGCAGTGTCACTAGAGGCATTGGCGGCAGAGAGTGTAATAGTAATCTTTGCTGTAGCATCATAAGGGCCGAAGGCTATGTACTTGGTGGAACCATCAGGCGTAGTCATCAAAGCGCGAGTTCCGCTCCCGGAGAGAGTTTGAGTGGTACGCTTGGTACCGGAAGCAAAATCTGTAACTTCAAATTTGGCCTGCTGGTTCCATCCAGAGTTAGCAAGCTAGTGTTGTAAGAACAGATATCATTAGTCATTAAATTTGTAAGACAAAGCAAGAGCACATACGGCAGTGATAAAGGCACTTTCGCCACGAAGGAGGTTAACAACTTGAGGTGTCGTAGACATTATGCTTGAAGTTGTAATCGAAGATACCGAAGAACGTTGGGAGTGGATGAACTGTCTTTATACCACAGTCTGAGGAGTAACATGTTTCTATATATAAATACGTGTTATCTTATAGGAGTCCTTAAACATTATGTATATCTGCTCTTCGGCGTTCCATGGGAAATTGTTCGTTCTTTTTTTTCTCTTGTTTTTTTTTTTTTGGAACCGGCGTTCATCAAATGCCTTACACAAACAAGTGGTTCTTATCCCTAAAAATACCCTCCAAGAAATGAAAATGGGTTTCTATGTGAGGAATAGTACCTGTTTTTAGGCGATAACGCCGCGTGTAAAAGCTAATTATGGTCCAGTCAGCGAAGGGAATTCGTTGGTTCCCGTGTCTGACGTTTGCGTGGTGGATCGTTCTACCATAGCTTTAAGTTCACATCATATCAGCATACTGGTCTCATGTAATGCATTGGTGAGTACTATGACAGAGCAAATTCTAAGGAATGAGTACAATTTTAGCTCTGCAGCCTTGTCATAGATGTATCGCACATTTTGATTAATTAAAGAATGGGTGCACCGAATTACCGGCTGCAGCGGTTGATGTTAATCCTTGATTCTCTGTATCATCATGAATACCCTCTATACTCTACTTGTAAGGGCGAGATAAAGATGAGTGCTGTCTCCCAGAAGAGAAGGAATGACATTACTTCCAGTAATCATATAAGCATTCGATATACATTTTAATAGCTCATTCTATGCATATTTTATATGTCACAAAGGTAAACTATCATTGGCGTATTCGGCTGGAAACAAAAGATAACGTTCCTTACATCTGAAATTTCAAATTTAGCGTGTTCCAGAGTTGGCACGCCCGACAAACAGAACCTTTTTGTGTGCTGAATTCGATCCTTAGATCTAAGGACAAATCATTCTCATTCTCATCTTCTCTTGCTTCTATCCGCAGCAGAAACATCGTCTCAAGTGTTATATCCCAGGTTATACACGGAGTATCTGTCAGGAACATCGAACTTCCATGCAAATCAAGAGATATTCCTGGAATATTTGTTGAAGGCACTTGCGAAACGCCGGATATTCAAATTTGGATGTATTTTCCGAAATGCAGTGGCAGATGGCTAATCCCATGGTCACTAACGAAAAAAAAATCCTCAGGAACTGGTATAAAGACGGCTCATTTGTGTTTGAAAAAATCCTCACTTTCGACCAGAGTAAAATGTCTACCAAACCACCCGTTATCAAGCTTAGGAATGGATACAGTGCCTTTGTTACCGCGGTATGGACCCTCTATACTTGATATATTCATTAAAAGGCTCTTAACGTCGTCTGTTTCACCTGCAATAGCTCAGTTTTAATACTGGGTGGACCCAGAGTGCACAGTTTAAAGTTATCGATCCAAATGGCACACCTATCACCACTTTGACTCTCTCAGGGAGCGGAAATCGCGTGGCCATGACGACCACCGATGGAAGCACTGAATACCTCGCCTTTGGGCCCTACAAATCTGAAACAACCATCACCGTTACTCTTTCCCGCGTTGATGCCAGTGGAACCCCCACGACTAGCAACATGCTCCCCCCTATTGAGGTAAGATAATATTTACATTGTTTTATACATCATTTACTAATTACCCATCCATTTCGTAGGCCGTTACAGACCCTGGCACTTCCACCGCCATGATCAGGTCCACCAGTGTGAGTACACATGTAAACCAATGACAAACGCCCTAACCTTCTTACTATCTACAGGTCATCTCCCAATCTGAACAAGATCCTACCAAGGAGAGCTGCATAGCAACTGTCTATCAGTACAAGTGAGCGGATTATCACTACCTTTACCTATGTGGCACTGCTAATTGTTCGTTTCCCTACAGGGCCATATCCAAGGCTGCTGCTGCAGACGAACTTGCTGCAGAGATCGCTGCTTTTCTTTAATAGGCTGACTAATGTTTTCTTGTTCACGCTTGATGCATAGTCAGAAAAGCTGTCGTCGTCATCGTGTGCCAGAGTCGGTGTTGTTCGAAAGGTCTTAGTCGAGTAATGATTCGTTTTCTTACCTACTTTACTATGGCCCCCGTCTCTATTACTCAGAAAATCCCACAAAAAATATATGTATGTGTTATACTCGTGACAAAAGTGCTGCTTTTCGGAAGTCTACCCAAGGAACCCGAGCTTCAACGAAACAGAAATTATGATGTTCCTACAATCGATTTCCTTTTCTTTTACTGCTTCCGCATGCAATATAACTCTACTGATCGAATGAGGCCGAACAAGAACTATAATCGTACTCGACGCATGTCAAAAATTGAAATCAGGACAAGAAAATCCTCGAAATAGATCACAAAAAAGGAAAAAGAGTACATAAACAAAAATAAAATTTCAAGGGAGAAATTGCACGGAAAGCAAGAAGACGGTGGGGTATTGCTTGGTATAATACAACGTGACGGGAAACCAAAAGGATGGGCAGAAACAGACAGAGACGATGAGTAAATGCTTCTATAAGACGATACAATTTCAGGATAGATTCAAGAAACGAAACAGAAAAGGAGGAAGGAAGGAAATGAGAAAACAACAAAGAAATCGAAATTTATCAGAACAACTTCCCACCAGCACCAGCCTTTCCTCTCCTAGCCGCCTGACCCCATACAGGCGTTGACGTAGCAGTAGGAGTCGGCACACTTCCTTTAGCGCCGAACGCACTCTCCGTCGACTTCACTCCCCATGGACTCTTACTAGCGCTTGTGGTGTTCTTTCCGGCGCCAGCGCCTGCTCCCGACACACCACCAAGCTTCGCTTCGCTCTCCCTAAGCTCTTTCATCAATGCTTCTACCCTTTTCTCATCTCCCCCGAGTACCTCTTTCACCCCACCTACGAGGTCCAATCCCACATCGCCATCAGCATCCTCCATGATATGCTTCGAATCGGAGGGTAATATCTCTCCACGAACCTGGTAGTCATCTTCGTCAGGAAGAACTTCGATGGTCGGCTTCAAAGATTTGTTGTTAGCTACAGTGGTGATAACAGGGGACGTGTTGTTATTGGTCGTCTTCGCGCCCTTCTTCCCTTTTCCTTTCTTCCCACCAGCGTTAGTGTTCGCTACCGGAGAAGGAGCAGGGGGTGACGGTTCGGGAACTGGAGCAGGAGGCGTAGGAGGAGTAGAGGTTGCTTCTGACATGCGTCTTAATCGTTGGGCAGCGGTGCCTAGAGCTGGTTTGGTCGAAGCAGCAGCAGCAGCAGCAGGAATACCCTTCTTCGTCGATGTACCCCATGCACTGACAGGTTCCTCCCACTCACCCACTTCCCCTTCTTCCCCACCGCCATCGTCCCGATCATTTGCATCATCGAACCCACCGGGAATACTAAGCGACGATGACTGCGTAGCAGCAGACTTATCACCTCCACCTCCGAACATGCCCCACAAAGACCCTTTTCCG
>Ga0247779_1001331_pt1 | contig 12075 bp, 11 predicted proteins | sample UWRJL221509R5_FD_179925 | JGI IMG/M metagenome (GOLD analysis project Ga0247779, IMG submission 179925) | Plant litter microbial communities from Arlington Agricultural Research Station in Wisconsin, United States - UWRJ-L221-509R-5 | ecosystem: Environmental > Terrestrial > Plant litter >...
AATGGACGCTTTGAGTCAAGTCGTCATTAAAGATGGTTTCCGTCGTCGACCAAGCGTTGGAGTACAGGTCTGAGTCTGACGTTTCATCTGCACTTGACGTTTGTTCTCGGAGATTCATGGTTCTTGCCGTCGTTTTGACAGACAATGTAAAGACGTAAGGGACTTATCCGCTAGGTACAACTCACTGACAAAGATCAACGCAGGCACACGAACCTGTGCAAGAAACATCAATATCTACATATAAGATTATGATCTATATTTGCCTTGAGGCTTGCCGACTTTGTACCCACGACTTAAAGTCCGGTTAGAATAAAAGTCCAATAAGCTAAGTTCAGAGTAAGTTTCTTATAGAACGGCACATTATTATACTTACGCAAAATTGTTGTTTCATGCTGGTTCCATTTGGCTCAGTGACATTCGAAATCGGTAGTGTAACTTGAAGCAGCACCCTGCAGGGCTATGGGGAGTCTTTGACACCGGTTACTTATCCAGCTGGCATCCGTTGAGCGCCCATTTTCGCTTAAGTTGGAGTATAAACAGGGAAAAGAAAAAGAAAGGACGCTTATGGAAATGGTTCCGGCCAACGAGGTCATGGCCATCAAAACATGATTCAACACGTTTTGTATAGCAGGTAGCTGGGCCAAGTCTTATAATGTACTCTTCTTCTTTCCCCACCATCATAGGCGTGTAAAATATCCTCCCACGACTATTTGAGCGAATTTCCACCTGATTACACGGTGCGTAGCGTCCAGATCAACATTGTGTGTTGCCAGTGGCTTACATGGAACTTGTCATTCTTAAGCTGTACAGGATCGCCATACGATTTGATACGAATTAACGACAGGCTTGACGGGAACTACCAAAATATAAACGGCGCCCATTCGTGAATGGCGCCCAGCTTTCTCCAAAAACTCGTGAAAGTAGCTACTCCAAACCCATCCAACTCAACACCCCGTGAACGAGTTTCTTCGGACGCATACCCATCGAGTAACGCTGCATCTTCCGAGAACGTTTCCCGGAGCCGAGCATTCTCAGCTTCGGCTGTTTCTCCAACCACTCCAACCCAGTCGAGCACTTTCAGCAGCCTCACCAGGAGAACAAGTAACAGCGGTAGCCAGCGAGACCCTGACAGTCGCATTCCAAGTATCATTACCACGTTGAGCAGCGGGGGACGAAAGGGAAGTAAGTCAGGTGCCAAGGACAAAGAGAAGGGAAAGAAGAAAAACGAGAGGAGTACGAGCAGGAGTCGAGAGTCGCTACAGCCGCAACCGCAGCAACCTGGGGACCGGACGAGTTGGGGAAGCGTAGAAACCTTTGGGACGCAGCCGAACGTGACCATTGTACCACCGTCACCATTGGTCAGAAACTCGGCGCTTGATTCAGACGACGAAGAATTGACCGAGCACGAGACGGCTGCTCAAGAAGAAACACCGACAGAAGACACTGCGACACCCACATTGCAGAATCAATTCAAAGTGACTTCGGATACATCGACAGCTTCTGCCAATACTGCCACCACTATTACTAGCCAGGAAACAACAGACAAGACCATGCCAAACCTAGCTCCAGTTTCTCAAGTTCGCAAACAACCTTCGAATAAGTCTATTGGGAAGAAAGGAGTACCTCCCCCTGAAATCAACGTAGCAGCAGCAGTAGCGACAACCGCTAATGGTGCCAGTGGAAGTGCTACGAATGGAAGCGGGAATCATATTCGATCTGCAACTGCCCCTCCATCTGGCGACTCTGTATATACAAGCGCCAATGAACAACCCACGAATGGATCTGTGACCATGAAACCCATAGTTGAGAGCCCAACTGACCTCAAATTTCCTGCTGGGGACGTCAGGCAAGTTGCACCAACGACGACGAATGGTTCAGGTGGCACTGTCGCTCCATCTTCGTCTACATCTACCGCAGGTTCAACCCCAGCATCCGCTTCGACTGCCAACTTGGCCTTGCACCGAGAGAACACGACAGCGAGCGTGCTGTCCGTCGACGGCAAGTCGAAGCGGCCCTGGCGGCGGTCGACAACGCGAAAGCCGACAGGGCTGGCAGGTGCGATTGCCGCTTCTGGCTTGGCAATGGCCAACCCGACCATGTCGGCGGCTCAGACCGCAATGACCACGTCGCCCGTCCTCAGTGCGGCTTCTTCCAGCAGGGGTTCGGGGGACAAGGACAAGCAGCCGTACCTCTCCCGTTCGCCTGCGGAGAGTAGTGTTAGCCAGCACAAGAAATCGAGAAGTACAGGAGCCGGAGATATGTCTCCTAGGTCAAGCAAGTCGCGGAAGTCGAGCATCGGTTCTCCGGGAAGAAGCACTGGTCGACGAACGAGACGAGGGTCCTCTGCTGCACATTCAGATGCAAACTCAGAATATCATGCTTCTATAAACGGGACTACGACAACATTGAACGGCGACGAGAACTCAGTTAGGCCAGATTACTATGTAGGTCTTGGAGGTGAAAGTGATTCGGACGACAGCGATGACAGTGGGTCAGAGGGTAGCAGCATCTTGGATATTGACGAGGAAGATATACCCGTTACTGGCTTTGCAGTGGCCAGTAATAAGAGGAATGCGGATTTCCATGACTTATTCCCCAGCATACCAGAGGGTGATTACTTGATTGAAGGTTCGTTATTCATCTCATCGCCCCTTTTCCTTGATCTCCATTGACTGGTAATATCAGATTACGGATGTGCTCTGCAGAGGGAAATCCTCATTCAAGGCCGGATATACATTTCCGAAAATCATATTTGTTTCCATGCGAATATATTTGGATGGATCACAGACGTGAGTGGTTTTTTTCTTATCACTTTTAAGCTGCTTCGATTTCTTGATTTCCCCGTTGTCCTTTCAAATGGCATCGGCGGTTTCACTTGATCGTAAATAATTACGTTCCGGACTGGCGAAAGTTTTTTCATTGCAGACTAAGAGGTTGTAGCCTTCCCTCAAGCAAGAGTTCTAGACTTGCTTCTTGTTCTGTTCCTGCTTGAATATGTTTTCTTCTTCTACGTCCTCGTTGACCGAGACGAAAACTGGAGCTTCTGGAAAATTTCGGCCTATCCATTTATTAGCATCATCGCGGTCATGCCCTTCTATAATACTTTCTCCACCTTCTCCCCCATCCTTTCATCCTCCTTTTCCTGACCCTCTTCCGGAATTGAATTCACTTACTGACAAAGCTTCTTCCATCACCCCTTCCACATGGCTGTCTTATGTTCAAAAACAGCTTTCTCTCCCAATATATGAGATCACCTCCCTCGAAAAGAAAATGACTGCCTTCGTTATACCCAACGCTATTCAGATAACCACGCGACAAGCCAAATATACGTTCGCGTCGTTCCTCTCCAGAGATACCACGTATGATGTAATATACAACATCTGGCGACTTGCCAGACCGGAAGACGGATCGTTTATGTCAAGTGGCCGTGGTTCAATGGAAGGTGCTGTCGGTACCCCGGGTGGTGGTGCTGTCGGTGCAGGAGGATCTGTTGTCCCTGCCGGCGGTGCTGTCGTTGCTCCCGCTGCTGCTGCAGGTATACCGGCTAGGAAAGCAACACAATGCACTTGTGGTAAAGAAAATAAACATTATTCGGAGACTGCGATGGATACAACTTTCCCTGGAACCCCAGAGAAGATTCATGGTCTAATGTTTGCTAGTGGATTTATTAAGGATTTCATGGCTGGTAACCAAAAACTCATGGGTGCGTGTGCTTCGTCCTTCTGCTAAAGATCAATGTCCATTTTCTGATTTAAAAAATTAGACATCCAAATGTCCGATTGGGCTCCGGTTTCCCCTGGCTCAAAACTACTCACACGGAATTTCTCCTATATCAAACCCCTGAACGGCTCCTTGGGCCCGAAGCAAACGAAGTGCGAGTTAAAAGATGAAGTTGTGTTTTGTGATTTTGACCAGTATGTGTCCACGGTGACGACGACCCGAACACCAGATGTCCCTAGTGGAGGTGTGTTTGCTGTTAAGACTCGAACGTGCATTACCTGGGCTAGTCCGGTCAGCTCCAAAGTGTTGGTCACTACACAGGTTGAGTGGACAGGGAGAAGTTTCATTAAAGGTCGGCCTTCCTGCGTCTTGAAGTAAATGATAAAGGTTGACCTTCTACTTTCATAGGCATCATCGAACGCTCTGCAATTGACGGTCAGAAAGTATACCACAATGACCTTGAAAAGGAGATGAGGGTGTATATCCAAGCCCACAAGTCAGAATTCCTACCGGAAGGCGTTGACGCTGCTGTTATTGAAGCGGTGCCAGAGGCTGCTGCACCTGCACCTGGTGAAACTGGACCTGGAAGCGCAGGAGGAGATGAAAAGAACGCAGCCACCGACGAACAGAAACGACGTGAGCGTGACCGCAATGCCAAAGGATTGCAATGGGCCTATGACACCTTTGATGGGGCTAGACAAGTCGCACGTCGCAGTACCAAGGGTGCTCTGGAGCTCGTACGTGATGCCTGGGATCAAAGTTCGACCGTGACCATCCTGTGGTTCGTAATCGTCATGTTGTCCATGAGTAATATATGGACGGTGATCCGCTATGGATATGGATATGGATATGGATATGCCGAGGCTGATTTGAAGCTGGAGAGCCTAAGATCAGAAGAGAGAGAGAAGTGGGTGCAAAGTGTCGTTTCAGCTCTGCACGAAGAAATTGCTGCTGCGAAACAAGGGCAGCCAGCACCCTTTCCTGGTCAAGTCACCCCCACATCTCCTCCCGTTTTGAAGGAGCAGTCGCCAGCGGAAGCTGAAGTTCTAATTGCAGTTCCATCCGTTTCCTTTACAGAAGATTCCAAGGTCTTCAGGCCCGAAGATTGGCGTGAAGAGATACAAAACCTTCTCAAGACACTTGATACAGTTGAAGAAAGAGTCAAGTCGTTACGGGAACGTCTGGTGGCCAATACAAATGCTCTGGACTGAGTTAAAATCAAGCTTCAACTCGTGGTTGATGCAAGAAGGCAGTGCTTCCCCATGCAACTCCTGGATCCTTGATTTCCAAAACTACCAGCCACAACCGTCCATCCTGGATCCTGATGCTTCTGAGTGAGCCGGCTCTAGACATTCCATCATTCCTTCGGTCTTCTCGTCGAACATCGTATGAAAACAACAACTATCTTTCATTACTCAGCTTCCCGATGATTACACGCTGTCATATATCACTTATCTTTCTTATTTCTTTTTTTATTTTATGGGACTTTGTTGTCATCATCACCTCCACCGGTAGTCGGTAGCCACACTCGTTTCCTCCTATCTCTATTTATACTCTAGCCCATTTTACCTACCTACATTGCACTTTGCGTACACTTCTAACCATCAGAAGGCCAGCGCGAACATCTTTCTTTCTCTCTGCTCTAGAAAACAGGAGTTGGGATATGCCTGTCCTCTTCATTCTTTTTCTCTGGCTTTCTCTCTATTCGTCATTAGTATCGTACTCAGGCGAGTTACAAAAAAGTAGATATGTATATACTTACGAAGAAATTATGACCTTTTTTTCTGTTTCCTTTTCCTCTTTGGCATACAGTTCTAATTTTGGTGCATGAGTTATTCGAGTCGCTTGGCGAGCGCTAAAATCTAATAATGGTCGTATCAGGATCTCAGGTTGCTTTTCTCGAATGTGATATACCCAGATATATTCCCATATCCTTCCTGATAACTTTCCTGCATGATATTTGGTCGAGATTTTCTCCAGCATGAGCTGCAGCAGTCCTTAAGGCACATACATGCATGAGAGCGTCTGGGCATAACACCAATTTTTAAACACCTTCATCGTCAGTGCAACCCAAGCTGCAAAAAGCTATGGAGTCACCCTCGGGCCTCCAGCAAGCGCCGTCTTTCATCAGGAGTTCCGGCTATGTTATCAGTAAAGAGATGCTTCAGATGCTTTTGGCAGAAGCGCGCATTAATCCAGGCCACGTGTTAACCTCTTCAATTGTTCATTGACAAGTGCATCGTTCACAACGGACATACGAGATAGTTCGCAAATATTTGGATACTGCGAATCAAGTGGGAGCCTCGCGGCGTAGGCTTGAAAGATTTTACGCAGTACGGAGAAACGTAGTGCTCGTTCTTTGTACTATTCGGCTTTGCATTCCTTGTCTTGACTCTTCATGCGTTAAACGCGCTTCTTTGACCTTTCTGTGAACGCGTTTAAGTGGTCAGTTAATTCTTTAGAGCCATACGGGCCGAGTCTGTGACTTCTTCATTTTCGTAAGCTCCTATCCGAGTTCCTTCGTACACTCTAGTACTTGACGGCCCTGAATAGAATACTAACCTCTATTTGCTGAAATTCTATAAGAGTGTACTGTTAGCATATAAAGCGTACACGATTTTTTTATCCCCTATATCATTCGTATTTCACTCACAATTCGTCATGGCTTGAAGCCAAAGTTCCGCAAAATTCATCGTGCCACACTTTGCATATCACAGTATCATATCGATAGTTTGAATCTGAGTTATATTACAGTCATTTCTAGGCCGATATTTTGAAGGAGTGAAATGTACAATCCCTCAACATCATCTGGCGTCATTCATAATACACTTTCTGTAGACTCTTATGGCTTGCCTGAAAAAAATAAGAGAACTTTTTTTTAACCTAAAAATCTTTTCCGAGCATAGGATCAGCGTACTGAGGCTGATTAAAGTCAGGAAAATTAACGAATAAAGAAAATATAAAGACTTGGTGCTGCAATCCTTATGATAAGTTCAGCGCTCTGGAATGGTTGATTCACTGTGACAATGCCGATGTGACTGCGAGCCGATTCAGTAACCGACGCGAAAGCTTTGGAAGACCAACCTGGTCAGGTCAGCTTTCCTTTCATCTCAACTTTCTCCTTAGGGGAGTCGTCTCCTGGCGCCACACGGATGTTTCTGAGCTGTGCACAAGCTGTTATAGGCTATGAGGCTTGAGTAGATCTCTTAGCTAAGCCCGACATTTTTGAACATGTATAGAGTCTTTCTCGGCGCACCGACCGCTTCAGAAATCAAGAACGACCCAAGTTCGTATTCATGGCGTACTTTATCATCGCCAAAGCTACAAGGACCTGAGCAAGTAGAAAAACCTCTGCCTTCGTTAAAGACGACGGCTTCGTCAAAGTCATCACGATCCTTGCGACCTACGCAGTCGTTAGCGTTTCCGCCACCTGCAACGTTGGAAGCAGCTAGCCGGAGGATCTCTTTGATCTACCAGGGCATCGTCTTTAACGACCAGGATTCTCCTGAGGAAGAAATCATACCTGTAGAAGACCCAGAAGGAGATAGACAGGAGGATATTACTGGGCACGGTGTTTCGGTATCTCGTGGTGTGTCACTGTTTTGCTAAAATGTCGATTCCCGTTAAATTTTTCCAAGGAGAACAAACTACATTAATATCCTGGCCACCGACTGATATTCATGGGGTGTCAGTGTTTCGTAACGTTGGTGAGTCTGTTAATATTCAAAATCACTTGATGCATGCTTAAGCTTAACTCGTTACAGCAGAACAGACTACAATGATTTCCTGGCCAGCAAGCAGACCAGTTGAAGAACAATCCTCCGCCGACAGTTTCGCGGGACCATCGTTTTTACTCGACGATTCTTCCCCAGACCTCCTTGATGATTCACAACCGCCACCCCAAACTGCCGACTCGAAGTTCTTTAAGACTCAAGATCCCGAATCACAATCGTTCGGAAACTACTCTGACGCGTCTTCAATCGCGCGTTTTCCGTCCTTTCACTTTAATTTACACGCGCTTACTTCCTTGACGCGTCTTTTGAATACCGGTTTCAAAGGATCGAAGAAAGTTGATATGCTTCTTGCCGTTTTGGAGGTTGAAGGACCGGATACGATACGAATCAAGAAAGGTGCAAACGCAGGGAATCAAGTTTCGATCTTCAAGATGGTCCTAAGTGATGATGAGGGAACGGTGTGTAAGCTCACTGCGTGGCGGGAAATTGCAGATGAGTGGGGCGGCAATGGGAAAGGAGAAGCTGCTAAGAGAGGTGATATCGTTCACATTGAGAGTACGTTTACAGTCATCAAGTTTTTCTGCTGTTTTCTGACCTATTCTTAGATATCACGGTAGCTTGCGACCCGAAGACTGCCATAACCTTAACTGCTTCTCCATATCTTAAATCCAAGCTCGTCATTTGTTACCGTACGATGCCTTACACGCATGAAGATAGACGATTGCGTCCTGACTTACGCTTGGGAATCAGCGAACCTAGCGTCAGGAAAGTCGCTTCTATGGTCGCTTGGTTCGAAGGAATGGCAGGATTAGCTCCAGCATGACAATGGAACTCAACTAGCGCCTGGTGGTTACTCTATTCTAGAGAGTGACGTACTCTGAAGCTTCCATCGCCTTTTTGCTGTCCCGGATAATGACTGAACGAGATACATCTCTCAGGAGACAAAAAAATACCATTTTAAGTGTAGCATCATGTAATTCGCTCGCACGATGTTGTCACAATCAACGTTTTCAAAGTCTCGGCCCCTAGAAGTTTCCCAGTTTTACACCGAGTTGGACAAGCGCTGGTGCCATCTTCATTCAAGCGCTCAAGTACGAAAACAGCATATGATCAAGACTGGGCCTACGCTGTCTTCTATTAGGTCTTCCATTAGGGTGCATTCTAGTATCTTTCCCAAACACCTCGGGCCAAAGCTCGGGCTATCACAGCCTAAGCTTATGCCGCAGACCTCGTGATTCCGGGATAAGGAGTAGCCTTTTGCTCACCAATAGTTAGCTTACTCGGAAGCGCGGTAAGCACACATCCTGGACCCAAACTCTCTTAAGCACATTGCTTTTTATGTTAAGATTTGATGTTGCAGTGGATCAGCAATCTGTCATACTTTGAGGTGTAAGTATACCACTTAGTATTCTTGATCTTGGAAGATGTATGAAACGTATGGAAGTAAGATAATATACAATGTATTTACACACTTACATACCGCAAGGCGGTGCATTTACTCATCCATCGTCAAGTCAATGGTGTGTCTGACAGATGCCTCGGTCGGAGCAATGGTAATGGATTTTCAATGGATTTTCCCAAAAAGCTGTAAGGCAGGCAGATGACGACATCATCACCCCTATTTCTGCGATTACCACGTGCCGCGCGTGACCTGCGCTCACCAATCCAAAAACTTGATCAGCTCTATAAAAACAGAAGCTTAGTCCAACCAGCCGCCCACAGCAATCCCCCTTTCCCATCAAACCAAGCAAACCACTCCCTACACACCAGCAAATATGGTTGTCAAAGCTATCAACTCTCTCGATGAATTCAGGGATCTCGTAAGTTCCTGCAAGCTTGTGGCTACCTGGGGAATCATTATCTTATTCCATCCATGGTGAACAGATCAACGGCGAAAAGCCTGTCATGATTGACTTCTGGGCAACCTGGTGTGGCCCCTGCAAGGCCATCTCTCCTGTCTTTGAGAGACTGTCAGAATTTAACGGCGAAAAAGTCGATTTCTACAAAGTCGACGTAGACGAGCAAGAAGACATCGCACAAGAGGTCGGAGTCAGGGCTGTGCGTTATTTCATATATCGATTATCCTTCTTGAAAAATTATTTATTCACGAATGATCTACCAACAGATGCCCACCTTTTTGCTTTTCCACAAGGGGGAAAAAGTCGGTGATGCTGTTGGTGCTCGCCCTGATATCCTCCAGGTAAATCTATATTACCCTCTCGCCAAGATTTTGCAGCTTCTCATGATGAATTCTTCTACAGGCACTCGTCGGTAAAGCTGCTGGCCTCGTTGCTTGAAATGTCGCGGAATATGGAATACTAACCAAACTGTATCTTGTACTTCTATGTGATCTTTGCTATTATTATATAATATGTTCAATGATGAAACGTCAACATTTGCAAGGCCTTTCAGGTTCAATCACATTTCAAAGCTGGTTGATAATTCCCCTTCATGCAGGATGTTTACTAGTTTGATTCTGCGGACCTCTCTCTCTCACAAAACTCGATCCAGCTTGGTGTATAGATTCGATTTTATCAGGCGCGCCCGCTTGACTTTTTATCTAGCATTTACTGAAGCGTCATGCTGACTCTATCAGCAAATCATTCAAATACAAAGATATCTATCCATAGCTGAGGTGGACATGGACGCACCAGAACTTTTAGGTCTCGGCTATAAACTCAGTCCATGCAGTACGGTGAAACTAAACCACAATATTGGCCACCCCACCTCCGTGGGTGCTGGAGATCATTGTCGTCATGATTTTGGAAGATCAACAATTTTTGCGAATATGATCCTCCGAGCACCCTGGTCTTTATTCTTAGCAGAGACTTCACCGAGTGTATGTTGCGGATATCACGTTAATGGCGCATTCGATGACCCTTGGCAGAAACTCTGACCTGGAGATCATCTAGAAATCCTGCTTTCTTCTCGAATATTTCTCCATTTCCAACCTTGAAAAAATACTTTGATTTTTGGGCACCACCATAAGTATACTGACTTTAATCCAATCTCACCAGTCACCATGCGCTTACAATCTTATCTTATCTATGTACATACTGATCCAAAGCAAAACACCATTCCATCAAATGGGAAACAACAAGAACGCAATTCGGAACAACAAGAAGAACATGTCATAGACCTAAGACTGGACGGGTGTGTGAATCTACCTAATGGGCGCCTCCGAGTCCCACTCCGCAGCCGCTCCTGTTGCACCGGTAATGACATACATACGTTTGTTGGTGCAATAGCCTTCTCAACAACATCTATGGAATATAATACGCTGCAAGGGGACTTGTCATAGCCACTGCTTACTCTGTCAGGCCAAGAGTAAACAGGACGCGACAATTGCTGCGTCATCCCGAGTCCATAACTTTCCTATTATGTTCGTTGGCCACTGAGGTGGTACCAGTAATAAAAGAGCTCGACCAAGCATGTTCCGGATACCATTTCATCTCTTCCTGCGAACCCATTTCCCAACGCCCAACGCCCTGATATACATTGACCCCAAAGCCGTAAAGATAACGAACGTTTGAAGTGCGACATTCATCCACAGTCATCCTCCGACATTGATCAGATTGCAGGCCAATAAATTACTCTTCTCATAAATCACCAAACTAAACAGAGGGTCTCACACATTGCTTATCTCGACAGATTCGAGTCACTATAGCCACCTAATCATATCAGAATAGTAATCGTGCGTGCGTGCGCTGCGTGCTTGGGCTTATCATTGGTATTCCGCACCAGTTGACCAAATTCGCGCAACTCCGCCCCTATCCGAATCCGACGAATCCGCGTACGTCTCTTTCGGTGTACCCAACTAGCTCTCCCTCCATACCATACTTAACGCCATTGCCTTGTCGCATCTCAAACCCTTGCCTCTACACCAGCCCTGTTGTTTACACGGCCAGTCGCCAGTTATCTCCTTCAACATTGCCCAGACGACCTGCCCGATCCCCAATTTGTTTTAGCTCCTTGTCGACATAGTAGTCGTAAGTCTTTTTGACTACTCACTCTTGATAAAGTATCAGTCACGGATTAGACTGACCGCTTTACGATATAGCGCAGTTCTATTCGCGTCTTCCCTGCTCCCCTCCTTGCCAACAAACACCCGTCTTTTGCATTTATTCCAGATTCAAATCCACGTCGTTCGAACTTCCAAGTTTTCCGAATTCCGATTACAGGTTTTACCAACGTTCGCCCGCACGCCTTCCCCCCTATTCCGAAACCATTTTGGAAACACTTGATTGTTCGGCTTCTCTTGACTCATCCCTACTTGCGTTGAATATCGTCATAATCGTTTTCGCCAACAGCTGAACGGCAGTTGCTTTCCTTTCTTCCTTCCAACGCCAACAACCACCGCTACCTAATCCTCAACAGAGATATGAAGATCATCTCCTATAGTAACCTTAACCGCAACCTCAACCGCGCTGCGACGGCCAACGCCACTGTTGCCGGTGGCAGGAGCCCGAGCAAAGCCTGCACCCCTTTCAAGCCCCTTCGTGTTTCTCAGATGCATTTGAATTTCAAGCCCAACGTCATCGCTAATGCTGACGCTAGCATTAGCGTTAACGCCGCCGATAACGCAGCTGCAACTTTGACTCCTGCGACTGCAACGGCCTCT
>Ga0247779_1001332_pt1 | contig 12066 bp, 9 predicted proteins | sample UWRJL221509R5_FD_179925 | JGI IMG/M metagenome (GOLD analysis project Ga0247779, IMG submission 179925) | Plant litter microbial communities from Arlington Agricultural Research Station in Wisconsin, United States - UWRJ-L221-509R-5 | ecosystem: Environmental > Terrestrial > Plant litter >...
AATGCCGAAGTCAGTGATGCAATGTAGTTGAACTAATCCAAAGACAAAAATCCAAATTCTGTAGTCGTTTAGTTGTCGTTACCAGTCGTTTGCTTTGAGAAAGTTAATATGTCGCAAAGGAGGTGTTGATGCAGTTCGAATGAGCAGACAGAACAAACTCCCAAGTACGGCAAACGCCGAAAAACTCAAATTTCTTGCTTTCTTACGGTCATCACAAACGCACGGCTGAACAGCAAGATGGCTCAACAACGACTTGCGATCTGGACAGCAGAGGAAGATCTTGAAGAGGACGTTGATCTTTCGATAGCTCTTGATAGCTATGGTCAAAATGTCCAATATGAAGACTGTGGGTTACTTTCGGATGTATATTATTGAGCAGAATAGCGGCTCATGGCGCAAAACAATTCAGCTCACTTGAACCAGCCTCAATTCGACGAATCAACACTTATTGCGATGCAGCAACACATGGCACAGCAGGCTGCCTTCCAACAGATTCCAGATGTTGTCAAAAGTGTCCGTTTTCATGCAAGGATTCTCGTTTTAAGTCCTGTCTAATTAGGATCCCATTAGTTCATCGTTCACTTCCATCAATCAGTTCTCGACAACAGCCTTGCAGAGATCACAGTGGCGTATGAAAGTGGATGGAATAAGTACACGGAGAAGTTCTACTCCAAAACGGAATGGCCAGAGGCGGAATTGATTGCTCCTCTTGTTAACGATGGTATGTTTTATGTGTCACCTACGTTTCTTAAAAATTAATCCCAATAGATCCCATCTTCCTGATTCTGTACCGCGAACTCTACTACCGCCACGTTTACTCGCGTCTGCAACCTAATATCGATGACCGCTTCCACTCTTACGAAAACAGCTGCGAGTTGTTCAACTACCTTCTTAGTACGTTCATATCCGGCCTTGGAAACCATGAGATGTTGTGCTGACATTGCACAAGACTCCGACGGACCAGTCCAGCTCGAACTTCCAGAACAATGGCTATGGGACATCATTGATGAATTCATCTACCAGTATCAAGTCTTTTGCACGTGGAGGTCTAAAGTTACCACTAAAACACAGGATGAGCTGATGATGTTGGCCGAGGGTGGTCCTGTGAGTGCTCTAATTTCAAAAATCAGGAAACACTTTATTGAACAACAATAGGTTTGGAGCTCTTACAGCGTTTTGAACGTCTTATACTCTTTGATGCAGAAGTCAAAGGTTAACGAATACATCATTGCTCAACGCGAAGGAAAATCTCCTGAGGAAATTGCGTAAGTATTATTTGTACGTCTCTTGACGAATTATCTTAACAAAGTTAGTGAAATCGTCGGAGAATACGGACAGCGCCCATTGTACCGCATGCTTGGATATTTTAGCATTATCGGACTTCTCCGTGTTCATGTTCATCTTGGAGATTTCACTCTCGGGTTGAAGGTTATGGAAAACGTTGAACTCAACCAAAAAGTGAGTTGCATATCTCACCTAAAATATGGAATACTCATACATCCCGTAGTCACCCTTCACACGAGTAACTGCTTGCCATGTCGCCACTTACTATTATGTCGGCTTCTGCTACATTATGCTTAGACGTTATCCTGATGCCATCCGTACTTTTGTCACCATCCTCAACTTCATTATGAGAATGCGTCAATACCACACACGAAGCTACCAGTATGATCAGGTACGTAGCTTATTACTATCTCAATTTACAATTCTCCAAACTCATGATGGTTGTGAATAGATCAACAAGACAGCCGACAGGATGTATGCGCTTTTCGCCATGTGCCACGCCATCGCCCCCAGCAGGCTTGATGACAACATCGCTAACATTGCGAAGGAACGTTATGGTGAGCAGTATGCCAAGATGGCCCGTGGCGGGTATGTTCCTTTGGTTTTCCTCTTGATATAAAATCATGACTTTATTTTTCAGGCCAGATGCATTGGCTGCGTTCGAAGAACTCTTTGTCTATGCGTGCCCGAAATTCATCACCGCCAACCCTCCCCCCTACGAAGACCCTGCAGCCATCAGCGCCATAGTATCCTCTGCTGCCGAAGTAGAATCACCTACGCAAGCTTCTCAACAGACTGAACCCACTCACCGCCATTTAGAACTCTTCCTTGCTGATGTCGCCGCCCAGCTCCCTGTCCCAACATTGAAGAGCTTCTTGAAACTGTACACCAGCCTTGGTGCTAAAAAACTTGCCAACTTCTTAGATGCCGACGAAGAGGAACTCGTGCAAGAGATGATGGTTCTTAAGCAATCTAGCCGCAGCATCAGCCGTGTTACAGGTAGTGAGGGTACCAGCTTGCTCGATGGTCAAACCATCACTACAAGTGATTTGAACTTTGTGATCGACGAGGTAACTTAAAGTCTATGTCTTTTTTATCCTAAACTAACGACAAGTCACAGAACATGGTCCATATTGCTGAGTCTACTGTCGGTAGACGTTATGCGGGGTGGTTCATCAAGAACACTGAACGCACGCAGAAGATTCTCGACGATCTGAAGAACCTCCCCCTTCCCGTAGCACCTAAAACCGCAACATCCACCACCAACGCACCGCCCGCTCCTGAAGCAAGTTCACAGAGACCTGCAAGGACTGGCGGTCAAAAAGTTGCATGGGGAGCTGTTAAAGTAGCATGATCTGTGTACTCTTATAGGTTTTGTCCTACAGTCAATTTATTCATTCTTGGTCGATACTTTTAGGGAATCCAGAAAAAGTAGACTGTTTCAATAAGGATGAAAAGAAAAGCTGCAATGATGCTTTTATATCAGACCATGAACACAAAAACATGCATTAAGAGGGAATCGAACCCCCGGCGGGTCGAGCTTATCATTCGAATGGCAACGACCCAGGTTACCACTACCCCATTAATGCTTATATAATCAACATGCCGGAGGAGAAGCAATTGACGCCCATGGAAGTATGAAGGGAAGAAAAAGATAAATGCATTAAGAGGGAATCGAACCCCCGGCGGGTCGAGCAAGCGCTCAGATGGCAACGACCCAGGTTACCACTACCCATTAATGCTTGAAGACAAGCATTTGTGCGGTTTCGTCGGGCGTGGGCGCTAATTGGGATGAATGCAATAGATGGAAACCCGGCAGGGAAAAAATGAGTGCATTAAGAGGGAATCGAACCCCCGGCGGGTCGAGCTTATTACTCGAAATGGCAACGACCCAGGTTACCACTACCCCATTAATGCATTATACATAGTGTACTTGGGGTGAAATCGGGAGCGGGTCTAGAAGGACTGCATACATAGCTCTCATGGCCAATAATACGTCATACAGCCGGTTTCTCATCCGGATTCTTCAGTAAATGTAATTTGCTAAATAGATAAATAACATAACGTAGATTGAAACTCGCATCCTAACCGACTTCGTACCTGTCGCCTAGTTGTTAACAATTATCCAATGAGCCATACCACTCAAATAGTTAGAATGGAAGGGAAGGACAATAATGTGATGAAAGATTATAAAATATCTTTATCAATGACGACGATCAACCCTATTCACATTTGTCGAGTACATACGATGGGTAAATAGAATCCTTTATGGAGTCTTACGCCGCGAGTGATCAAGATGATTGGTTCTGCCGGCTAGCTTCCAGCTCTCTCAACCTCCTATGGAAGTGAGAAACAATATAATTATTAATTGTATGCATCGGAAAAAAGGAAGTGTCACGTACTGCCTGGCCGCCAAAATCATCTGTGCCTTGCGTTCCTTAAGGCTTGCCTCTCGCTTCTGTGCATCATCCTCCCACACTGCTTTACCCCCCACCTCTTCCAACTTGATATTCTCTTCCTGCTTGACGCGTTCCTCCAATCCGTATCGCGTAATTAAGGACTCCTTTTTCTTTGGTAGGGCCGTCGTCGTGGCTCGTGTTCCTGCGGGCTCAGCGTTGGCATTCGCGTTTGCTGAAGGTGGGTATAAAGTATGATATGCAGCAGGTGGCTGCAAACATCAATGTTCCGAGCTAGGCGTCAGTACCCTGGTTAGCGCTCGTAGGAAGACAATACGCACAGCGTCCAAAAAACCGCGTTCTAGAATTTTGTTCGTCGTCACAGATACACTCCCCGTTCGTAGTAGATCATAGCGGATATTATCACTGCAATTGATTTGCGTCGATAAGTGTTCGGTGCTGAGAAGTGATGGTATGTTACAGGGCACTCACGCAGGTATATCGGGGAACATATTTGAAATTGTGTTAACCTGTTCATTACATACGAGTCAGCAGTGTGATAGACACAGTAGAATATGATATGTAACAGAGTAAGTTACATTAAAGAACATACCATATCTTGAGTTACACGCTTTGGCCTGAATCCCAGCGCATTCACAGCCTGCCTTTGCTCTGGTGACTCGCTGCTACCTGGTTGTAAAAGAAGCGTTAGCACATACTCAAAGTCATTTGATATTAATATTCAGGAGCAGATAACACTGGCAAGACAGATATCCACCATTTCTGAACAACTTGTAATGCCCCAGAGCCCTGTATACTCCAGTCAAGTTGCAAGAAATCAAAGAAGCCACGTACTTGAGGTAGCCCATTTGAAAATGAAGATTATAACAGCAAAAGCAACAAGGACGTTGACTACTTCCCCCATTATAATACTTAGTTTCAAACCAAGGTTATTCGCAAAGACTCGAGAAAGTGGCTATTAGGAGAAAAGTAAGATGAAGAGCACTGTAAGTATCCCGTAGCTCCAGTGCCAGCTCCGGAGATCATTGACATTCGGGCCATGTGTATGTGATGACATAATTGAGTGGTCATGTGATTTGACTAAAGTTATCTCGGCCAAACTCGGCTGATGCCTGTGTTGGTTCTCGTTCCGGGCTTAAGCCTGTACAAAGCAAAAAAAAAGAAAGAAAATGCTACGATTTGAAATTATCTAGCTGAAAGTTCAGCCAACTCTTGGCTAACTTTGTCTTCAATCAAGTATCAATTCTATCCTCCCGTATAAACAGCCTGCAAATTAAACATGCTATTTATAGATTATCAGTGTGGCGTTATTATGTTAGAGTCTGCCGTCCGTTTGTTTTAATAAGTAAAGAGGGCATTTATTGCTCGAGTACAGTAGCTAGGCCATAGGAGCTCTGCGTAATCTGTATCCTATAATTGAGTACGACTCAGACCGTGGTCCATGTCCTCTCCATTTCTTTCTACACGCGTATAGATACTTATCTAGGTCTTGAGAAATAGACACACTTACAAACAAATGGCTTTGTACTTGTGGAGCGCATTTCTCAGGTAGATAAGAATCATTTCACGGCTAGTTATTCAAGCGGTATAGGCTATTAGTCTATTTTGATAGGTTCAACTTGAATCTCCTCCATAAATACTGAAAAAACTCTTATCGGTGGTAAGATGTCTATATTGTTCACGACCCAGGCAAAAACATACACAGAAATCGCACATAGCAAATGCTACCCACAACGTCGGTGCCGCAAGTGGTGGTAATGGACCGAAGAGTGGGGTAAGCCTGGAGGAGCCTGGGAGTATTCGTGTCGTTATAGGCATGAATATACATTCCAGTCTCGAATTATTACACAAGCCCATGCCGTGAGTACAAGGAGGTATCAAATTCATGACAATGTGATGGGCGTATGCGCTCAATGTACATGAATTAATTATGTGTTTCCATCTTGACATTGAAGTCAAAGCGAGTTACCACCTGTACCTGTTCATGGTTATGCACTCTTTACTTTGCTGAAAATATTGCTATAAATTATGTTTTACATGCATTAGGTATATTCGTGTCCATAAATCAGAGGTGAGCAAGCAGAATTTAGATTTTCCCGAGTATGATATCCCAAAAAAGTTTGCCAAACTTGTGGACCGCGTCATTCTGGGTGTCCACGAAACGTCGTTTCTCAGCAGACTCCTTTGCTTCGGCATCGATGACTCCGGAGGAAGACCGCATGTTAATTATAGAAGTAACTATGGGCTCTGTAAATTCAGGATGTCCTTGTACCGTAACGATGTGGATAGTGGTCGGGGATGTCTCAGAATAGCGGACCATTCCTTGGTTGTAGGATACTAGAGTGGACCCAAGAAGATGGAACTTTGGCGGCACGGTCGGTACGTGGTCTCTGTGCATTTCTTGGACAGTCTGTATGGGTTGTAACATCAGACACAAATAGCAAGATATTTTTGGCAGAGATATTAAAAGATAAATGTCCCATGTCGTATGATTTACGAATAATGGATGTATACGTTCGAGAAACGTTCACGTACCAAAGTATCAGTGGCGAATAGCTGCTTGCCTAGGTCGGTCAGCTGGATGGTGGTTGGACCGACTTCCCATGTACCACCATTCGGTACGCATTCACCGCCTAAAGCGCGGGCAATGATTTGATGACCAAAACATATACCTGAGGTGACGTCAGCGATGAGTCTAAACCAAGTTTACGATAATTTACCGATTAGCTTGATATGAGGTTTAGTAGAGGCGATACGCGAGATGTAGTCGACAAGCTTGTTGATCCATTCAATATTTTCGTATGCAGAAGCAGCTGGAAAGCGGTGTTAGTCGGTAGTGGGCCGCTCAGAGGACACCTGCACAGTACCGGAGCCGGTGAGCATGATACAATTGTAGGAATCTTCTTGTTCTTCACTCGGATACACCATCTCTTTGACTACATCGTAGGTGTCGAGGGTATATTGCGTGGACTTTGGCGCAGTTTCTCGAAGATATCTGCTGTATATCGATGTGTAGTCGCCATTTTGTGCATAAGCCTCTCCAGAAAGGTTCCCGCAGAGGAGGAGAGCAATCTTAGTAGCCATTAAAGTGGTGTGTGAGACGGAAAGATATTGCCGGTCGCTAGTCCCAGGCACAAGGCACTCCCATATATAGACTAGCGGAGTCCGAACCTATTGAATACCAAATTGGATCATTCTCGTCTCTTTTCACTGTTATTTCTTGTTTCTCTCCGCCCGCTGTTCGTCGACCGAACTCTGCCCCTCTCCGGTGTTATCTTCCAAACTTTCCTTGAAATTTGTTTCTCTTTTTTCAAGGTTCTCTATTTCTTTGAAGTCATAGGAGCCAGCTATAGAGTTAAAAGGGAATAAATCAATAGGATTACCGAAGGGAAAATAATTATGCAGGACAGTGAGCACGACGCGCTTCACATACCAGGACTTGGGGAGGCCTCAAGCAGTGCTGTTGCTGGAGAAAACGGCAATAAACTGCTTGTCGTCGCCACCCTTGCTGCCCTCTTTTTCGCAGGCTCTGCATTGGCGTACCGAAATCGGTCATTGTATTTTTCTTCCACGACAACCCCCCTACTCTCCGTGCCCCAGCAGAAGGACAATGGTAGTCCTGCTTTATCGAAATCAACACAGAAGAAGAAGTCGGATTTGCAGCTCGAGGATGCCGAAGCCAACGAGCAAAATTCAGATGCGCCCGGGTCTGCCAGTATGGTTTCCAGTTCTACGTCCTCTGCCACTCTTATCCATGGCATGGAATCTACGAACCAGTCTAAAACCTCGCGCAGGAAAGACCGCAGAAAACGCGGAAAGGATCCTCTCAAAGACATGTTGAAAGGCGGGAAGAAATTCAAGGCTCTAGCGCCAAGTTTTGCTGGTTCAGCGAGCAAAGGCCCCGCCGCTGGCGCATTCCCCACCGCCAAGTCTAATATCACGCCCTCAGACAGTGCTAACGCTGAATTCGGTGTTGAACATGCTGATGACCAAGATACCGCTTCCCAAGCTTCCTCGTCCACTTCACATTTCACCCCTGACTCTCAGTACACCCAGTCGCGTAGCAAAGGGAAGCAGGCTCAGCGAGAGGAGTTGAATGGCACCAATATGACTGGGACCGCGGAAGAGGAGGAAGTATTATCGGTTGGTAACACCTCGGTGTCGAGACATGTTCGAGGAACATCCACCTCCGAGGTTTCACAGAAACAATACCTCCAGCAATCATCAGACGGCCCGTCTTCCTCCTTTTATTCTTTCTCGACAAATCGAACGTCTTCTCGTAGCGAAAGTAGCAACCGGAATGAAACGCAGAGCGAGGCCGCGCCCCATCCCCTCAACCCCTCTGGTCAAAGAATAAACAACCAGCCTTCATCGTACTTGGCACCTAAAGACAACCGCAGTCTTCAAAGGGTACATTCACCGTTTTCCGTGTCGACATCCTTGTCTAGAGGCGCTACGAGTCATGCAGACATTGATGATCATAATGATAATAATACCCAGGCTGCTGACCTGGAACAGAAGGCCTATCTGACTGAGGAGTCACAGGTACATCAATTAGGCTTGGCTGATGTGGACCCGACTAGCGAAGCCGACTTCGTTGGTGGCAGTCGTTTGAGACGAACTGGACAGGAAAAACAGATAGGGAACGACCGCAGTCGTTCGTCTGTTAACGTGGAGATCCCCTTTGAGTACGTTCCCGATTATGTTTCTCTGTGTATAAAAAATCTCAAACTATCTTTTTCCAGTGCATCAACAGTGGAAACATCCTCAACAACAACAGCTCCCGCAAGTTTGAGTTCGAGCCTCGTTCTGAGCTCTCCTGCTACTTCCCCTACGCTTTCGTCTTCTCCTTACTCCTTAGAACAATCTAACGTGGATGTGAAGCCTTCAGGCGAAGATAATGTTGATGATCACGTAGACCATATCTCTGCCTCGCATCAGCCTCGACAAAATAAAACGGGCTCCAATTCCGAATCTACCTTACCCTCATCATCATCTTCCTTCACTTCCAACTCGACTACTACTGGTAAAGCCGATTCCCGCAAGGCCCCGCAAACCGAAGAACAAGGTGGGAATTCGAATAAGGGAAAATCCACCCTAAGAAACCCGGCTACAGATCCTTGGGATTGGGACGGGGTACGTTCCTCGGCCTCTGTTGAAAACAAGAGGGAGAATTCAAAGGAGAAAAGTAACGACAAGCAAGCATCGAAGAACTTGTCTCGTTTACCGCCTGGATCTTTGAAAAACGGCGGCCCTTCTTTCTCTGTTATTGCAGGTGCTGGAATATCGTCTTCTGCAACACACCCAGGTTCTTTTTATTCACCTACAAAGTCGAGCTTTGCTGCTTCGATTTCTAGTAATATTACTCCGGGTTCGCCTATGGCTTCTTCCATCTCTGGTACAGGTACTACGTCCGCCAGAACAGGTGTAGTTACTGCATCCCTGGGGACTGGTCCTAATGTAGAGCCAGAAGGTTCGAAGCAGAGAGAGGATGATGATGCATTTGTTTTTCCTACTCTAAACCCGACAACGACAACGAACGGGTATTCTGCTTCTGGTATGTTTTTTTTTAATTATCAGAGTTTTTATGTGCCCATTCATGCATATCTTCTCTTAGGTTCAAGTCGACCCTCCACTTCACGGCGCGCTCCTACACCGCGTAGGCCAGGCACTCCGTCACGTAGTAGCAGTGCTGGAACCCCACCGCCCCCTTCTTCTTCATCTTCCTCTGTTGCTGGTGCCAACACGACGTCGTCTTCATACTCAAACAGCCACGGTACATATAGTAATAACGTTAATACGACCCCGATGTCTGGCAGCAACGGCAGTAATAGCATGCCTGCATTGTCTACGCAGACCCAGTTAGCTTCTCTGAGAGGTGCTTTAGAAGCTGCACGTCTGCGAGAGGAGAAGAATAAGGCTGATACAGAAAAATATATCAAAGAAATGGATATGTTGAGATGGGAAAATGCTAATTGGAGAAGAGGAGAAGTTGAGGTAAGTTATCCTTTTTGGTATCTTTTTTTCCTCTTTCTGCAATACCGTAACACACCGTTTACGTTTGTATATCCTCCGACTCGCTCTTATCACCCCGCTTTGTATGGGTCGCTGACCGGTTTTTCTTTGTGAATTCCATAGCTTAAGGCCCACGTACAACACTTGATGCATCAACTACAAGCATATGCTGCTTTTTACAACAGTGCGGCGCCTCATTTAAACGCACAATTTCAGCAACAGCTTAATGGTAATAACACACTCGCGAATCCTCCCAGTTCAGGGCCGTCGACTTCTTCAGCCCCGAATGGAATAGCAGGAACGTCAGGGTCCACGTCCGTTTCTAGCACTCCACAAGAGCAAGCTTCGTCTTCGACATCGCCTGTTACCTCGACATCTCCTAATACCCAACCCTCTCAGACTCGACCTCCTTCGCAAGCGTCATCACCCGCGATACCACATCCTCCTGCTCCTCTGCACTTGCATCAAATGGCATCTCTCCAAATGAATGGTCCCATCTCGTCGCCCGGAATTCTGTCTCCAGTGGGAGGACTGTTCTCTCCTGGTGGTGGGTCAATCGGCAGTCCAACCGTCATGGGTATCCATCCTGGGACCCCTTCGTTCTTCCCTTATCCCGTACCTCATCCACCTCATCCTATGATGGTTCAAGCTCAGCAGATACATATGATGCAACAACAACTACATCATCATCAACAGTCCCAACAATCTGCACTCCCCTCACCACATCAAGCTAATATATTCTCTTCAATATTTCCCCCAGGCCCTCCTCCACCTTTGATGTCGCCTCATCAACAACATCAATATCCAGCATTTGCGGCGGCCCAATCGCAGATCCAACAAATTCATGCATCTTCTTCGACGAGCCATCTTGCCAGTCGACCATCCAGCACTGCAGGCTCTTCCAGTGCAGGCTCGCTTTCTCCTGACTTGAATGGCACTTCCAGCTCAGGGGGACGGAGGTCAAGACAAAAAATCAATGGCCGGACACTAGGCCGGAAGTCGTGGGAAGATATCGGTGATGGCTGGATCGACGGAGGCGGGGAAGAAAGAAATGGAAATATTGAAGAGAAATCTGCAACTGGTGACGAAGATGACTCGGGCATTAACGAGCTCCTCGCAGACGCGATTCTCAAACGACCAGGAAGCATCAGGATGCGTTCATCTTCATCTCGAAGAGGTCAACTAAGCTTTGAGCAAGAAACTAAAACAGAGCCTGACGCTCAAGATGATGCTTCGCCGGTTGAACGAAGTGATGAAAATACAGAAGTAGAACAACTGACCGAGTTCACATTCCCGTCTATCTCAAATCACTACAAGGGATATGGATCAAGTATAGATGACATATCTTTATATATGTCAGCGTCATCCCCTTCATTAGATTCCAACATTACGGGTGCAGCAAATGATGTTTTGGCAGGGCAAAGCAAAGCAGACATTCTTGCGGATACAAATGAACCGGCTACAGAAGACTCTTCAAGTGCAGCCATGATTGAAGATGTGGCGAATACGGTGACTTCTCCGTCGAGTCAAGAATCGAGTCAAGAATCTGATACAACGCCGCGTAAAGAGGTATCAGAGTCAACCGTGGTTGATACAACGGTCGACCACGAACACGACTCCAAACAGCAACGATTGCCAGCACTTGAAGAGACGCGAGATGCTAATGCTGAACGTTGAAATGTCATATCAAACACCTCTTGCTCCATTTCTATATCCTTTACTGGTCGTTATCTTTGCTCCCTAACACCATCGATGAATAGTGTTTAAGGTCGGGTTTCTACTTTTTCTTACTTAAGGCGACCATTTATATTGTTCTCTTTAAATTGTTTTATTACATGCACTTACATTTTCATTATCCTTGCATGCACACACACACCCATACCACCCCTACATGTTACACGCTTAATCATTTTGACAATTCACCTTCGTTTAAAGCGTTTTCTCTCTCTCGTGAGCCTTACTAGCTATGGTTCGTACTTGACTGGTAGGATCTGGACCTAGTTTTGCTCCTTGCCAATCATTCCATTTACCGTGCGATCTCTTATAATTACAGTGATTAAGGGTGCCTTTTCTTTTCTCTTTATATCATCAACGCATTTTCTGTGGAAGTTTGTTTCAATGGATTTTCTCAAATATTTGCAAAAACATCAAAACTCGTGATCAAAGTCTCCCATCAAACGAGGTCATGTACATTAGGGGGTTTCACGAAACACCGGAGATTTAACAGAGAATTTTATTTATTTTAAATTGGACTTATACAAATGAACAAAAAAGGTATTCGAAAATCGCACGAACAGAGGGGTTTCACGTTGGACCGATTTCGAGTCGTTTTTGGCCTCTTTTTTGCCAA
>Ga0247779_1001333_pt1 | contig 12065 bp, 7 predicted proteins | sample UWRJL221509R5_FD_179925 | JGI IMG/M metagenome (GOLD analysis project Ga0247779, IMG submission 179925) | Plant litter microbial communities from Arlington Agricultural Research Station in Wisconsin, United States - UWRJ-L221-509R-5 | ecosystem: Environmental > Terrestrial > Plant litter >...
ATCTCACCGGATTGCCCGCAAGAATGGTGCGACGATGACAACGAAAGAAATATACGGTTCAAACCCCCGTACTATTGCCCATTCCCGTAAATACCACTTTGAAGCTTTTGTCTCATCCTACTTCTCTTCAGGTCCTCTCGTATTTTATTATTATTCCAGATCAAAAAATAGCATAACTGTGCTCTTCCAATATTGGCATTATGCATATCCGCAGGTACAGGCTGACTTCTTCGGCTGCGCTATTGGACGTATCCATTCATCATGGAGTTTAGGACCTTCGGTGTTGGTTCTCTGCAACGTCTAATTCAACTACGCAAACCCCGCGTCATCGTTGAGCATCGGAAAGGATTTAATATTAAGCAGTGGCACTTTCCGTTTGCCAGCTCGCAATCCTTAAATGCAATTATTCCTTCCGGGAAGCATGCATCCGCTAACACTGCTCCACAAACATCCTTCCGCCAGCTGTGGTGTCGGTGTTCTCCTTGGTTCCTTGGTAGCGGTGTTGTAAACGTGGGTTGGAGAGAGAAGCTTTACCTTCGACGTGCTTACGCTTCAGATGGTGCATACTTATTTTCGAAATAACTCTAGGATGGATGTACATGCACATGACGAATAATAAGTCGTTGTTCTCCGGAACAATTTACATCCCCTTTGACTTCGTATTCTTTGCAGAGGTTCTTGAATTCTCTCTCATAGAGCCGGATTCCTGGACGATGCCCTTGGCACAACACGTTGCTCTGCGCCTTGATTAGAACGCTTTCAAGCTCCTACATAGGAATAGTCCGTGCCGATATCGATGAAGCATAGATGAAAGACGTGGGTGTAAGATATGTCCCGACATCCTATTGGCCCAAAAATGCAGTTTTTTACGCTCATATACCAACCCATCAAGTCGTTATTTCCGTTCCATCTTCCTTCAACAATGTCCTAAACCATTCTTAGCAATGCATGCCGACGAGGATAACAGAAATCCAATACACGACATTGGTAACTTCAAAACCTAATCCATCCAGTTTGATTGGTCGGAATCTTGCACTCCGTATGTGCCATGACAGGATTAGCGAGCGCTATCATTTGGCGGTTTTTTTATGTTTCAAGCTCCGTGGCGCTGTTTCCTTTGAGCTCGCGGAACGGATCATATCGAATTAACCCATCAATGGTGCACGACGATAATCATAATTCTTGAAGGAAAATTTTCAGTGGAATGTCATTTTCGTCGCCGAGGATATTATCAACCTCATGTCAAGCGATAAGAGAGTTCTCGGAAACTCAGACTTTCAAAGATATGGGACCTAACTATTCATTCAATTCAACCCTTCTACCATGCTTCTTCACAGTGAAACCAATCGGGGAATCTTATTACGACGTTCACTCGGGCGCTTTCTACACAAATTCTAGAGGGTGCTGGTCCTTTTCGCTCATCATCACATTTATTTCTCCTAAACCTTGACTTTGAGAATCTGTAATTTGAAGTTCGTTTCGCAATTTCGCAGCGAGGATAGGAAGGTAGCCCCGTTCGGTATTGGTGTGCCCACCTTTAAATGAACGAAGATAAGATAGTTAAATAATTGTGACATAAAATTTATGCGAGCACTTACAAAGAATGACGTGTTTCCCTGCAGCGACTGCAGCCAGAACCTCGTGCTATGGTCACGAATATGAGCTTAATTTGTTGTCCAGTGTAAGGGATGGTTTCATACATGCGACATCTCTCCTGTGAGATATACATCCGCCTCTTGACCGAGCAGCATTGATCCACCGGAACCAGCGCAGATGGCAATAGAACGAACAAGAGAAGAACGCGAGCCAGCACGGTCAGGGTATCCGACCTGAACTGGTGAACGACGACCACAGCAAGTTGACCGATTAGAACATGCTCGCCTTTAGATTGAAAGAAGAAGAAAACAAACTTTGGGAGAGTTTGAGGTGGTTCTTAATCCTCTTTTCCAGAACATCAATCCCAATCGGCTCTTCCAGCGTGACCAGCCTCCCCCCTGCACCCTCGCTCTGGCCAGTTGTTGGGCATAATTTCTCACCAACGAGCGCGCGAATTTGGCCATCATCCTTTCCCTTCGTTAAACCTTCCGCCAGCCAATCGTTTATCCCTCCCCAAACTGAATCGAGGGCAGTATGTGGACTGTATACTGATATTCCATGAGCAGCGCACTGAAGGAGTGAAGCTTGCAAGGGGTTTGAAAGTGTAAGGGACTGAAGGCCTTTGAATATCGTTGGGTGATAAGCCACAATGACTGAAGTTTCCTTTGATAACGATTCCTCCAAGACGGATGATGTCAAGCTATAACGCTTCTCCTTTAACACGGCATAACATCGCTGATAAGAACGTCCTCACTCAATAGTTAGAAGGATGTTTTTAGGTCCCGGTCTCTGGATCGGCGACTCTATATGCAATTAATCAAATCATATTCCTTGCACATGAAGTAACATCAAAGAGCGCACCTAGTAGCAATCCGACCTGTATACACAAATGTTAATCCATACAAATTTCGAAAACTCAGACATGGCCGAAGACTCTGACATTGTCCCATTTTTCTGCCAACCTGAGCGGTGCTATGCGTTCCATAGCCTTACAGACCGACTTCAACAAGTTAGACATTTATGTTAGAGAGGAGTTAAGACGAATGCTGAAAAGTGGCTTCCACAGGTAGTTGTCTTCAGTAGTAGTTGAGGTCGTCCAATTTGGAGTTGTAAGAAAAGACAGACCCTTGAAGTTGCGACAGAAGGACCCCGAACGAAATTACTTACCCTTTTCGGAAGTGCCAGAGCGCCAACCTTGCATTATAGTATGATTATACTATTTTTAGGAACTATATATAATCACAAACAACTGCGTCTCCCTTGGCAATCAGAGTCAGTTGACCCGGCAGTGAAGTTTTAACAACACTAATTCCCTTAATATATCGTAGCGAGTAATATAAGGTAAATAATACAATGCTAGTGGCCGGGGGGATAACCAAGAACCGCCGCCGTAACTGAAGAGTTTGGACACGAATACTTACTACAACAATCATATCGAAGTTCGCACTGAGACTACTTACTTATCGGAAACCTAACTCCTTCTTTTTACGGTAGGACAGCAGTAGTACACAAATACATTATGAGGAGGCTGCGTATTAGCCCTGCATACGATTAAAGTTATGTGAGCAGCATGAAGGAAAGGGTGGCCATTATTCTCCCACAAACTGCTCAGTCATTAGCGCCGCTGATATTCTAATTATTTGGAGATATGGGCACAAGCCCTGGATACAGATTCAGGGCCTATGTTGCCAGAATACATGCATGTGTCTATACTCCTATGTGGTAGGTTGAATACATCCATGTTTCTTTTGTGTTTACGCCTGACAAGAAGGACATGTAGTAGGCAAAAAGGAAAAGGTCAACGACACTCTGAGTCAGACAGAAGGCACAGCTACTGAGCTGTCATTTAGCATCTATAGCAAGCAATGACCCATATAATTCCCTATAGCTCTCCAAGCAGATTTTATCATGCGATCCCAGCAAATTTTTGATACGTTAAATGTGGGTATTTGGTAATGCCGTGTCATCGTTAGCCATCGTTTTAGCGACGACTTGAAGGATCGGCCGCAGTGATAATAATCATTTTTCATTCTTCTGTCCGTTAAGCTTTATTCAGCTTCTGGAAAGCCTAGAAAGTACTTTTTATAAACCATACCAGATCACTGACCTTCACTCGCGTACACGGATCGATGAAAACGCATGATATCTATCAAGCCATACTATCTATTGGGGTGATATGTGTGAAAACAAAAGTGAATGTTCCCTGTATCTTACTTAGTTTGATTACCGACCCGACTAGAGCAGCTGTGTGTGGGTTTGAATTACGGATTTGTACACCGCGTCGACCTTGGAAGAATACATTCCCCGCGGATACCACTTAGTATATTACGCGAATGACTGAAGGGATAGGTGCTTGAGAAGGCGCAGATATTTGAAAACTACTCACTATCGAATGGGCATTTGAACAGGCGGGCAGTGCTCTGTCTCACGATTTAAAATTTGTAGTATACCCTTCAAGGGAGTGCCCGAGCCAAGTTTTCGTAAAGTTCATAAAGACAATGTGGAATTAGTATATATCTTTGGACATCATATAACATGTCGAACGCCGACGTCGCAGACTCCCATATGGCTGTGGTTTAATAAGGAACAGACAGCACTATGATATATCAAACCTTTGATGTCGATTTAGAAGGTATGTTCACATTTATGATAATAAAAAGTGATTCTCGAGGACAACAGAATGGGATCTACCCGCGAAGCACCTTGTTTTATCCCAGACGTTATGAATGATTGCTGGTTATATACAAGTAAATTTAAATGTGAGTATGTGTATTTCCCATAAGAATGTTTTTGAATAGAATTTAAAGTTAGCGCTTGTACGGTACCATTTTATTGGTTCTTTGAGTACGAAACCAGTGGTAGTGGGTGGCGCTGGTTGTAATTAGAGCAGCCGTACCTACACGCGAAGAGAAGGGAAGGAGAGCCCAATGCGAGAGCTTTGACGTGTAATCAAGACTTACCTATCTTTCTTCTAGTCAACTTTGTGCGACCGAAGAGCAACCATCGGGTATTTCTACTGAGTCGAGGGTATTCTGACGTGCTCACACGCAAGCTTAACATCCCACAATTCCGGTTCATTGACAACCATGTAACGAGAAGATGTTCACAAAATCTCCAGCTACACAGACATATCATTGTTCAGATCCGGTTCCCCAAAAAAACCCCTGGGCACAAAATCACCCCACATTTTTAAAGATGGTACTTACATGAATAGAATATACTGCATGAAAACAAAGTATCTTTGACATTAGTAACGTTCGCTTGGTTCAGGTTTTCCATAAACAAAAGATCACACATGGTCCTTCAAGTTGAGGGGGGCTCGAGATCGCTGACAAGCCGCACCAACAAGTTGTGAACTGAACCGGTTGCGCATGTCCCACTTGAGCTTTACATCTCAAATCATCACTGTCTTTATGCCAAAGGAAGAAAGGCTTCAGTCCGAACTCCACCGTCTGTCTGATGGAGCAGAAGTTGATAAATTTAGACCTACTGTTTCTTTTCTTATTTTCCTTCTTTTGTTGCAATGATCGAATGGGAAAAGCAGCCGTTCCCCTCCATGTACTATGGATCAATGAGAAGACAGCAAGGCACGCTCGAACGAAAGACCCGACAAGACTGGTCTGACAACGTGCCTCGTGTCTAATGTCTCGTTATTTTCCAGGAGAGTAAATTCCTGACGCTCTTTCGATAGCCTTTAGACCACACAGAGGTATGACACCGATGATCGAACGAAGCATCATCTTCGGGCAAAAATTTGACCTCTACCTGCGTGATGTTACCGTGAAAAGACCGATGACTAGAAACTTCCTGTCTACAGTCATGATATCAGCAGACCAATGCTCTAGGACAAAAAGCAAGAACACGCGTACCTACTACTAGTCAGAAGTTTGACTGCTCAAACTTCAAGAACCGAAAACATCAGCTATCATGTTTGCTAGCTGGTACTCCAATTAGAAATTTAATAAAACTCTTCTTTCCCCTTCCAAGTGTCTGCCAATGAGGATTTCTATGCCAAACATCATAAATATTTGTCAGGAAATGACAGAGAGGATCCTCGGAGTATGTTCGTGGTGGCTGCTGCCCTGAGCGAGCCGGACGCTCGACTCCAGCTCAATATGCTCCACATAGAAAGTTCAAGGATCGTCTAGCTCGGTACCACACTTCGAAACATGAGGTAAAAAGCCTTCAGCGAGAGCGTTTCAGCAAAACCGCGGAGATGATTCTATAGCGGTAGTCAGCGGTCATATATCACAATTGAGATTCATCGAGAGGGGCTGCAAAATGTACCCCCTACCTCGGTTTCACTTCATTTAAACGTAAGAATCGTGGCGGCACTTTCGACGATGTCACTGAAGAGGGAACCATATTGTGGACACTCCCGAAAGTGACTTGAGGATTGCAAAGACGATAGCCAAAACTTATGTGAAGTGAAAAATAAAATAGACGTTGGATGTAGGCACTGTGGCCAAATATTCTATTTCGACGGAAAGTCTACCTATCAACCTCCCTAAAAGACCAATTTCAATCACGCAACATCCAGATGGAAGGAATTGATCAGGAACATACCCAAACACAAGGTCCTGAAGAGCATAGAAGGTGAGAAGAGATGTCGAGGATGAGCAAAATCAGAAGTCTTACCATGGTACCAATGATGGCGACAGCATCCGCAAGCATGTGCTAAAATGACATGGTCAGTAAGAAGGGTCAACCATAAATGCGGCAAAATATTATCTAACATCTATTATAGGACATTAGCAAAGATAAAAGAGAGTGGAAATCCAAAAACGTACGTCTCATCATGAAATCGGAACCCGCAAGATGGGCGAAACCCGGAGCACGGATACTACACCTGTATGGTCTGTTGGTGCCATCACTAAGAAAGCAAAAAGGTTAGGCCGAAACCCTTGAATATACGCTTTGAAGACGTACGAAACAAGGTAGACACCCATCTCTCCTTTGGGTGCCTCGATGGCGCTGTAAGTCTCACCCGGTGGGACTGAGTAGCCTTCACTGAATAGCTAAAGGAATCAAGCAATTGGTATAAACAAATATGCAGAACAGCCAAGTGGCTAACCTTGAAGTGATGGATCAGCGATTCCATGCTCTCTTTCATCATAGCGCGAGGTGGTGGGGTAAGCTTGTGATCATCGACTTTGACAACACCAGTGGGCATCTTGTTCAAACATTGGTTGACGATTCTTAGAGATTCTCTCATCTCTTGAACTCTGCACAAATAACGATCGTAACAGTCACCGTTCTTGCCAACAGGGACATCGAACTCAACCTAAGCAATAGACTGGCTGTGAAATGCAACTCATTGAGAATCTTTATGCAACTTACCTCCGCATATTTGTCGTAAGGGGCGACCTTGCGCAAATCCCATGGTATACCGCTGCCGCGAAGCATAACACCACTGAAGCTGTAGTCTAAGGCTTGCTTCGCGGTAACGGGTCCAACCCCAATTGTCCGCTCCTTCCAAATACGATTACCAGTGACGACTTCCTCGATTTCATCAATCCTGCTACCGAACTGAGTTGCCCATTTGAAGATATCTTCAAGCATACCGTGGGGAAGATCGAATGCAACACCTCCTGGTCTAACGTAGGCGGCGTGGAGGCGAGCACCAGAAACACGCTCATAAAACTCCATGAGTTTCTCACGTTCTTCGAAGCCCCAAAGGAAAGGTGTAAGACCGCCAACGTCCATGACGTGGGTGAGGACGGCCATAAGATCTGATTACCATAAAGCTGCTCAGTACAAAATCACCAAAATATAGTCCCATTAACATACGGTTCAAAATACGCGTAATTTCTCCAAATAGTGTTCGGATCCACTGTGCACGCTCTGGAACTTGGACGTTGAGCAGCTTTTCAACGGCAAGAGAATAGCACAATTCGTTGGTCACTAAAAACAGTTATAAATATAAATTCTCCCAGTTTTGGACATGAACGACGCGTACTCATGGAAACATAATCCAGGCGGTCGAAGTAAGGTAGAGCCTGGATATATGTTTTATATTCGATAAGTTTCTCTGTGCCTCGATGAAGTAAACCAATGTGCTATGATCATATGTTGAGTCTTCGGTTCCAATATAGAAGTCAATCAACATACAGGATCTGCTCGTAGAATTTCCTCTCCATTCAGCTCGAGAATCATACGAAGCACACCATGGGCAGCGGGATGTTGAGGTCTAGACAACGCGGTTTAGAGAGAGGAAATAATTGATACTTTGCGATGATAGTCTCACCCGAAATTCACTGCATCCCATTGGTCAGACGAGTTTTGTACTTCAAAGAGCAGTTTACCCACCGGTGAAATGCCTCATTTTGGAATCGTCTGTGGGCCCTTGTAGAATTTCATGTGCAGTCATTCCATGTAGATCCTCCACGGTGTGGTAGTCAAATCCCGTTTTCTGTCTCAACTCCTCAGGCGCATCGGCCTGTCGCACTGTGGACGTGGAAATGTTGCGGGCAAGCAGCCTAGACGTAGTTGCCGTCCTGGTCGAGCGCGCCAGCGAGCGCAACAGGGTAGTAGCCATGGTCGTCGTGGATAAAAGTTGACCAAACCTCTCAACGCTGGATACCGGACTTCGGCGGGACCAACGTGACAGGCAGCTGGTGACAACTGCATCACTATTGTGACGACTGTGCTTTCCGTGTCACCCTCATACGTTCAAAATGTTGACCAGCCAACCCATAAGAAAAGGGCGCCTATTATCATTATTGCTAACCATCCTTATTATTTCTGGCGTATCCGCCGACGAGAAACCATGTACAACGCATGATAATGGCAAATATTACGACTTGAGTCCTTTGCAAGCTAGGTATGCGTGACCTGTCCAGTGTTCAGGGGTTATTGGCGCTAACCGAAATATTATTCCAGCAAAGACTATGAAATCCAAGGGTTTTCTGGTCAAACCATCCTATTGAATGTCTGTCAAAACGTTAGGACAGAGATATTTGGTCTAGGAGAAGGCATCGACGCCGGCGACGTCGGTGGTACTATCAAACGCGAACATGGACATTTCGCCCTCGGGTAAGTAATACATTACGTCGTGCAGACTTTTTCGCTGATCTAATTACTCTTCAGAAAGTTCAATACTACCGTCACTGTCCTAGATTCACGGCCAAGAATCTCGATGGCGGATGGTTCTTTGTGTAAAGACAAAGATGGGAAGTCTGGAAACATAAGAGGGTCTTCTATCATTGAATTTGTTTGCGACGCGACATTAAGCGGTGCAGGAACACCGCGCCTTGTCGCTGAGCTCCCACCTGGTGAGCCAGATTCTGGTTGTGCGTATGTTTTTGAATGGAAAACTCCAGTGAGTCATTCTCGTGCATATATATCACGGAAGTTATTGACTCTCGGATTTGATTTCAAGTACGCATGTTCAACCTCCGAAAGTAGAGGCTTTATGGGCTTCCTATTCATATTGGCAATAATGTGAGTGATAACCACGTCCTTCGATGCTGTTCATTATCAAACAATTTGTGAAACAGATTCATCGTCCTCCTTTTGACATATACCATCTTGGGCACACTGTACAACCGTTTCGTTCTCCAACTACGAGGCTTCGACCAGATTCCACAGTTTTCTATCGAAGGGATGAAATATCATGGCAGGGAAGCTTTTGACTGGATTAAAGATATGATTGTCGCTCTGGACATCGGAGGTCAGAGAGGCAGCGGTAATGCATATGGCGGCATTCCAACCAGTGCTACAAACCCTGTCAGTCATCAATCTCATGTTTCTCGCTTCGGCACCACAGATGATCTTGAAAACAACGATTCCGAGCCCATCGTCATTGGTGGTAATGGTTTTGTAAGACCGCAAGTTGCGAAATCGCATTTGGCTTCCTTCCCGAGAACAGAGATAAACCCGATTTCCCATCAATCTCAAGTTAATGCTGCGCGTTCCCTGTCGTTTACAGCAACGTCACCTGGAGTACCCCAATCTTCAGCTCAATTACAACAAAATGTACCCAAAGGACGGACGACGTTGGCAGCACAAGTGCGTGAGCCGACTCAAGAAGAAAGGGATTTCATGCTAGGAGAGGATGAAGACGACGCAGAGGAGCTCGTGGACATATCACCGCCTCCTGCAGTAGCTTTGCAACAGCCGAGCTCATCTTCCTCCTCCCAGACAGTATCTTCACCAGCTTCCACAAACTTAGGTGGTTCCTCAGGCTCAGAATCTACAGCTGCCGCAAGAGGTAGAGATTTAGGTGGAGGCGAGACGACCATGTTGTAGGAAGGGATTATTTTTACGATGGTCGGACTTATTGGTCCGTCTGCTTCCTGCGATTGTGATTTATTTATTTCACCATTATAGTATTAGTCACGAACCTATTTCACAGAAAACTATCGTAATGTTCGTGTTATCATCAAGTTTTCGTTGCCGTTACCAACTAGCTTGGAGTTATCGGAATCCCGGCCCTGACTACCTGGCTACCCACTTACACTATCAAGTTTGATTGGATCAATGCTACCTTATCAGCTCACCAGTTGCTCGTCCAAGAAAAGGAGAATGCTTCGGGTCTTTTGCTGTTCTGTTTATATCGAGGAACGGTTTAGTAAGTGGCCGTGTCAGTACCTGGATTTGTACTCGTCGAAGTCTGGAGAAGAAGACTACGTATGTCATACGATTAAGATCACAGATTGAAGTCAGATAGGCTTTCTGAGTCCAATCAAGCAGTTATGCATTTATGTATTATGTTGAATCATCGATCGCCGGTGAGACGCTCTTTAAACGTACTTGTCATCATATGTACCGACAAGATTTCTGTATAACAGATTGTTATAGATTGGAGTTTATTCTCCCGCACAGTTCGCAAATCAATTGTCGATTTGTGCAGCACTGATAACCGCTTAGCTGAAGTCCACGTTGATCTCGAAAAAAATGTTTTCGGGAAGAAAATGTTACCGTTAGCGTAAGTGGGTCGTTATCACACTCGGAATTCGGCTTCACAACAGCTTGTCATATAGACAGATAATGAACCATATTGAACCTACGTAAATGCGCCTATTGGATCGAATTTTGGGCGACGTCAACTTGCCGTAATACTTACGGAAAATGCGCTCGGACGCAGCGTAGCAGGTCTACAAGGTATATGTATATGTTTAGAAACATAACTTTGGATAATCCTTTACTTCAGATTGAGCCTAACTATCCGCCCAGCTACAGTGAGTGCCAGAACTCGCAACTGATAAGGACGCCTCGGCAAGCGCGACCTGGCAATTAGTAGCATCTTTCAAGTCTTGATAAATCCGGGACCAAAGCGAACCGTGCATTCGGAGTATGTACGCGTTCACCCGCACCAGTTCGAATACCCCAGAATTTGGTTCAATAATATACGATCGATCGGGTGATTGCGACGATGCGATATATCATATGCGCAATGAGTACATGGCCGTTTGAGACCAGTTGAGATTTTTACTCAAAATTTGCGGATCCTTGGTCTTTCTTGGTTCATCTCAGGCATTCAAGTGCATCACTTGTTCCATGGTACATAGTATGTCATGGACATCAATCGTACTGCCGGTCTTTCAGTCGTCTCGTCCATGCATCTGTGGCTTCCCTTTGGAGCCAGGTTCCTTTCGGCCCTTGATGGATATGATGGATAAGTGTTTGTAATACGGTCAATAAGCTATAGTAAGCACTTTGCGTTAACTTTACTGCTATATGGCGATTTTAACTGATAGGAAAGGATAGGAGCTCTAAATAGCTCGGACAAGGAACGGCTTGTGCATGTGAAGCTCCGTGCATGAGATGATGAGTTGTATCGATACTTATTTCTCTGTGTAATTAAGTGGGCACACAGAACGCGTCATATCCATCTCCGGTGAGCGATATACTTACATGATACAACATAACCTCGCAATATTACACGCCGAGGATCAAGACAACAATACGATTCATTCCTTTAGGTCAAAACATCTTTCTTTTCCCTATCTTTGTGGAAGTACTATTTCAAGAGTAACCGGACTTTTGATCTCAAATATAGTTTGAATAATAACGCGACTTTGGTTAGGGTCTAGAATGTCTTAGCTTTTTCTGGGCGAGGACCTAAGAGATGCCCAAGAAATTACGTAGGCACGATGGAAAAGACATATTTAGTGCCTCGATCTTATTATCTTGATTCTAACATGCTTTGTGGAAAGCTATTAAAGTCGGGCGCTACAACGAGCTCTTGCAGTTCTACCTTTCTTGCTACAGAGAGTCCTTTGTCTTGGATATCCGTTTTACCATGATGATTTCGCTCTGTGGTGCCTCAAGTTCTGAGCGTAAATACTAAACTTGTAGACGGCGATTCCATCCAACGTGCAGCCTCGTACCAATATAGCTGCTAAACTTATAGTATCACCGGAGGTGTGCAGATGGTCTACTCTGGACTCCAAGTCCCCAACCATATCATATCCATAAAAACGTTTTGTTTCCTCATCTTACCGACCCCATTTTCAATTACAAGG
>Ga0247779_1001334_pt1 | contig 12065 bp, 8 predicted proteins | sample UWRJL221509R5_FD_179925 | JGI IMG/M metagenome (GOLD analysis project Ga0247779, IMG submission 179925) | Plant litter microbial communities from Arlington Agricultural Research Station in Wisconsin, United States - UWRJ-L221-509R-5 | ecosystem: Environmental > Terrestrial > Plant litter >...
CCCAAGGTGTCGCCCGAGATGTGGAGCTGCACGGCCAGGTTGAAGTATTCGAAAGGCGTCGTGATGTTCGGCTTGGCGTACAGATCGCCGTAGTCGAAGCGGATCTTCGCGCGAAAGGTCTTTCCCCAACCGGTCCCCTCGGACAAGCCGAGGCCGTCGAGGCCCACGCGCAAGTTCACGAGCAGAGGAAATTGCTTTTGACGAGGGCCGTCGGCCCAGGCTCGCCCGCTGGCCAGGCGATCGAGGCCGTTGACTGGATTGACGGCGAGGGCGGCAAACTCTTTGAAGAAGCGCCTGGACCCGGAGGCCGACTCGTCGAGCAGGCGGTTCGAGAGACGAAACAGGGCTTCACCGAAGAAGAAGCCGCCCCAGGTGGTGGTCATCCAGTCGTTGGTCGACGGCTGCTCCGTCTCCGCGAAGTACTCCCACATCAGGGAGCCGGCCATGGTGTAGGGCACGGCTTCCCAGAAGCTCAGGCCGTGCACGCGTGCCGCGGAGAAGTACATGCTCCCCTGGTAGGGGTGGAAGAACTGATTGACCTCGAACTCGTTGTCGTCCCACTGAAGGCCAGCCTGCAGGTTGGCCTTCCAAGTTTCAGGGCTCACGCGAGCCCACGGCGCGCCGGTGGCATACGAAAAGCCCCACAGCGAGAGGTTGATGGCGGCGATATCGACCAGCGGCCAGAGGTAGCTGCCGGCATGGCGCGGCTTGGTCGATACGTTGAAATCGACGGCGTTGCCGAAGGCTGCGCCCGGCTTCGCGTAGCCGAGCTGCTCGAGAGTCAGGTGTTTCGGGGCGGGCGGCACTTCAGTCGGCGCGCTTGCCTCTGGAGACGGCGCTGCTGGTGCCGTCGCGGCTGCGTCCGTTGCCGTTGCGGCCGGCTCAGGAGTGGAAGGCGACCCGACCGGTGCAGCTGGCGGAGGCGCCGCTGGCGCTGCGGGTACGGCTGGCGCTGGCGGAGGCGCCGCTGGCGGAGGCGCCGCTGGTGCCGCTGGTGCTGGTGCTCCCTGCGCGAGCGCGTCGGCCGGGTAGCCCAGGAATCCCAGCGTCCCCAACAACACTCCGAAACTCGGCTTCACGCGCCCGCCACGAATCACGGAACCTCGGGGGGAAGCAGTCGCCCGGGGGCTCCGTTGGCACCTTCCCGCGTGTGGCAGCTTGCGCAATCCCCATCGGACACGGGCACCTGCTTGACTCGCTCATTGCCGTGCACGTCGGTGATCCGCGCCGTGTACGGCAGCGCAACCTCGGCGGTCGGATCGAGCCAGAAGTTTCCTGCGCTGTTACCCACGATGACCCATTTGGTGGCGTTGGCGTCGGTCAGCTCAATCGTCATTTGAGGGGCGCCACGGCAGTCGTCGCTCTCGTGCAGCGCCGTCATTACGGTGCCGGCAAACTTGTAGAACGGCGCGTGCTCCTCGTCCTCGTTTTCGGCGTGGCACTGTACGCAGCTACGTCCCGGGTTCATCAGCGGGCTGTCCTTGTCCGAGTAGGTCCAAATCTCTCCCGACGAGCACACGGACGTTGGCACTTCCTCGTAGCGACGATCCGCCTGGCAGCCCGCTAGCAACAGCTGAACGGAAACAATCAGGCATCCGCAGAGCAACGCCTGGCGACGCGGAGAATACGCCGTGCTTTCGCTGTTTTTTCGCGCCACCAATTGCGGAGTATCGACGGCGCCGCCGGCCAGTGCAAGCTACAAATCTTACTTGCGGTCCGAGGCGCACGGAATGAGAGTCCACTCGTGCGCCGAAGACCACCGCTCGCGCGTTCTCGAGTGGCACGGGCCGTCGGCCTATGGCTCTTTTGCAGCGTGCGCTTGGCTACTGCACAGGAGCCGGTCGCCCAGACAATTTCAGCGCCAGCCGCGCCCCCGGCCCTCGGCCCTCGCGCCAGCCGCAAGCCCCTCCCTCCGCTCGCCGACTACAACGCGAGCTCCAGCACGCGTAACGCGGGCAATTATCTGTGGCCGCTGGTCGGCATCATCGGCGTCAATCTGACTTATTGGGCGATCCCCTACGCCAGCGGCTCGCCGTTCGTCAAAGTCAGCCCGTCGGTATGGGAGGAACACTTTCGTTCGGGTCCGCAATGGGACGACGGTGAGTTCGAGGTCAATCAGCTGGGTCACCCTTACCAGGGGAGCATGTACTACTCTGCTGCGCGCGTGAACGGACTCAGCTTCTGGGAGGCGGCGCCGTACACGCTCGCCGGCTCCTGGATGTGGGAATACTTCATGGAGACGGAGCAGCCATCGACGAGCGATTTCCTGACGACGACGGTCGGCGGTACGTTTCTCGGTGAGTCCCTGTATCGGCTCTCGAACGCCATCCGAAACGATTCGACCTCGGGCGGGGCGCGCTTCTTCCGGGAGTTTGCGGCCCTAGCTGTGAATCCGGTGAGCGGGCTGGATCGCCTCTTCACCGGAAAAGCTTGGGCTGACGGTCCCGCCGGTAAACCGGTCCCCTTGAGGATGAACCTGCGGGTGGGCGTCGACGGCCTCGGGCAACCTAACGGCACCGGCTGGGGCACCACGTTTCGAACGCGTATCCGCTTCGACTACGGCGATCCGTACGCGAAATCGATGGTGACCACGCCGTTCGAGGTCTTCCACCTCGCGGTGCAGCTCAGCGTGTCCGACACTAGCTTCGGGCAAGGGCTCGACGGAACCGCAGTGCTCTTGGGGCGTCGTTTCTCGGCGGGCCCGAGCCAGGCAAGCCTACTCTCGTGGGTCATGTCGTATCAGTATTTCACCAACGGGACAGCGCAGCTGCTCACCCGCGAGAGCGCCGGCATCTATCAGTTGGGAGAGCTTGGCACCGGCCTTGGCTGGTTTGCGCGCTGGGGCCTGGGCTCGGGGTTCTCCGTGCACTCCGAGCTGGATGCCTTGGCGGTGCCGAGCGGCGCCGTCACGTCGCCCTACGCGAAGTACGAAGTCAACCGCGTCTATAACTATGGGCTGGGGGGTGCGCTGAAGCTCGAGGTCAGTCTGCGCCAGGAACGCCTCGGCCGCCTGTACGCGCGAGCGAACAGCCACCTCTATACCGTCGTGAATGGCGCGCAGGGTACGGACTCCGTAGGCGACGTCGAGCTCGGTGCTTACGCGAACCTATCGCAGGGACACGGGCTCGGCTTCAACGCCATCCACTACGACCGACGCTCGCTCTATGATAACTACCCGAGCGTCCACGATAGGTTTTGGTCGGGTGCGGTTCACTATGAGCTCGAATTCTGAGTCGAAGAAGAAATGCTTATCACCGCTCGTTCGAGACTGATCCTAGCCAGCGCCGCGCTCGTCACGAGCGTGGCGATGAGCGCGCACGCCGGCAACGACGATGGCGTGCTGCTCGGCGAGCAGGCCATGATCACCGGCGGCGCTGTCACGGCCATCGTGCGGGACGGGGCCAGCGCCTGGTACAATCCCGCCGGTCTGGGACTATCGGCGCGCAACCGGTTCGACGTGACGGGCAGCGTGTATGGCGTCAACATTTACCGGGTTAAGTCGGCGTTCGCGCTGCCTGACGGCACGACTGCGAATGCGGCGATGACCGATTGGGTTCTGGTTCCCAGCGTGCTTTCGTTCGTGCGTGAGCTGGGCGACGACTGGGTCGCCACCATGGGCATCTTCATCCCGCGAACCCACGACTTCGACCTGCGCACTCAGGTTCGAATGGAAACCGGCGAGATCTTCGCGGGCACCATCAGCAGCCAGCTGTACGAGAACGACTACATGATCGCAGTGGCCAAGCGCCTCACACCCAACCTGCGCCTGGGCGTGAGCGCCGCTGGTGTCTACATTTCACGGCGAGATTTCGCGCAGATCGGCCTGGGCTCGCCGGATGCTCCCGACGCCAGCTTCTACAACGGTTCGAGCTCCACCACGGTCGGCAACTATGGGGCGCGGCTCACGCTGGGCATGCAGTGGAATCCGGCACCCGACTGGGATCTGGGCCTCTCGATCCAGAGCCCCGTGCTGACGGGCTGGAGCGACATTTCGCGCACCGTGATTCAGAGCACGATTTCACCCGACAGCGGTCGTCACTTTTCCGTCGAGGAGCAGCGCGGACCCGTCGCGGTCTGGGACTTCACGACACCCGTGCGTCTGCGCGTCGGTGTCGCGCACCGCATGGGCAAGACGCAGTTGCTGCTCGACGGCGATATCTCAAGCCCGATCCACACGCCGCCCGAGTTGCCGCCCAACATTTTTTTCGATCGCGAGTGGGTCGTCAACGGCCGCGTCTCGGCGCTGCAGACCTTTTCGCCGAACGTGACGGCTGGAGTGGGCTTGTTCACGGACCTGAGCGGCGAGAAACGGTTCGAAACCAACTTCGTGGGCGCCGCGCTCGGCGTAGCGCTGAGCCAGGCGCACTCCGTGGACGGCAAGAGGCGTGATCTGACCTTCTCGACTACTCTGGGTGGGAGATACGCCTACGGCTGGGGTGAGCTCAACGGCCAGAACCTCGCGCTCGAAAACGGAGAGCTGAGGGCCCAGGCGATCGGCGCGGTCACGCGCGTCCACGAGCTGGCTTTCAACCTGGGTGGCGGCGTCAACTTCTGACACCCTTCCCTCCCAAGCTCATCAAGTTCTGCGCGCACCTGCTCGAGCTCGTTCCTCGCTTGGCGACGCCTTGGCGAGATAACCTTTGTAGTACGTCAGTGTAGGAAAACGTAATATCGAATTTGAGTGGTCTCGATGGGGACGAGCATTTGCATGGTACGTTTCTGGTAGCCGGCAATCTGCTCGAAGGGAGAGAGACAGTGCAACGCAAGTTGAGGCACGCAGCTTGGGTCTTGGTAGCGAACGCCTCTCTATTGGTGATGGCTTGCGCGACGGCGATCGACGACGTGGGCGGTCAGATCGCCGAAGGCTCGAGCCCTGGGGGAGACGGGGGCGCGAGAGACGGGAGCGGCGGTGCAGTCGCGAGCGCTGGCGCTGGACGCAACACGAACGGCGGCAAGGCCGGGGCAAGCGGTGGCACCGCTAACGGCGGGGCGGGTGCAGAGGGCGGCACGGTCGGCAACGCTGGTACCGGCGGAAAGGTCGTCACCGGCGGCGGAGGGACCGGCGGCGGCGGTAAGGGCGGGACCGGCGGCGGCGGTAAGGGCGGGACCGGTGGCGGCGGTAGGGTCGGGACCGGCGGCGGCGGAAACGGCGGCGGCGGTAGGGTCGGGACCGGCGGCGGCGGAAACGGCGGCGGCGGAAACGGCGGCGGCGGAAACGGTGGAAGTGGCGAGGGAGTGAACCTGATCACCAACTCCGACTTCGAAACAAACACGACCGGTTGGTCGGTATTCGGCGGTGGTTCGGCAACGATCGCGCGCACCACCGCGCAGGCGCACTCGGGCACCCAGAGCTTGGTGATCACCGGACGAACGCAAACCTACCAGGGGCCGCAATACAGCGTTCTGAGTCTTGTCACGCCCGGAACCAGCTACAGCCTGAGCCTCTGGGGCAGGCTGCCGTCCAGCAACTCAACGGGTTCATTGACCGTCACCTTGCACTACACGTGCAGCGGTGGCTCGAGCGCAGGCGAGAACTACTTTCCGTGGGTTGCCACCTCGGCCGCATCCGCGTCCAGCTGGACGCAGTTCAGCGGCGTCCAAACGTTCCCGGCCTGCGCTGGCGGCGGCAGCATGAGCGTGGCGTCGTTCTACGTTGAATCACCGAGCGCGACTTTGTCTTACTACATCGATGACGTCGTTTTCACGACGCCGTGAGCGGTAGCGTAGTCTAGCGTCGTCGCCTGCAGCGAACAGTCGCTGCCCGCGACGCGCTCATCGTCATCGGACGCAGCGGACTCGCGAGCGAATGTGTCCCGTCGTTGCCCACTGCGCGGGCGACTCTCGCGGAGCGTGCCGCCAGTCAGGTCAGCCCGCGGTGCTTTTGGATGCCTTATCCACGATCCGATTTCTCGCTCAATTTTAGTATTTTTGCGGGCAAAGGCCGCCAGGCGTCACTCAATCGACACCTTGCGTTCGCCCTCGCGGCAGCGCGAGGGGACCCGGAGTTGTGCCGAAAAGTTTGCAGCGCTGTCACATGCTTCGACGGCCCGTCCGTAGAATGAAGGCGTGAAAAATCAAATGCTCATTTCGAAGCAGGCGCTGCGTGGTCGCGGCGCCACCCCCGTACCGGGTACTACCCCGTGCTGCGTGGCCGGGTGCAAGAATCATTCGGAGATCGTGCTCGCCGCGTGGGGTGATGCGGTGTTGAGTAGCTGTGTCATGCACGCGCAGACCTGGCTTGCCTCACCTGAACAGCGGCGCGCAAAAAGCCTGCTGGCGCCACAGAAGCTAGCGCTGCTGCGAAGCTGGGCTCTCTCGGTGCTCAGGGAGGGCGGCAGCGGAGCATGCAGGCCAAGGTTGATGCTCGTTCGCGCAGCCACGCACCCCTGAGGCGCCCTCAGAATCAGCGCAGACAGCGCAGCCCGTCCGAACAGGAATGACGCCGCTATTCGCTGGCCTCGACGGTGATTGAGACTCGCATTTAGCATCGATGATATGGAACAGCTCTCGCTGTTCACATTTGGTGGAAGCGCCTCTCGATCCTGCGCTCGCACGCCCGCGCCGGCAGGTGAGGCCGCCGGCGTGTCGAAGGTGTTCCAGACCAACCCGCAACGGCACTGCCAAGGGCCATTGCGGCTTGGCCGCCACTGGCACTTTGCGCAGCGGATGCGGCCAGGTCGCTGACCCACGCTTTCGTCCTCGCGCTGCGTGCCGCCCCCTAACCCGTTGCGATCACCGGACTTGTGTCTGGTCTCGAGCATTTCCCCGGACGGCAGGCTTGGTATGCTCAGCGTCGTCGTCGTCGTGTTCGGTCGCGATTCAAGCCGCGGAGACCTGTTGTTTATGCCGGCCGCCTCCTTGCCCGCGTCGCCTGGCGACCCCAGCCCTTGATAGGACGGCAGTGAAGGCCTATTACCAGTCCTGATGTTGGTTTCAAGGGGCGCGGATAGCTCCGTTCAAGCCGAGGAAACGTGGCCAGGCGCCGGCTCAGACGCGCGGCTGCAAAGGGAGCACGCGGCTCGCGCGACTGGCCCGGTCACGCAGGGACGCACGCGCCGTGCCGTCCTGGTGCGTTGCGGCATGCTCGCCGCGCTCGTGCTCGCCTACCGACTTGTGCTCAGCCCGTTGCACGGTTTGGTTGGAAGCCCCGCGTTTCTACTCGGTCTAGGCATTTGCCTCTTGGCGGCCGTGTGGCTGGGCGTGCGCGGTGCGCTGGTCGTGATTGTCTGTGTCGCGTTCATCGATCGTGCCCAAGCGCTTCAGCTCCCTCACAGCCCAGAGACTGGGCGGACCGCCGGCATTATCGCGCCGCTCGTAAAACTCGTGCTCGCTGGCGGGCTCGGGATGGTGTTGGATTCGCGTCGGCGCGCGCTCGCGCTGAACGCCGAGCTGCGTCGCGAGATAGAGGCCCGGAAGCAAAGTGAGGCATCGCTGCAACGCAGTGAAGCTTTGCAACGCGCGCTCGTGGAAAGCTTGGGCGAGGGAGTCGGGCTGTTTGACTCGCAGGAGCGCGCAGTTTTCGCGAACGGCGCGCTCGCCGGAACGTTGGGTGTCGCGCGGGACGAGCTTTCGACCAAACCATTCTCCGAGTTCTTGACCGAGGAGAGCCGGCGCACGCTCGCCCTGACGACACCAAACCTCGGCGAACGCCGCTCCTATGAAGTGGTCCTCGAACAGAACGCGAGCAGGCTACTGCTCGTCACCGAGACCCGCTTCGAGCCCAGCGGATCGTACGACCAGTTGACGCTACGGGTCGTGCGCGATTTCACCGATCGCGTCGTGACCGAGCGCCGACAGCGCGACCTGGAGCGAGAGCTGCAGCGCAGCCAGGCTCTGCAGAGCTTGGCCGTCATGGCGGGCGGGGTTGCTCACGACTTCAACAATCTACTCTGTGGCGTGGTCGGCAACGCCGAGATTGCCCTGCGTAAGGTCTCGAGCGATTCGTCGCCGGTGGTACCGCATTGCCTCTCCGAAATCTTGGTATACGCCGGAGAAGCCGCGCAGCTGAGCAAACAGATGTTGGCGTACGCCGGGCAACGAAGCCTCGCGATTCAAGCGCTCGAGCTCAATGCGGAGCTCAATGCGGCGCTGCGACTGCTGCACGCCACCATCGAATCCAAGGCCCACCTGGTTCTCGAATTCGGCGACGAGCTGCCGCCTGTGGGCGCCGATCGCTTTCAGTTGCGCCAGGTGGTAACCAATCTGATCCTCAACGCGCTGGACGCGATGGAAGGAACGCGAGGCACCCTGACTCTGCGTAGCGAATCGGTGCAGCTCGCGGCACCGGGCAATGAGCGATACGGAGTCGGCGCGGGCGGCTACGTGAAAGTGACAGTGAACGATACCGGCGCCGGCATTCGCCCTGAGGCACGCGAGCGGCTATTCGACCCGTTTTTTTCGACCAAAGGCGCCGGGCGGGGGATGGGCCTGGCCGCCGCTCAGGGCATCGTGCAAGCGCACGGCGGCTGGCTCGGTGTTGACCCGACGTCGACGCAAGCAACCAGCTTCGTCGTCCTGCTGCCGGTCGCGCACGAGTCTTTGGCTCGTCCAGCCCTCGGTCCCGCGACGTCGGTCGCGCCGCCTGTGGCTCGCACCATTCTGCTCATTGACGACGAACCCGCTGTGCGTTTGGTAACCGGCAGAATGCTGAGCGAGCTCGGTCACCAAGTCCTGACCGCGGACAGCGGCGCCCGCGGGCTCCAGCTCCTGAAAGAGCAGCCCGAGGCGGTCGACCTCGTCATCCTCGACCTGACAATGCCCGAGCAATCCGGCGAGCAGACTCTCGAGCAACTCCGCGTCTCATGGAGCAAGCTGCCGGTGGCAATCACCAGCGGCTTCCATGCCGAGGACGCCTCGATGCTACTGAAGCAGCCCTACGTGATCGGCTTCTTGGAGAAGCCCCACACCATGACAAGCCTGGAGATGTTGCTCGCCTCCATCACGCGGTGACGCGCGCAGCGAGCTCAAAGCGGAGTTTCGCGCAGGCTAGGCTGGTGGCGGTTGGTGCAGGTCGTGCGGCTTCCCTCGGTCGCGGCTGGCGCGACTTCCTCCAAGCGCCTCCAAGCGTTTCGAGGGCTCAGCGTGCCAGGGGCAGAATGAAGATGAACCTCGCGCCCTCGGCAGCGGGTTCGGCCCAGATCTTCCCGCCGTGGGCTTCGACGATCCCGCTGGCGATATAGAGGCCTAGCCCCGCGCCGGCCTGGCTCGTCGACTGGACCTTCCAGTAACGGTCGAAGACGTGGAGAAGCTGGTCGGCGGCAATGCCGGGGCCAGTGTCGGCGACCGCGATCGACAAGTCGTCGCCGCGGCGTTCCGTGCGGATGGTGACGGTGCCCCCTTCAGGGGTGAACTTGATTGCATTGCCGAGCAGGTTCGACAGCACCCGGAAGATCCGATCGGGGTCGGCTTCCAGCCTCGGCACATCGATCAACTCCACCACGAGGGTGAGCCGCTTGGCCTCGGCCAGAGGGGAAGCGGCCAGCAGAGCGTCCTCGACCAGCTCACGGCTCTCCACGGGTCTGAGGCGTAATGCGAAGCGGTTCGCTTCGATGCTCGCCAGATCCAGGAGGTCGTCCGTCAGGGCCTTCATATGGGCCGCCGATCTCCGAATGCGCCCCGCGTTGCCGTGCAATACGGCTGCTGCCTTATCACCGGTGCCTGTCAGGCGCAGCATCGCATCGGCTTGAAGCAGGACAGCCGAGAGCGGGCCCCTCAAATCGTGGGACACAACGGCGAGCAACTCGTCCCGCGCCCGCACCGCCCGCTGCTCGCCCAACAGGCGCCGCGCGATGTCGACTTCGATGGCGCGGCGCTGCAGCTCGTCCGCGGCTTCGAGGTTGCTCGCGGTCCACGGATGCGAACGGAGCCTCACGTCCTCTTGCCAGAGCGCAAACGAATGACGCGGACTCAGGCGATCGCGGGAGTCCGCCGCGAACGGCTTGTTGGGATCGCCGCCCCAGCTCACCGTCTGGATGAGCTCCGGCCGGAACCACAAAAGTCGCCTCTGGAGAGCACCGGGTAGGGCGAACGTGAGCAGTCCACTAGCGACGTCGCTGGCCTCCTGCGCCCGAGGGAATAGGGCGCCCAGCGACGCCGTGGCGTACGGCCGGGACCCTCCCTTCTCCTCGACCCACGTCGCGATCTCCTGAATGAGCGCAGGCGGCGGCGTGCGGCCGGCCACCGTGACCTCCCCGCCGCTCACGAGCGCCACCCCATCGGCGCCCACCAGTCCCATCAATTCCTTCGGGAGCGAGAGCAGGCTCTCCAGCCCGTTGTCTTCCGTCGCGCCCTCGCGCATCACGCGGGTCAGCTCATCCTCCGTCGCTCGACGCGAGGCGCGCCCGGCGAGCTGGGCTCGATCCTCGAGCGCGGCGATTTGGAGCGAGGTTAGGCGACCCAGAAACTCACATGCCATCCGCGTCTCCTGCGAAACGCGCCACGGGCCGGTGTGGTTCAGGCAACTGATCAGTCCCCACAAGCGGTCGCGAACGATGAGCGAGATGCTCATCGAGGCGCGGACTCCCATGTTGGCCAAGTACTGGAGGTGAATGGGCGAGACACTGCGTAGAACCGAAAAGCTGAGGTCCAGGGGACCGCCCGTGTCCACGCGGAGGGTAGGGACAACGCGCGCTGGCTTCGCGCTGGCATCGAAGATGAGCCGAAGCCAGTTCCTGCGATACAGCTCGCGCGCCTGGACAGGAATGTCGGAAGCCGGGTAATGCAAGCCGAGATACGGCTCGAGCGCCGGTTCCTTCGCCTCGCCGTCGACAGACCCGTGCCCGTCCTCGTGGAATCGATAGAACATGACCCGCTCGAACCCGGTGACTCGCCGCATTTGCTGAACGACGACGTCCGCGAGCTCGGCGGACGTGACCACGCGTTGAATCCGCAGCAGCGCGGCCCGAAACGGGTGGTGCATCGCGGTAGGTGGACCCGGATTCGGCTCGAGCTCGAGCATGGCTGCCCCCTCGTGGCGGTGGACGATTCCGTCGAATTGCTTTCCGTGCGCGCCGACTCGCAACGGGTTCATGTCGAGCCAGCGCTCCTCGTCCAGCGCCTCCTTCACCTCGGCAACCGACGCTGCATCAAGCATCGTGGAGAGCGGCCGACCCAGAACCTGTTCGACACCAAAAGGGAGATGCTCGCCGACGTTCTCACTGACCTGTGTGATGGTCAGCGACGGCTCGGCCAGCACGAACAGCACGCCAAAGGGCTGGATCGTCCCCGGAATATGGATGGGCTCGCGGTCACAATCTGTCAGGTCCGCCTTGGCAAGACTCATCGCTCCACCCATCGCGCGAAAGCCAGAAAGGTCGCCCGCGCCGAGGCGACGATTTCGGTGGTCGCCAACCCCGCGCGCGCAAGGCCCTCGAGCCAGGCGAGAAAGAGGCTCCACCTCGCCGGCGTGCCCGCCGCGTCGCCGATGAAGAACGAGGCGCCGCTGCCCTTTTCGACTCCCAGCCGCTCACGCAGCGCAGGGGCGATCACCTGCCCGCCGAGGCAGGCGCCCTCGAGCACGTACAAGCAGCCCGCCAGGTCCTCGGGGCACGACAGCCGCGGTAGATTGGCGCATCGAGGCAGGTCGGCAATCTCCCGCTGAGACAAACCGAGCGACTGGAGATCGCTCTCGATCAGCGCGGTGCGAGCCCGCAGCGGTAAGACGAGCGGCGGGCCCACCGATGCCAAGCGCGCCAAACCGACCTCAATGGGAGCATAGAAACCGAAAAACAATTCGAGCACCCGCCGATAGCGGTCGAGCGAGAGCTCGGAGTCGAGCAGCCCGAGATCGATCTCGAGACGCCGATGCAGGTCGGCTGTTTCGCGCCTCAACTGTTGCCGGAGCGGCGAAACGCCCTCCCGGCGCCGATCGGCGGTGGACAAGGATCTGAGATTGGGCATTGGCGCCGGTCGAATGTATCTTGGACAGGTCCCGCCGACTAGGAGCCGCGTGCTTGGCTTCCGGACGTACGCGGAGGGTTTGTAGACGGCCTCAAAGTTCGTCTTTCGTTCACGAACTTCGAGTCGACTCGTTCGTCGGCTTGGAAGCGCTGGCATTACTGCCAGTT
>Ga0247779_1001335_pt1 | contig 12042 bp, 10 predicted proteins | sample UWRJL221509R5_FD_179925 | JGI IMG/M metagenome (GOLD analysis project Ga0247779, IMG submission 179925) | Plant litter microbial communities from Arlington Agricultural Research Station in Wisconsin, United States - UWRJ-L221-509R-5 | ecosystem: Environmental > Terrestrial > Plant litter >...
CGCACCCAACTACCGCGCCATCGTGCAGGAGTTCGGCCCGTCGGTCGTGCACGTGAGCGTGGCCGGTACCCACAAGCAGACCGCCGAGGAGCTGCAGGAGCAGGGCGGCATCAGCCCGGACGATCCGATCTTCCGCTTCTTCCGCGGCATGCCCGGCGCCCCGCAGTTCCAGCGCGGCGGCCAGGCCGCCGAGCAGCCGTTCAAGGGCCTGGGCTCGGGCTTCATCATCGGCTCCGACGGCCTGATCCTGACCAACGCCCACGTCGTCAAGGAAGCCAAGGACGTCGTCGTCAAGCTGCAGGATCGGCGCGAGTACACCGCCAAGGTGCTGGGCGTCGACGCCGCCACCGACATCGCCGTGCTCAAGATCGACGCGAAGAACCTGCCGGTGGTGCGCTTCGGCCAGCCGTCCAAGCTGATGGTGGGCGACTACGTGCTGGCCATCGGCGCGCCCTACGGCCTCGACCAGACCGCCACGTCCGGCATCATCAGCGCCAAGGGCCGCTCGCTGCCCAGCGAGAGCGGGGAGAACTTCGTGCCGTTCCTGCAGACCGACGCGGCGGTCAACCCGGGCAACTCGGGCGGCCCGCTGTTCGACGCCGCCGGCAACGTGATCGGCATCAACTCGCAGATCTACAGCCGCACCGGCGGCTTCCAGGGCGTGAGCTTCGCGATCCCGATCGACGTGGCGCTGGCCATCAAGGACCAGATCGTCGCCACCGGCCACGCGACGCATGCGCGCCTGGGCGTGTCGATCCAGCCGCTGACCCAGGACCTGGCCGAGAGCTTCGGCCTCGAGCGTCCGGACGGCGCGCTCGTCTCCGCCGTGGCGCCCAACAGCGCCGCGGCCAAGGCGGGCCTGAAGTCGGGCGACGTGATCACCAAGGTCAACGGCGAGGCGATCCAGGAGCCGGGCCAGCTGTCGTCGCGCGTCGGCCTGGCGCGCCCGGGCGAGAAGGTCACCCTGGAGGTGTGGCGCGACAAGAAGCTCGAGACCGTCGTCGCGACGCTCGGCGCGAGCACCGACAAGCTCGATGTCGCCAAGGCGGACGGCGACGCCGGCAGCGGCGAGAGGCTGGGCCTGGCGCTGCGCCCGCTCAACCGCGACGAGAAGGGCGAGGTCGGCGCCAGCGGCCTGGTGGTGGAGAACGCCGACGGCGCCGCCGCCAAGGCCGGCGTGGAGCAGGGCGACGTGCTGCTGGCCGTCAACGGCAAGCCGGTGGCGTCGGTCGAGGACGTCAAGGCCATCCTCGCCGCCAAGCCCAAGCGCGTCGCGCTGCTGATCTGGCGCGACGGGGCGCGCATCTTCTTCCCGGTCAACCTGGGCTGAGCGACGAGCGCGAGGCCGGTCGGGCCCGCGCCTGTCGCCACAAAAAGGGCGCTCATCGCGAGCGCCCTTTTTTCTGGCCGCGACGCACTGCGGCGTCCAGGCGAAAAAAAGCCGACTCGGGCAACCGGTCGGCTTTCCTCATCCAGGCTCGCGCGCCAGGCGCGAGGCGGGAATTACATCGACGAAGCGGCCTTGTCGGCCTTCTTCGCCTTCTTGGCGGCGTGCTTGGCCTTCTTCTTGGCGACGGCCGAGGCGGCGACGTCCGGCGAAGCGGTGGCGGTCTGGGCGGCCGGGGCCGGGGCGCCGGAGCCCTGGGCGAAAGCGGTGGCGCCGATGGCGAGCGACAGGACGGCGACGAGGAGCTTCTTCATGGTGGACCTTTGAGAGTGGAGAGACGTGGAGTACGTCGGATTAACGAACCCTGGGCACGAACGGTTTACGTGCATCCTTCTTTTTCTTGCACGCGAATGAAGAAAACGCGGGAACGCTCGACCGGAAAACATGCGAGCGGCATTTTCAGGCAACCACGCCGGCCGTGCAACGCGAACCTGCGCGACGCCCCGACGTCGATCGCGAAACCTGAAGCCAGGCTTGCGGGCGCGCTCGGCGCCGCAGCGCGACAAGGCGTTCAACGCTTCAGGCTTTCACCGCTGTCGGCGTCCGCCAACCGCTCGCGGTCGGCACGCCAGGCGGCCATGTCGGCGCGCAGCGTGGCCTTTTCGGCGCGGATCGCATCGTCGTCGCGCGCCGCCCGGGCCGCGGCCAGCCGCTCCTTGTCGGCCTTGACCTTGTCGCGGTCGGCGCGCAGCCGCGAACGCCCGGGCCGGGTGCCCGCCGGATCCGCACCCACGGTCGGACTCGCGCCGGCCGAGATCGGCGATGCCAGCTGGGCGGTGGCGGCCGTCGCGGCGACCGCGAAGGCGAGGGCGATGAACGGGGTCTTCATGGCGGACCTTTCGGAGCGGATCGGGCGATGGCTCCGCCGTCTGCCGCGCGCGGGCCGCCCGTCGGCCCGACCGGCAATCGGCGCGCCCCTTATCACACCGCCGGGCACCGGTGCGCCGGGGGCGGTTGGCTATGATCCGTGACGACTTCCGGCGCGAGCGGGCTCCCGCTTCATCTCGCTGATCCAGGTTCTCGTCTCCCGCCCATGGCCGCCCCTTCCGAATCCCGTCCTTCGCCCGCCGGCGCCTCCGTCGCCGCGTCCGGGCTCAACAACGCCCAGATGGAGGCCGTGCACCACCTCGACAGCCCGTGCCTGGTGCTGGCGGGCGCGGGCTCGGGCAAGACGCGGGTGATCACCTACAAGATCGTGCGGCTGCTGCAGCACGGGCTGGCACCGAAGAACATCGCGGCCATCACGTTCACGAACAAGGCCTCGCAGGAGATGCGCGAGCGCGCCAAGCAGCTCGTCGGTTCGCGCGCCGCCAAGGACCTGGCCATCAGCACCTTCCACTCGCTGGGCGTGCGCATGCTGCGCGAGGACGGCACGCGGCTGGGCCTGAAGGAACAGTTCTCCATCCTCGACTCCGACGACGTGCTGGGCGTGATGAAGGAGGCCGGCGGCGCCACCGACAACAAGCTGGCGCGCCAGTGGCAGTGGACGATCAGCCTGTGGAAGAACATGGGTGTCACCAGCCACACCGCGATGGCGGCGGCCAAGGACGCCGACGAACAGGTCGCGGCCAAGGTGATGAAGCTCTACGAGGAGCGCCTGCTGGCCTACGGCGCGGTCGACTTCGACGACCTGATCGGGCTGCCGCTGAAGCTGCTGCAGCGCGACGAGGAGACGCGCGCGAAATGGCAGAAGCTGTTCCAGCACGTGCTGGTGGACGAGTACCAGGACACCAACGCCGTCCAGTACGAGCTGCTCAAGCAACTGGTGGGCGACCCCGACCGCGCGCGCTTCACCGCGGTGGGCGACGACGACCAGAGCATCTACGGCTGGCGCGGCGCCACCATCGACAACCTCAAGCGCCTGCCGGCCGAGTATCCGACGCTCAAGGTGATCCCGCTGGAACAGAACTACCGTTCCACCGGCGCGATCCTGCGCGCGGCCAACGAGGTCATCGCCCTGAACCCGAAGATCTTCCAGAAGAAGCTGTGGAGCGATCTGGGCGACGGCGAGCCGGTGCAGGTGGTGCAGTGCGACGGCGAGGAGCACGAGGCGGAGCGCGCCGTCGCGCGCATCCAGGCGCTGCGCGGCAACGACGCGCGCATCAGGTTCTCGGACTTCGCGGTGCTGTACCGCGCCAACCACCAGTCGCGCGTGTTCGAGCAGAAGCTGCGGGCGGCGCAGATCCCCTACAAGGTGTCGGGCGGACAGAGCTTCTTCGACCGCGCCGAGATCAAGGACCTGTGCGCGTGGCTGCGGCTGATCGTCAACGAAGACGACGACCCGGCCTTCCTGCGCGCCGTCACCACGCCCAAGCGCGGCATCGGCCACACGACGCTGGGCGCGCTGAGCGACTTCGCGGGCAAGTGGAAGGTCAGCATGTTCGAGGCGCTGTTCGCCGAGTCGCTGGGCGTGGCGCTCAAGTCCAAGGCGATCGACGGCCTGCACGAGTTCGGCCGCTACGTGAACGACTTCCAGCACAAGGCGAAGACGACGATCGGCGCCGAGGCCGCCAAGCCGATGCTGCTCGAGTGGCTCAAGGAGATCAACTACGAGCAGCACCTGTTCGACAGCGAGGATTCCGAGAAGGCCGCGCAATCGCGCTGGGGCAACGTGCTCGACTTCGTCGACTGGGTGGCCAAGCGCTGCGGCGGCGAGATCACCGAGGACGGCGGCACGTTCGAGAGCGAGAAGAAGAGCGTGCTGGAGATCGCGCAGTCGATCAGCGTCATCCTGAGCCTGGCCGAGCGCGGCGACGAGCAGGACGTGGTCACGCTGTCGACGCTGCACGCGTCCAAGGGCCTCGAGTGGCCGCACGTGGTGCTCGCCGGCATCAACGAAGGCCTGCTGCCGTTCCGCTCCGACACGGAGGAGATGACGGCCGAGCGCCTCGAGGAAGAGCGCCGGCTGATGTACGTCGGCATCACGCGGGCGCGCACCACGCTCGCCGTGAGCACGCTGCGCCGCCGCAAGAAGGGCCGCGAGACCGTCGCCGGCGTGCCGAGCCGCTTCATCGCGGAGATGAAGCTGCACGAGGCGAAGTCGCAGGAGGACCCGCGCGAACGCCTGCGCAAGCTGCGCGAATCCATCGCCGCCAAGACCGCGAGCGCGCCGCCCACCGCCGCGAGCTGAGGCGCGCCGGGTCAGCCCCGGCGCTCACATGCCCTTGAACAGATGCGTGTACGAGCGGCTGACTTCCAGCTTCTCGTTGCTGCCCTTGATGCTGACGATCTGGCGTCCGCGCAGGTCGCGCGTCACGCCCGCGATGCAGCGCGTGTTGACCAGCGTCGAGCGGTGGATCTGCCAGAACAGGTCGGGGTCGACCTCGTCGACGAGCTCCTTGATCGGCTTGCGGATCAGCGCCTCGATCGTGGCCGTCTGCACGCGCGTGTACTTCTCGTCGGAGATGAAGAACAGCACGTCCTCGATCGGGATCATCTGGATCGCCTGGCCGACCGTGGCCTGGATCCACTTGAGCGCCGGCGGCGTGCCGCCCGGGTTGAGCTTGGCCGACAGCTTGTGCAGCAGCTGCTGCAGGTGCGGCGCGGGCGGCTCGTCGTCGGTGCCGCGCAGCGCCAGGCGCTGCTTGATGCGCGAGACGGTGACGCCCAGGCGCTCGCGTTCCGCGGGCTTGAGAACGTAGTCGGCCACGCCCTGCTCGAAGGCCTCGATCGCGTACTGGTCGTAGGCCGTGATGAAGACGATCTCGGGCAGCGACCACTCCTCGTCGGCGGCGTCGCCGTCGGGGGCCGGCAGCTGGGCGATGCGGCGCGCCGCGTCGACGCCGGACAACCCCGGCATGCGGATGTCCAGGAAGACGACGTCGGGATGCTGCGCCGCCACCAGGTCGACGGCCTCGAGGCCGTTCTTGGCCTCGCCCACGACCTGCAGCTCGGGCCACACCTCGGCGAGGCGGGCCTTGAGCTGGTCGCGCATCAGCCGCTCGTCGTCGGCGATCACGCCGCGCACCGGAGCCGCGGCCTCAGGGGTGTTCGAAGTGCTCATGCGGCCATCGTAGCCGACGCCGCGTGGCGATGCGAGTCGCGCCGGCGCACGATCAGCCACACCATCAGGCCGATCAGCCAGAACGGCGACGTGGCCACGCCCAGCGCCACCGCCAGCACGACCAGCGGCGCGCCGAGGCCCATCACCAGCGCGATCGCCACCGAGCCGACAACCAGCACGACCAGGATCGGGATCAGCAGGAGCAGCAGCAGCGCGAGGAAGCCGAGGCCGACCGCCAGCAGCGCACGTCCGCCGTCGGACAGTCCGTTGATCGTGATGGCGTCCGAGCCGTCGTCGCCGACGACGATGCGCATCGGCTCGAAGTCCGTGTGGCTGAAGCCGAGGAAGACGCACAGCGCCACGGCGACGAAGGCGACGAGCCCCAGGCCCAGCCACCAGCGGAACGCCGTGGCCCAGCGGCTTGGTCGCGGGCGGTACGGCACCAAGGCGGGCGAGCTGCCGACGGCGGCGCCGGCGGGCGCGAGCGTGGCGGGGCGGTCGTCGGGTTCGGGGGCGGAATCGAAGGATGAAGCGGTCATGTGAAAACCTCCGGCCTGTGGCCTGCGATGCGAGCGCTCTTCGGAACGGCCGGGCGTGCGCTCATCAGGCAAGCTCCGTCCTGCGGACTGCGGCGCGAGCGCCTTCGGGCGGCCGGGTGGCGCTCATGCCTTGCCTCCTTCGTCGGCGGGTTCGGTGTGGGCGGTGTAGGGCACCGTGATCGTCACGATCGTCCCGCCCACCGGGTTGTTGGCGATCGTCAGCGTGGCCTTGCTGCCGTAGAGCAGCGACAGGCGTTCGCGGATGTTGGCCAGGCCGACGCCGGTGCCGGCCGTCTTGCCTTCGGCGGCGCCGGCGAAGCCGAGGCCGGTGTCGCAGACGACGACGCACAGCTTGCCGTGGCGGATCTCGGCCTTGACCGACAGGTGCCCGCCCTCGGCCTTGGGCTCCAGGCCGTGCTTGATCGAGTTCTCCACCAGCGTCTGCACCATCATCGGCGGGAACTCGGCCGACAGCAGGCCGTCCGGCACGTCGATCTCGGTGGTCAGGCGTTCTTCCATGCGCACCTTGAGGATCTCGAGGTACGGGCGCACCACGGCCAGCTCGAGGTCGAGCGGACGCAGGCCGCTGTCGGTGGCCGTGCGCATCGACGGCATGCTCGCGCGCAGCAGCGAGATCAGGTTGCGCTGCATCTGGCTGGCGCGCTTCGGATCGAATTCGATGAGGTGGTCGATCGACGCCAGCGTGTTGAACAGGAAGTGCGGCTCGACCTGCGCCTGCATCATCGCCATGCGGGCCTCGAGCACCTGGCGGCGCAGCGACTCGGCCTCGGCCGTCTCGGTCGCCTCGGCGGCCTTCACCTCGGCCTGGATGCGGCCCTTGTAGGTGATCTTGATCAGCATCGAGCCCAGGATCCACCACACCGCCAGCATCGGCAGGTTGCCGTAGTGCACGGTGTGCTCGCGCGTGTGGCGGCCCTCGGAATCGCTGCCCGAGGTCTCGTCGCTGTCGTCGTCGTCGTCATCGTCGCCGTGCTTCTTCGCCTTGGCCGCGTCGAGCGCCTCCTTGGCGCTGTCCGCGGCTTCCTGCTCGGCGGCCTTGCGGGCCTCCTCGGCGTCCTTGAGCTGGTCGACGAGCGTCGTCTTGGCGTCGTCGATCGCGGCGCGCACGTCCTCGGCGGTGGCGTGCGCGGGCACGGCGATGCGGATGTGCTGGCCGCCCACGACCATGTCCACGGCGGGCTCCGCCGTGGAGGCGGCGGCGGCCTGGGGGGCCTGAGCGGCCTGGGCGGCCTGGGCGGCCTGAGCGGCCGACGCCGCGCCTGCGCCGGCCGACGCCCGCGCCCGCTCGGCGCGTTCCCGGGCGGTCGCCGCGGCCGAGGCGGCCGTCTGCGCGGCCTGGGCAGCCTGCGAGGCGGCGGCGGCGGCGGCGGTCGCGTCGGCACCGTCGTCGTCGGAGATGTGGATGCCGTCGCCGTTGAACGTGATGTTCACGCCCTTGTTCCTGACGCTGTGGTCCTTCGTGTTGACCACGATCCCGGGCAGCTGGATGTTCACCCGCTTCGAGTCCTCGCCATCGGACTTCGCCGCCGGCTGCTCGGGCTTTTGCTGGCCCGTCGCGGACGGCGCGGACGGCGCGACGGGTATCGCCGGGGCGACAGGCGCGACCGGCGCGACCGGCGCCAGCGGATGCAGCCGGGCCTTGCGATGACCCACCGAGTCGACGATCGTCTCGTAGTAGGTCATGCTGAACGGCGGCAGCTTCTGGATCAGCCCCGTCACGATGATCAGCAGCAACGCATACCAGCCGAAGCGCCACCAGCTCAACGAGACCAGCCAGGTCGCGTAGCGGTGGAACGCGCGCACGGCCGCGGCGCTGAACCGGTGCCAGCGTTCCTGCGGCGTCGGCGAGTTGTAGGAAGGGGGTGCCATTTTTTTCGAGTGCCCAACGAAATCTTGTCGATGCTTGCACTCTACGTGGCCGCTCGGCCGCTGTCAGGGCGAAGCGATTGGCGTCGCGTTTGGGGCGACAGGCTGCACCGGCGCGGGACGAGCCGGCCGCCGGCGCGCGGCGGCTCTCCTGGCCGCGCCCCGAAACCGGCCTTTTGCCCGCACGCCGTCGAGAAGCCGTCGCCGGCAAAGGGGCGCCGATAAGTCTTGCCGCGGATGTCGGCGCTGCCCGCGCTGCGGGTGGGCGGCGAACGAGGTGCGGGCGGGCCGGGGCGGGCGGGACAGGGCCGCGGCGGTCGACGACGACGCGTGCGCCACGACGTCGTCAACGGCCGCGGCGCGACGAGCAGCGGCGCGATGACGCGCGTGCTGGCGTCCGGCGGCTGCTCGACCGTGTGCGGCGACCACCTACAGACCGTCCGCGCGCCGCAGGCTACGCTGCCTCACCGCGGCCCGCCCGCCTTCTTCCACGAGCCACACCATGCGCATCATCGCCATCCTCCTGATTGCCTTCGGCGCGCTGGCGCTGATCTACGGCGGCTTCAGCTACACGCAGGACCGCACCGCGGCCAAGATCGGCCCGATCGAGCTGAACGTCAAGGAGACGAAGACGGTGCCGATCCCGCTGTGGGCCGGCATCGCGGGCATCGTCCTCGGCGGCGTCCTGCTGGTGGCGGGCGGCAAGCGTTGAGACGCGGGTCGACGCCCTGATGGACGCACGCGCGGGGCGACCGTGCGCGAGTGCCGCCGTTGCCTGCGTCGTCGGCGTCGCGACCGTCGCCGGCGCACGGATTGCGGGGCCTGCAGACTTGCAGGACTTGCAGGACTTGCAGGACTTGCACGGCTCGCACGACTCGCACCGCGCCGCACGGGGTGCCCCTGGTGTGACCGCAGGCGCCCCGCGTCGATCAGGGGTGCGCGGCCACCACCTGCGCCACGGCCGCGGTGAGACGCTTCGCGTACGGCAGGTGCAGGAACTCGTTCGGGCCATGCGCGTTGCTCTTCGGGCCGAGCACGCCGCAGACCATCATCTGGGCCTTGGGAAAGCCCTCCTGCAGCAGGTTCATCAGCGGGATCGTGCCGCCCTGGCCGATGTAGCCCAGCGGCTCGCCCCAGTGGGCCTGGCTGGCGGCGTTGAGCGCCGTCTCCATCCACGGGTCGAGCGACGGCGCATTCCAGCCCGTGGCGCCGTAAGCGCCCATGCGCCCGTCGGGCTGGAACGTGACCTTCGCGTTGTACGGCGCGTTGTCCTCCAGCAGCTTCTTGAGGTTGGCGGCGGCCTCGTTGGCGTCGACGAGCGGCGGCAGGCGCAGGCTGAGCTTGAACGCGCTGAACGGGCGCAGCACGTTGCCGGCGTTGCGCAGCTCGGGAAAGCCGTCGACGCCCGTGACCGACAGCGTCGGCCGCCAGGTGCGGTTCAGCAGCGCTTCGGTGGGATCGGTCGTGGTGGGCAGGGTCGGGCCGCCATCGGCGCCGCAGGCCCAGGGCATGCGCTTCCAGACCTCGTCGCCCAGGATCGCGGCGGCGGCCTTCACCTGGTCGACGCGGTCGGTCGGGATCCGGCAATGGAAGCTGTCGGGCAGCAGGCGGCCGGTGCCCGAATCCTCCAGGCGGTCGAGCACGTGGCGCAGGATGCGGAAGCTCGACGGCACCAGGCCGCTGGCGTCGCCGGAGTGGATGCCCTCGGTGAGGATCTCCACCTTCAGCGTGCCGGTGACGTTGCCGCGCAGGCTGGTGGTGAGCCACAGCTGGTCGTAGTTGCCGGCGCCGGAGTCGAGGCAGACCACGAGGGTGACGTCGCCGAGGCGATCCTTCAGCGCGTCGAGGTAGACGGGCAGGTCGAACGAGCCGGATTCCTCGCAGCTCTCGATCAGGCCGACGATGCGCGGGTGCGCGATGCCCTGCGACTTCAGCGCCTCGATGGCGCTGACCGCCGCGTAGATCGCGTAGCCGTCGTCGGCGCCGCCGCGGCCGTAGAGCTTGCCGTCCTCGACCTTGGGCGTCCAGGGGCCGAGGTCGTTGCGCCAGCCGCTGAACTCGGGCTGCTTGTCGAGGTGGCCGTACATCACGATGGTGGGCGGCGTGCCGAAGCCCGGGGCCGGGCGCGTCGATTCGACCTCGAAGAAGATCACCGGGGTGCGCCCCGGCTCGCGGATCACCTCCAGCGTGAGGCCCGGCACCTTGCGGCCCTGGACCCACTGCGCGGCGTCGCGCACCACCTTGTCGAGCAGGCCATGCTGCTCCCAGTCGGCGTCGAACATCGGGCTCTTGGCCGGGACGGCGACGTAGTCCTTCAGCTGCGGCAGGATGCGCTCGTTCCACGCCGTCTCGGCGAAGGCGGCCAGCGCCTGGTTGTCGGGTTCGGGCGAGACGGGCAGGCGTTCTGGGGCGTTCATGGCGGACTCCGTGGGGCGGCCGCGGTGCGGATCAGCGGCGGGACTCGCGGTGGCGGGTCGAGCGCTGCGCGCCGGCGGCGAGGTTCAGGGCAGACCGGCATTTTGCGCCTTTCACGGCGTCGATGCCCGGCGCGCAACCGCGTCGAAACCGAGGAATTCGCTGGCGGCGGCTCAGGCGCCCGGCGACAGGGCGCGTGAACCCGCGCCGGCCCACACGACGAGCGACACCCCGCGCGCCGCCGCGTCCGCCCGGTTGAGGTACGAGTGCGGCAGGTGGCCGGGGAACGCCAGCGTGTCGCCCGGCTCGAGCACGTGCAGCTCGCCGGCCACCACCAGCGTGACGCGCCCGTCCAGGCAGGTGAAGTACTCGCGCGTGGCCGGCAGGTGCGGCGTGCCGGCCAGCACGGCGCCCACGGCCAGCGTCATCAGCTCCATCTGCTCGCTGGGCACGGGCTCGGGCACGAGCGAGCGCACGACGACGTCGCGGCCCTTGTGCTGCGACGTGACCTCCGCGGCGCGCCACAGCCGCACGGCGGCGCGCGGGGCCGCGAGCAGCTCGTCGAGCGGCGCGGCCAGCGCGTGCGCCACCTTCAGCAGCGACTGCAGCGACGGGTTGCCGGTGCCCGACTCCAGGCTGGTGACGGTGGAGCGCGGCACCCCCGCGGCGCCGGCCAGGTCCTGCTGCGTGAGGCCGCGCGCGTGGCGCAGCGCGGCGACGTTGCGCGCGAGATGGGACGTGGCATCGGCGGTGGTCGGCGGCGTGGGCATGCGGCGATTGTGGCGCGGCTGTCCGCCAAACCAACCATCGGTCGGCCGGGCGCGCCGGCGCGTCGCGCGCAAGGCGGGGCGCGCGGAGACTGGACGCGTCGCAACACACGGAGTCCTCCATGAACACCTCCCGCCTCGAACACCTCAACGTCACCCTGACCGACCTCGACCGCGCCACGCGTGCGCTGCAGGCGATCGTCCCGGAATGGTCGGTGCGCGGCGCCGGCAACTACGACGACGGCGACGGCCACCTGTTGCCGTGGCGCCATGTCGGCGACGATTTCCAGTACCTGTCCCTGTACGAGACGCCGCCGGCCCGCGTGCTGCGCGCCGCGGGCGCGTTCAACCACCTCGCGCTGGTGGTGGACGACCTCGACGCCGCGCTGGCACGCCTGCGCGCGCTCGACATCCCGCTGGACCACATCGGCGGCGGCACCGCGCACCGGCGCAGCGCCTACGTGGTGATCGAGCCGGAGCGCCTGCAGATCGAGCTGGTGGCCTACGACAGCGCGGTGCCGTCGGAGCGCAACGTCTATGCGTGAGCCGCTTGCGGCACGCGCGCGGCGAGCCAGTCGCCCAGCGCCTGCAGCACGTCGTCCCGCTCGGGCTCGTTGAAGATCTCGTGGAACAGGCCCGGCCATTCGCGCGCGGTGACGACGTCGCGCGGCGCCGCGGCCGCGAACGCGGCGCTGCCCGCCGGTGCCGCGCAGCGGTCGGCGCCGGCCCACATCAGCAGCGTGGGCGTGGTCCAGCGCGGGGCGGCGGCGATCACTGCCGGGCCCTGGCGCGCCACGAACAGGCCGAGCCGGCCGGTGATGCGGTCGTGCACCAGCGCGTCGGCGCCGTACGCCTCGACGACGGCCGGACTGCGCGACACCCGGTCCGCCTTCAGCCCGTTGCCCACCGCGAGCTTGGGCAGCATCGGCGCGACGATCGCCAGCAGCAGCTTCTGCACGGCGCTGGTGCCGGGATCGAGGGCCG
>Ga0247779_1001336_pt1 | contig 12038 bp, 9 predicted proteins | sample UWRJL221509R5_FD_179925 | JGI IMG/M metagenome (GOLD analysis project Ga0247779, IMG submission 179925) | Plant litter microbial communities from Arlington Agricultural Research Station in Wisconsin, United States - UWRJ-L221-509R-5 | ecosystem: Environmental > Terrestrial > Plant litter >...
GGATCGCGACCGCCAGCTGCCGGCGGACCCGGCAACCCGGGATGTCGCCCGGCGGTTGTACGCGAGTGTCGAGTCTGCTCCGATTCTCTCGCCGCACGGCCACGTCGACGCCGGGCTGCTTGCGGATGACACGCCGTTCCCCGACCCGGCCGCGCTGTTCATCACGCCGGACCACTACGTGACGCGACTGCTGCACGCGAACGGGGTGCCGTTGTCCGACCTCGGGCTCGCCAGGAACGGCGAGGCGTCGACCGCGACCCCCCGCGAGATCTGGTCGCGGCTGTGCTCGGGCTGGCCGCTTTTCGCGGGAACGCCCGTGCGCTCGTGGCTCGAAGCAGAGTTCACCGGAGTGTTCGGCGTCGACACCGTGCCGAGCGCACGCACCGCTGATGCGATGTTCGACGAGCTTTCTGCCGCACTTGCGACGCCGGAGTTCCGGCCGCGAGCGCTGTTCGAGAGGTTCGGCATCCGGGTGCTCGCGACGACCGACGACCCGGCCGACGAGCTCGAAGCCCACCGCGCGCTGCGCGACGATCCGACATTCGCCGGCCACGTCATCCCGACCCTGCGCGCCGACCGCTACATGGATCCGTCGAGACCGGGCTGGGCCGGCTTCCTGTACGAGCTCGGGGTCTCCGCCGACGTCGACTGCCGCAGCTACGCAGGATTCATTGCGGCGCTGCGCCAGCGGAGGCGCTTCTTCATCGACAACGGCGCAACCTCCACCGACACCGGCGTACCGGATGCCTGGGCGACGCCGCTCCCCGACACCGAAGCCGAGCGCATCCACGCCGAGGGTCTCGCGGGCACGGCCACGCCCGTGGATGCCGTCGCCTACCGCAGGAACCTGCTCTATCGGTTCGCCGAGATGTCGACGGAGGACGGCCTCGTGATGCAGCTGCACGCCGGCGTCATCCGCGGACACCACGCTCCGACCCTCGCGGCGTACGGACCGGACACCGGACACGACCTGCCGGATGTCGGCGGCTACACGCGCCCGCTGGCGCGGCTCCTCGCCGACTTCGGCACGCATCCGAACCTCAATCTCGTGCTCTTCACGGTCGACGAGACGATGTTCTCGCGTGAGATCGGACCGCTCGCGGGCTTCTATCCGACCGTCTATGCCGGGGCTCCATGGTGGTTCCTCGACTCGCCATCCGGCATCGCGCGGTATCGGGCCGCCGTCACGGACTCCGCCGGCTTCGCGAAGACGAGCGGCTTCATCGACGACACCCGCGCGTTCTGCTCGATCCCCGCGCGGCACGATGCGTCGAGGCGTGCGGATGCCGGGTACCTGGCCGGGCTCGTGACCACGCACCAGCTCGGCGAAGACGAGGCGGTGACGATCGCGGGCAACCTCGTGCGCGACATCCCGGCCCGCACCTTCAAGCTCGAACGCTACCTCGAGCCGGCCGCGGCTGGGACGCCCGGGTGAAAGCCCGGCCGAGGTCGCTAGGCTTTTAAGGCGTAACCCCCGACCTCCTGAAGGAGCACCATGTCTGACCAGAAGCCCGTCGCCAACATCGGGGTCGTCGGCCTCGCAGTCATGGGATCGAACCTCGCCCGCAACCTCGCGAGCCGGGAAGGCAACACGGTCGCGGTCTACAACCGCACCTACGCGCGCACGACGACCCTGCTCGACGAGCACCCGGAGGCCGGATTCGTCGGATCCGAGAAGATCGAGGACTTCGTCGCCAGCCTCGAGAAGCCGCGCGCCGCACTCATCATGGTGCAGGCGGGCAAGGGAACGGATGCCGTGATCGACGAGCTCGCCGCGCTGTTCGAGCCCGGCGACATCATCATCGACGGCGGCAACTCGCTGTTCACCGACACCATCCGTCGCGAGAAGGCGCTCCGCGAGAAGGGCCTCAACTTCGTCGGCACCGGAATCTCCGGCGGCGAGGAGGGTGCGCTGAAGGGTCCGTCGATCATGCCGGGCGGCTCGGATGAGGCGTGGGAGAAGCTCGGCCCGATCTTCGAGTCGATCGCCGCAGTCGCGGAGGGTGAGCCCTGTGTCACCCACGTCGGACACGACGGCGCTGGCCACTTCGTCAAGATGATCCACAACGGCATCGAATACGCGGACATGCAGCTGATCGCCGAGGCGTACGACCTCATCCGGCACGGCACGGGCGCGACCCCGGCCGAGATCGCGGACATCTTCACGGAATGGAATAAAGGCGAGCTCGAGTCCTACCTGATCGAGATCACCGCGGAGGTGCTGCGCCAGGTCGACAAGGAGACGGGCAAGCCGCTGGTCGACGTCATCCTCGACGAGGCGGGCTCGAAGGGCACCGGCGTCTGGACCGTGCAGAACTCGCTCGACCTCGGTATCCCGGTCTCCGGAATCGCGGAGGCCGTGTTCGCCCGCGCCCTGTCGTCGAAGCCCGCGCAGCGTGCCGCCGCATCCGACCTTCCTGGCCCGTCGACCCCGTGGACCATCTCCAACAAGGAGAAGTTCGTCGAAGATGTTCGCCGAGCCCTCTATGCGTCGAAGATGATCGCGTACAGCCAGGGCTTCGACGCGATCGTCGCGGGGGCCGAGAAGTACGACTGGGATATCAAGAAGGGCAACATCGCGAAGATCTGGCGCGGTGGGTGCATCATTCGCGCCCAGTTCCTCAACCGCATCACAGACGCGTACGAAGAGAACCCCGGCCTCGTCGCCCTGCTGACCGCGCCATACTTCAAGGCCGCGATCGAGGGCGCGCAGGACAGCTGGCGCACCGTCGTCGCGCACGCTGCGCAGGCGGGCATCCCGACTCCGGCGTTTTCGTCGTCGCTCGCCTACTACGACGGGATTCGCGCGGAGCGTCTCCCCGCCGCTCTCGTGCAGGGGCAGCGCGACTTCTTCGGCGCACACACCTACAAGCGCATCGACAAGGATGGCGTGTTCCACACTCTCTGGTCGGGCGACCGCTCGGAGATCGAGACGGAGCCCTCCACCCACTGACGGTTCGGGCGGCGCGCTCGTGCTCGTGCCGCGAGTCGGTGGGGGCGCCGCGCGCTCGTTCCTCGCGAGTCGGTGGGGGCGCCGCGCGCTCGTGCCTCGCGAGCTGCTCCCGGACCGCACTAATTGTTGTTGGTAGAGCAGCACGACCGAGCTTGCGAGGACGCGCGTGTCGAAACCCACCGCGGTTTCGACAGGCTCAACCAACAACGATTACCTTCGCTGGTCGAGTAGCCGCGCGACGAAGGAGCCGGCGTTATCGAGACCACACCCCCGTCGTGCGTCTGGTCTCGATAACGCGGGGTCGCAAGCTCCCGCCGCTACTCGACCAGCGGAACCGAGGGCGCCGCGCGCTCGTGCCTCGCGAGCTGCTCCCAGACCCCACTAGTTGTTGTTGGTTGAGCAGCACGACCGAGCTTGCGAGGCCGCGCGTGTCGAAACCCCCACCCCATCCGGGTTTCGACAGGCTCAACCAACAACAATGACCTCGCTGGTCGAGTAGCCGCGCGAAGCCGGCGTCATCGAGACCACCCGTACGACGTTGGCTGGTCTCGATAACGCGGGCTCCTTCGTCGCGCCGCTACTCGACCACCGGGGTGGGGGCGCCGCAGATTGTTGTTGGTAGAGCAGCACGACCGAGCTTGCGAGGACGCGCGTGTCGAAACCCGCCGCGGTTTCGACAGGCTCAACCAACAACAATTGACTTGCTGGTCGAGTAGGCGCGCGGGCGGGTCAGTCGAGGTGGAAGACCTCGGGGAGTTCCTTCCACCATTCGCCGGGGGCGCGATCATCCAGCGGGCGCTGGAGCGGTTCGCAGACCGCCCACCACTCCTGGGTCGTCGGGTCGGCCGCGATCGCCGCGGAATCCGCGTCGTAGTCATCGCCGGTGTACTCGAGGTAGGAGAACAACAGATCGCCGTGCCGGTAGATCGAGTAGTTCGTGAAGTGACTCTCGCGCAACCGCTCGAGCACGCCAGGCCAGACATCCGCGTGCAGCGCCTCATAGCGCTCGCGGTTCTCCGGCGGCAGGCCGATCACCGATGCGATGCGTTTCATTGCGTCCTTCCCGTGACGTAGTCCGGTCGAGTCCCGGAGCCCGCTGCGGACTCGTATGCTGCCTCGACCACGGCCATCGTATCGACCACGTCATCGACGCTGGTTGGGAGGGTGTCGACCGAACCCTCGAGGTATCGCTGCAGAGCACCCATCGAGCCCATGAAGGCGTCGGGGAACCACGAACCGGTGAAGGGGATCGGCCGCCAGCCGACATCCGGCTCGTCGCGGAGCACGTAGTCGAGCGCGTCGTCGCCGCCCGACGGGTAGTCGAGGAGGAGCCCGAGCTGGGCACGCACCGCGCCCTTCGTGCCCTCCCATTTGACGAAGCTCTCCTCGTAGCGCGACCCGTAGTCATGGTCATGATTGGTCGTGATGACGACTCGCACGGGTCGACCGTCGTACCTGAAGATCACGGCAGAACGGGTGCTCGCGAGATCCGGCTTCGACGGATGTCCGAGGGTGACGGCATCGATGCCGGTCGGGTTTCCGAGAAACGAGCGCACCAGGTCCAGATAGTGGACGCTGTGCATGGTGAACTCGAGGCGTTCCATGCCGAAGACGAACGGAAACATCTCCCACGGCGTCTTCACGCTGATCCGCACCTCGAGGTCGATCAGCTCACCGATCGCACCGGACGCGATGAGCTCCCGGGCTCCGGCGATCTGTGGTGCGAACCTCAACTGGGTGTTGACCGCAGCGACCAGCCTCTTGCGATGGCACAGCTCGACGAGCGCACGGGCCTCGTCCAGCGTGTTGCCCAGCGGCTTCTGGATGAGCACGGCCGCACCGTCCGGAAGGGCCTCGAGCGCGGCGACGAATTGGTCGGGCACAAGCGCGATGTCGAAGACCACGTCATCCGGTGCGGCGGCGACCGCCTCGGCGATGGTCTCGTACACCGCAGGGATGCCGTACTCCTCGGCCAGCGCCCCGGCCCGCTCGAGATTGCGGTCGCAGAGCGCCACGACGGGAAAACCGGCCTTGCGGTAGGCGGGCAGGTGCGCGTCGCGCACGATGCCGCCTGCGCCCAGGATGACGATCGGGCGTGGATTCGCTGGCAGTTCGAGCGTGTACGCGGCCGCCGGCGCGAACTCCGGCGGAACGCTTTCGGTCGACACGTCCGTCTCAGCCCTTCACAGCGCCGAGCGTCTGCCCACGGATCAGGAATCGCTGGGCGACGATGAACACGATCAGGAGCGGAATCGTCGAGATCGCCGTCGCGAGCGCAAGCTCCGGCATGTACAGCTTCACCGAGAGCCCGGCCGCAGTGGTCGGGTTGAACAGCGGGCTGGACGAGATCAGGCTCTGGATGCCGACCGAGATCGTCTGCGTGCCGAAGCTCGAGGTCAGGAGCGCGAGCGGCAGGAAGAAGTTGGTCCAGTTGGCGACGAACGAGAAGAAGGCGACGAGCGCGATGGCCTGCTTCGAGATCGGCAGGGCGATGCGGATGAAGGTCGAGATCTCACCGAGCCCGTCGACGCGCGCCGCCTCGACAAGCTCGTACGGCATCGCCGTGCGGAAATGGATGTACGAGAGGTAGACCCCGAACGGGAAGAAGCCCATGATCACGGCGACGGGCCAGAGCTCGCCGACCGCATTCACCGCATTCACCTCGAGGAACAGCGGAATCACGAGCACCGTGTTCGGCATCACCATCGCGAGCAGGGTGATGATCAGCACGATCCGCTTGCCGCGGAACTTCAGCCGGGCGAGCGCGTATCCGGACGGCAGTGCCGCGAGTAGCGCGAGGATTCCCCCGCCGACCGCGACGAGCAGCGTGTTGCCGATCCAGGTGAGGTAGACGTGCGGGGTGTCCGCGCCGCCGTACGAGATGATCTGGTCCCACGAGTGCTGGATGCCCGCCCACGAGATTCCCCCGAGGCCGAGGAACCCGCCTGTGCCGTTCGCGACGCCGTCGTCGCTGCGCAGGGCGACCGTGAAGAAGCCGATGAGCGGGTAGAGGAACACGACGGCGACGAGCGACATGAAGCCGACGCGGGCGATGCGGCCCACATCCCATTTCCTGACGGCGCCGGCCCTCGGGGCCTCGAGCTTCGGGGTCTTCTGGCGACGGATGGCTGCGGATGACATCAGTTCTCCTCAACGCTGAACAGCCCGCTGCGGAACACGACGACGAGTCCGATGGCGAGGGTGATGATGACGATGATGACGCTCATCGCCGCGGCGGCCGGGAAGTCGCTTCCGACGAAGGCGAACCAGTAGCCGAGCTGGGTCGGCGAGTACTCGGATGGCAATGCGCCGGACGCCACCTGGTTCAGCAGGTACGGCTCGAGGAACAGCTGGAAGCCGTACGCGAGGTTGAGGAGTGCGGAGTAGCCGATCCACTGCCGGATCATCGGCAGCTTGACGCGCCAGGCCAGCTGCCAGGCGTTCGCGCCATCGAGGCTGGCCGCCTCCAGGATCTCGTCGGGGATGGAGTTGAGACCGCCGTTGACGGTGACGACCCACTGGCCGAGACCCTGCAGCAGCAGCATCGCAGCCAGGATGACCGGGAGGTCGCCCTGCCTCGCGACCACCTGCTTGATCGTCGTGAACCCGAGATTCGACAGGAACCCGGAGATCGGTGACTGCGACGGGTTCAACAGGTAGACCCAGAGCATCAGGTTCGCGACCCCGCCGAGCGCGCCGGGGATGTAGTAGATGAACCGCATGATCGAGCCGAAACGACCGGGGCTCGCGTGCACGAGGAGTGCGAGCCCGACGATCGAGACGATCATGATCGGCAGCCAGATGATCAGGACGGAGAAGATGTCGAGGAACGATTGTCCGAATCGGAAATCGCTCACCGCCTTCACGTAGGCCTGGAGGCCGCCGAAACCGGTCTTGTCCGGCTCGAGCAGCGTCGGGCTCTGCTGGAAGCTGATGTACAGCGCGTAGGCGATCGGCACGATGCCGCCGATGAGCAGGAGCACGAGGTAGGGCAGCAGGAGCGTCCACGCGCCGAGGGCTTCCTTGCGCGACGTCGCATTGTGGCCGGGCCGCCGCCGAGTGGCGAGCGGCGCGCGTCGCGTCTCCGGAAGGGAGGCGACTGTGTTCGTTGTCATGTCAGTCAAAGTCCTTGGGGTAGCTGTACCGCCGCAGGTCCGCACCCGCGACATCCATCAGTGACGTGCGTGTTGGGGTGCGAGCCGGTCGGATGCCCGGCCGTCCCGCACCCCAACGGCGCGCTAGTGCAGTGCTACTTCGAGGTGACCACAGTGTAGCCAGCGGCCTTCGCCTTGGCGACGAGATCTGTACCGAAGTCGGTCCAGGCCTTCGAGAACGGCTGGCCGGACGCGAGATCCTTCGCCACGGTCGAGGTCCACTCTCCGCCGGTGTCGTACAGCAGGTAGCTGTAGTCGCCAGGCACGGTGTCGATCGCGGGAGCAAAGGTCGCGAGCGTCGAGGTGGTGTCCGCGTAGAAGTCGTCGGACGCCTGCTTCGTCAGCCAGGGCTGCTGCTGCGCGGTGAAGGCCGGAAGACCGGTCGAGAGCTTGACCTGCCACGCCGGATCGCTCACGACGAACTTCATGAACGTCTCCGCGTTCTTCAGTTCCTTGCCCTTGATGTGGGACGACATGCCCCACAGTCCGCCGCCCTCGTCACCCATCTGGATGGTGGAGGAGCCAGGCCAGCTGAGGCCGGGAGCCGCCTGCATGCTGCCCTTCGGCAGCTTCCAGGTCTGCTCGAACAGGTAGTTGCCCCACCAGACCGCACCGGGGCTCATGGCCAGCTTCTGGCCGGCCTTCGTCGCGTCAGCGTCAAAGATGCCGTCGGTCGAGAGCGCCTTGGCCTCGGTGAGGTTGGTCAGCAGGCTCTCGGCGCGGGTGCACTTCGGGTCCTTCAGGTTGATCTGCACCGTCGTGGCATTGACCGACACGTTCGTCGGGCAGTCGGATGCCCAGAGGTAGCGGTTCGGCGCGTACGCGTCACCGGTGAAGCCGCTGATGTATCCGGGGTGCTCCTTGGCGATCTTGATGGCGAGCGCCTCGTAGTCTGCCCACGTGGTCGGAACCGTGTAACCCCACTGCTTGAACAGCTTCGCGTTGTACCACATGACATCCGGCGCGGCGTCGTTGCGCAGGCACTGGTACTTGCCGTCGATGTAGCAGGACGCGAGTGCCGTCTTGGTGTAGCCGGCGACGAGGTCCGGGGTGTCCTTCGACATGTTGGCCGTGTAGCCGGTCTTGGCAGCCCAGGCGACGTCATCGTTGGACGGGAAGAAGATCGCGTCCGGCCAGCCCTTCTTCGCCGCATCGAACTGGGCGAAGTGCTGCTGGGTGGTTGTCGCGCCGACGGTCGAGTCGATCTGCACGATGTTGATCGGGATTTCGGGGTGCGCCTTCTTGAAGGCGTCCGCCGCGGGGACGCGGGGAGCGTCGACCCACACGGTGATCTTTCCACCGGTGTCGGTCTGCGTACCGGCATTGGCCTTCGCACCGCCACCACCGGAACAACCTGACAGGGCGATCCCCGCGATGGCGATGGTCGCCACTGCAGTCGTCACCGACAACAACTTTCTTGTCTTCATTGACACTCCTTGTGATGAAAGTGGCGCAAGGAACACGCCGTCGTGTATCTGCCGCATGGTGCATTAGGGAGACCTGCAACTCGTGCTCAAACGTTATCCCTAATCCGAAAACTAAGCAAACGTTTGAGCAGCTTTCTTGCCGCAAAAGCCAGAGGTGCGTGCCGCTGCGACGATCGTACTATAGATCAGATGAATTGTGCCCAAACTTGGCAAAAACTGCCGTCAATCGGTGCATAGACCCCTAGAGGTTGGATTATTCCGGCTGAGCGACGGGGAGTTGCGCGATTTTTCCGGAGTCCAGCCGATAGAAGGTGCGAGCGGTCCCTCCGCGAATCGCGTCGCGCTCGGGCACACCGAGCTCGGCGAACAGCTCGCTGAGACCAGCCCATACGCGCTCGTAGCCGCCGGCGAGGACGGAGATGGGCCAGTCGCCCCCATACATCAGACGATCCGCGCCGAACAGTTCGACGGCCCGCTCGAAGGACGGTCGAACGGACTCCGGGGTCCACGAGGCGGCGTCGCCCACCGACGAATACAGGCCGCTCACCTTGCCGAACACACGCGGGTTGGATGCCGCGACCGCCATCAGCGACGACCACGGCTCGAGGCTGTCCCGCCCGATCGGCGGTTTCGCGAGGTGATCGATGACGATGCGCAGGCCGGGGTGGCGCTCGGAGAGGATCGGCACCAGCTCGAGGTGGCGTGGCAGGACGGCGACGAGGTCGAAGGGGATGTCCGCCGCCTCCAGCAGCGCGAGCCCGGCATCCACCTCGGGGCGCAGCAGCCAATCCGGGTCCGGCTGGTCGTGGATCAGGTTGCGCACGCCGACGAAGATCGGGTTCGCCTTCAGCTTCTCGAGCGCCTCCGCGGCATCATCCGGCCGCTCGAGCGGTACGTAGCCAACGACTCCGAGCACCTCAGGGTTGGCCGCAGCGACATCGAACATCAGCGCGGTGTCCTCCGGGTTATCGGCCGACTGCACGAGCACCGTGCCATCGACGCCCGCCGCGCGCAGGGATGGCCGGAGCTCGTCGAAATCGATCGTCCTGTCGATCGGTGCGCTGCCGCTGTCGAGCCACGAGTATGTCGCGCGCCCAAGGTCCCAGACGTGCTGGTGCGCGTCGATCACGATGTCGGTCATTCGAGGTTCCTACTCTGTCGATGATGGGTCTCCGGGCCAGGCGGCGCCGGAGAAAGACGTGGGGCGGGTCAGAGGACGTGGTGGCGATCCCACACCGCGCGCAGGCTCTCCCCCGCCAGCAGCTCGGCCAGCACGGTGGTCTCCGACCTCAGCCGGTCACGCGCGAGCGCGAGCACCCTGTCCTCGTCCTTTCGCGGGACGACGACAACGCCGTCGTCGTCCGCGAGCACCAGGTCGCCCGTTGCGATGACGACTCCGCCGATCGTAACGGGGTCGCCGACCTCGGCGACGCGCATCCTCATTCGATAGTCGATGGGGCGTCGCGAGATCGAGAAAGCGGGAAATCCCAGTCCCGCGATCTTCTCCGTGTCGCGAAGGTTCCCGTCCGTCACGACTCCTACGGCACCCGCACCGAGGGCTGCGGCGCTGAACAGCTCGCCCCAGAACGCCGACTCGTTGCTGTCGGCCGTCGCGAGCACGGCGAGTTCGCCCCTGCGGATGTCGGAGATGTAGTCGATCGCGGCCCCGTACGGGTCATCCGGGTCGTCGTCGGACGACGGCTCGAACCGCACCGTCCACGCGCGACCGAGAGCGCGGGATCCCGGTACGACCGGGGCGAGCCGTCGCTCGAGGACCTGGTGCCTGAGCCCAGCGGCATCGAGTGAATCGCTGAGCATCGCGGAGGTCAGGAGTTCGTCGCCCTCGAGGGCGACGAACGGGTCGCGCCGCGCCTCAGCGGATGACATGGCCACCTCCCGGCACGAATGCGAAGCGGTCCTCGAGCTCCGGCGTCAGCGCGACGCCGAGCCCGGGTGCGGTCGGGGCGCTCAGCCTGCCCGCCTCGAGCGGAATCGGGTCGACGAGGAGGGCGTCGCGGAGCGGGTTCGGAAGGGTGCAGGTCTCGAACAGCTCGACCGCAGGCTCCGCGAACACGGTATGCAGGTTCGCGGCGAAGGTGACTCCGCTGCCCCAGACGTGCGGGACGCAGTCGAGGCCCGCCTCGCTCGCCAGCCGCGCGACCGCAGAGAACGCGTGTGGCCCGCCGACGAAGCTCGCGTCAGGCTGCGCGATGTCGATGCAGTCGCCCGCGATCAGCTCGGCGAACTCGCGCACGGTGCCGTTCGACTCGACCCCGGAGACCGGAACGTCGACGGCCGCTCGCACGCGGGCGAACCCGTCGAGGTCGTCGGCGAAGCACGGCTCCTCGTACCAGCGGGCGCCGCGATCGGCCGCCTCGAGGCCGACGCGGATCGCATCGTGGATCGACCATGGAGCCGAGGCGCAGCCCTGGACGGCGTCGAGCACGAACCGGATGCCGTCGGGCAGGCGGTCCGTCACGTGGTCGAGCAGGCGCAGCGTCGTGTCCGGGTCTGTCATGGCGCGGAACTTCACCGTTCCGAAGCCCGCGTCGACCTGCGCGCTCGCCCAGGCGCTGATCTGCTCGAAACTGGTGCCAAGGCCGCCGCTCGCGTAGGTCTCGATAGATTCGCGGCGTGCACCACCCAGCAGCTCATACGCCGGCACTCCCGCCCGCTTTGCCACGGCATCAAGGCACGCCATCTCGATCGCGCCCGCGACGCCGTTCAGGATGCCGCCCCGCGCCCAGAACGCCGTGTGCGCCCGAAGGTGGTCGCCCACCTCGAGCGGATGATCGAATGACACCCCGAGGAGATACGGCTCGAATGCGGCGACGATGCCTGGCACGGCGGCGGCAGCCATGATGCCTGCACCCGCCTCGCCGAGCCCGGTCGTGCCGTCGTCGAGCGTGACCTCGACGAGCGCTGCATCCCAGGATCGGATGACGCCGCCCACCCAGGTGAGCTCCTCGCCCGGCGGGTAGACCGCGGAGAGCAGCACGGGTCGAATGGCCATGACCGTGAACGAGGCGTGCGTGCTGTCGACCATGTCTGCTTCCTCACCGGCGAGTGCGATCATCCGGACGGCCCTCGAACGCTCGCTCTCAAGCCCGCGGGTTCGTCCGACCAATACCGCCGAATGGTGCGATTGTAACAACGTCAGCGCCGCGACGGCGAGATACATCGGATGTCTGGGGCGGATCGCGCCTGCCTGCGCCACGACATACCCCGCCCTAGAATGGCGACATGACCTCGCTCGCCACCGCGCCACCCGCGGAATCGCCCGCCGCGAAATCGCAGACGGATGTGGTGCTGCAGGGCGTGAAGGACATGATCACGAGCGGGCGACTTCGCCCGGGATCACGCCTGCCCATCGAGAAGGATCTCGCCGTCTCGCTCGGAGTCTCGCGCGGATCCCTTCGTGAGGGAGTGCGCGCGCTCTGCATTATGGGCGTCCTCGAGACGAGGCAGGGCGACGGCACGTACGTCACCTCCCTCGACTCCAGC
>Ga0247779_1001337_pt1 | contig 12034 bp, 12 predicted proteins | sample UWRJL221509R5_FD_179925 | JGI IMG/M metagenome (GOLD analysis project Ga0247779, IMG submission 179925) | Plant litter microbial communities from Arlington Agricultural Research Station in Wisconsin, United States - UWRJ-L221-509R-5 | ecosystem: Environmental > Terrestrial > Plant litter >...
GGGATGTCTTCATTTTGAGGCGACGCGTAAAGTCCTCACAATTATCAGTATCAATCTTGCGTCATAATTCAGGTTGGTGCAGTAAACTTTGCATTATCGTTCTAGTCATTCCGCCCTTAGTAATTGGAATCAATCTTCTCTAAGACTTGCTCTTGTTTTTCTTTTCTTTCTTAGGTCAGAGCAAGCTTGATTGAACATACATACCGCGACGTACCCCAGAGCTTGTAACTGTGATAAGAAGTGTTCTCGGTTAAGTAATGTCTATGGCCTGCGAATTTCATATGAAACGCGCCAACTCTCGGAGTTTATCATACATAGCAACCCTCCGCCCGGGAGACGGATGTGCAGGCTGTGCAGGTATAAAGTACACGAAGTCTCGCGTCTGTGAGAAGTTTCCTCAGGCTGGCCCTCTCCACTGAACCCTGTTGACCAGAATTCTCGAATACTCAAGCTCGACACCTATTACGAATCCAAATTATCAGAAAATCCATCTATCCAGTCATGTCTATGTCCATGCCCATACCACAGACCGTAGCCGCAGAAGCGAATGCATGGGACGATCATCCCCGGCCAGTAAGCCCAGCAGGATCAACCACGTCCACACTTACAGGATCCTTGAACCAACAACAGCAACAGCAGCAGCTCCCAAAGTACCAACGAGAGCAGTACAACCACCCTGCACCGCACATCCAGCGACAGATCGAAATCCTCCTCTACACCGCCCTCACACTCGGGTTCCTCACGAATCTATCATCATTCATCACCTACACGTTTTTCAGCGCCTTCACCACCCCGTCAATGTTCCTCCTTACCATCACCTTTGCCGCGGTCGTGCTCATCTACATGCGCAAGGAGGCTCGGGCAAACCCTGAGATACGGCACGCGAACGGCTTCCGCATGCCGACATCTGCCCAGACTGCCACGATCGCGTGCGCGTGGTGCCTCGCCGTCGGATGGGCGGTTGTTGTCGGTATCATCTTCGTGGTGTACTATCTCTTGTTGGGCGCGGACGAAAGGCAACATTTCCACAGAGCGCAGTATGAGAGAGTTGTGCCGTTCTTAGAGGCTGGCTTTGCGATATTGGAGATCGGTGTTATGGCGTGCACAGCGGTGTTGTGTTCGAAGGAGAAGAGGGCGGTACTTAATTTCAGGGCGTCTCAAATTACGTGGTAATAAGGGAAAGCAAGAGGATAGATGTGTTTGTATGGTTTTTGTATTTGTAGTAGGAATAATGCTAACGAGCGCCCGTCGTATGCTTGATAACAAATCGATTTGAGCTTTTCTGTGCGCCACACATGGTCGGTCCTAATTTAGAAATTTCGTTTAAATTCCTTCGATGCATTCTGACTTTATAGCACATGATAGGAATATACTCTATACAAATGCTTGTTGACCTATGGGTGCTTAAGCAATTGCAGCTGTACTAATCCATCGTACTTACTCAGCGTCGCGCTTAATTGGGGGCTGCAAGATTCTTCAGTCAAACTTGTTAGCTCTTCGGTATTCAAACACTCAGCCTGACCCCGTTACCGGAATGAGAGAGGCAAATTGGGCTCTCAAGTCAGTAATGCCTTCTAGCCTACACCACTCTCTTATCAATCAGGCTTTAGGTTTTTCAAGTTATAAAGTCCGGTTGCTGTTATGCATGATTTAGATAAACTCACGCATTTAATTGTTGAACGCCCAAAGACTCTTGAGGAGAAGTTTCACAAGTTCACTCTTTCGGTGTGGCGGCCTATGGCCGAAACTCATCTCAAAAGACATAAGTACATAGGTTGAACATCTTCTGGAAAATTAGATATCAGAACTCAATTCTAGCCTCTAGCTGAATCCCCTCAAAGAATTACTTACGTCGTCGTGTTTTGTCTTGCTGCTTTCTGTGGGCATAACCGAACGAAAGTTAGTATATTATACTCTACACGAGATTTTAGACTCGATTATATTCAACTTGCAAGTTCTTGTTCCTGCTAACTCTCAGAATATTCTCTTTTTTGTTCTTTGTCAAAGAGTAATCACGAGTAGATTAATATACTTACGTGAGATCCACTTGAAAAAAAAAGATTTTAGGCTTGTTTCGTTCAAGCAACTTTGAGAAGAGGTTAATATTCCATACATCCCGGTGTGATATGAACCCTGAAGATAAAACTGGGACATGGAAGCGCATGAGTAACATGTATGCTGCCCAAGTAAATTGAGAAACAGAGTAAATATGTAAGATCTATCATCCGTGGATCATGGAATAGAACACTCCGTAGATTTTAAATCGCCGGTTTACTTATCTGTATTCAGTCTTTGATATCTTGATCTTGTTTATTCCCAAGAGCTGCAAAAGCAATTTGTCCTGGGGTTATGCTTAACTGCGCTTTGACGAATGGCGCTTCATGACGCCTAGCCGAGTTTCAGAATGTGGGGAAATAGAATTTAGTATGCATTAGTACCGAATAGCTAAAAGGCATTCCCGCTTTGGGGTATTTTGTCAGTGCACTGCCTTATCTTATTCGTTCTGAACATCTCTGTTCGGGAACTAATTCTAGATCTTCACAGAATGCCCGAATCATGATATGTCGTTTTGTCCATTTCGGAATCCGAACAGAAGTTTTAGGGATGACAGCAATACTGGGGAAGTGGTTTTACACAAGTCCGGTATACTTCACAACGTGAATGAGAAGGAATCTTATCGTAAACCTATCGTAAGCCTTCCTGAACAAGCGGTCGATACTCTTCTACTTCTTGATTCCTAATCAGTGTGAGAGTCAAGTACTACACGCTTACATGTAAGTACATATTATGCAACAAACACACGCGCATATATGATGCACAGTGAATTCTCCCGCATCGTGTTACGCAAAAAAAGAATCAAATAACCCTTTTCGCAGAGGGATTTACGCCGTTTGCAGATGTAATAATGACATGTGGATCTTGGGCACGCAGGTTCGTACGTCCATTTACGACTCCTTATGTACGCTTTCCTGAGCAGGGAAGAGTAGCCTTCGGGGAGTCATCCCTTGGTCACATGGAGTAAGGATTGTATGTACTGGATGACGGTGGCGGAGCGTCTTGCGGGGCTCTTAGCTGGGGTTTGTTGGATACACGGAATGAATGTAGTTGTGTAAAGCCTATCCGCCCACTTCGATGGTCGACCTGATAATTATTTATGCATCCCATCGAAAGCAAGAAACGTGTAGTACCGGATTTTCTGCGTACCTATTGCCAGCGCTGAAGGAAGAATTACAAGGAATGTTATCGAGGAAAAAAGATCAGCGGTGATGACGTCAGCTTTAGTATGATGATAAGGTGAAAAAAAACCAGTTCAGGATCCGAGAACGAGAGTGGCGGTCCACACAATAAGTTCTGGTAATATGCGGAATGACGGTGCGAACGCTGAGGACTGCAGTCGTAGTTGCCGCCGCAAGAGGGAAATTTGCAATAAAATTCCTTTGTTGTACGAGACCTGGACCGTCCAGAGGAGACGAGAAGGCGTTGTGCCATCGGTAAAGGATCACAAGGACAACATCGTGTTTTTCTTTGAGGTCTCGGGGTTTGGATGCCTGAGATGCCCAGTGTTGAGTAGTCGCAGAACCATCCGGTAACTGTAACAAGTGGCTAGAGAGCCCGAAATGACAGCGAGAAACAACGAAATTAAGATTTAAATCAATAGATCTGATATAATTTCGAACGCAAGACTGTGCAAGATGAGGGCGTCTAAAGGACAGCACTGGGACGAGGATGAAATTTCGTCAAAAAGGAGAGATTTTTTTTCCGTGTCGCACGTGGGATTTGTCCAAATAACCGCTGACACATAAGGGGAGATTGGATTGTTTCTTGATTCTTTCTACTACCACCACCATCTCTGCGTCTCTTAAATACAACATCGTCAGAACCAGACGTTAGCGGGGGGCGCTATTTGGCTGCCATCTCACTTCGGTCCCATGTCCGTCTTTTTTTTCTCTGCTCATAAAGCCCTACTAATTTCCCTATTTTAGCTTTCCAGCACCCAAAAACTCTTGAACGTGTTGTACACCATGTTTATATCGCTATAAAGCCAACACCACCATCCATCAACACCTGTTGTTGCCAGTTGCCTCACGTACTTCATACCCTCGACAGCTTACAAAAGAACATTCTTTATAATCCAATCATCAAAATCCATCTTACAATTCTAGTTCATCCATTCACCACACCACCACATCGTCAGCATCCTTAATTCAATACCAATGGCCATTCACGAATCATCAGCAGATTCTCAGACAACAACAGAGGAGGGGGACGGTGGCGACACGCCTGCCCAGGGTGATATATCGAATCAAATGCAAAAGTTGCGCATTTCGCCCTCTCATACCCCTTCATCCACTTCTACCCTTACAGCGAATACGGGAGCCACTCTTGTTCATAGCCCCAATTCATACCCTCTTCCCCCTCCGGACTCACATCTGACAGGTGTGAAGCAGCCAGGCCTCACTCGTGACGCCCTGCAGAAACTAAACTCTGTGCCTCTCTCCAACGTATCCTCTTCTTCCTCAGACAAGCAAAAGGGACAACAGCAGCTGGCCTCTGCACGGCAGACCCCCAGCCCTATTCACACTCCATCCCCATCAGCGACATCCCCAACGGACAGCTACTGGGAAGGGGCCAGCGCTCCTCCAAGCAGAGGCCCAAGTAGGCCTCCGAGCCAGCCAGCCAGTCGGGCGCCAAGCATGTCCGCAGGCGTCTCGGGAGGCAAAATCGTTCCTCCGAGTGTCGCTCTACCTACAGCACCCCAATCAGCTGGTTTACCGGGCGGTAGGGAGAGGCGAGCCAGCAGAGCCAGCGACTACCTTCCCACCACTCCGGGTCGGGCCAGCAAACCGGCCTCGGTGCACTCCGACAAGGGCGATGGGGGTTCCCACAAATTCAATTTGAAGGATCTGTTGGCAAGTGGGCCCAAGTTAAATCGGAAGAGCTCGCAGCGATCGACTTCTTCGAGACGATCGGATTCAGACGCAGGCGAGGGAAACGGCAGGGCCAAGAGTACGGCGGGCGATAGCGCTGTTAGTCTCACCCAAAAGTATGGTGTCTGCCAGAAGGTGGCTATTGGAAAAGGCGCTACGAGTGTAGTGAGATTGGCTCATAAGTGGGATCGTACCGAGGAGAAGCTGTACGCTATCAAGGTGTGCTTTGATCCATATCACCAACGTCCTTTTCACTCCATGGATCCCCTATATTGACGCCTTTTCCGCCCCTAGGAATTCCGCAAGCGTAGAAAGAACGAGTCAGAAAAGGAGTACGTCAAAAAGCTAACGGCAGAATTTTGTATTTCCTCGACTTTACACCATCCAAATATTGTCGAAACTGTTGACCTCGTTCAGGATGAGAATCAACACTGGTGTGAGGTCATGGAATTCTGTCCTGGAGGTGATCTATATGCCGCCATTAAGAAAGGGTGAGTTATTGCATTTCTTTTTCGCTCATTGTGGCTTGGATGGACAAGGGGGAAAGAGGGCTTGCAATGTTTTTTGGGTGCCCGTAATGTTTTATATTTTATATTTTCCCCCATCCGCTGGCATCGCCTGAATACCCACCTGGTACCCACCCAGTCGGTTGTTATCGGCATTGTCGGATTATTACGATATTATGACCCCTGCATTCATCCATGAGAACCCTTTCTTTCTGTGCCTTAATACTAATGATGTTTCTCTCACTGCAGAGGCATGAGCCCTAGTGAAGTCGAATGCTGTTTCAAACAAATTCTCAATGGAGTCTCTTATCTCCATAGTCAAGGTGTAGCACACCGAGACATCAAACCAGAGAATCTCTTCTTTGATACGAAAGGGCACCTAAAGGTATGTCCTATCATCAAAGAAGCTCTGGTAACGTAACAAGTTGCTGAATAATTCATTTTACCGGTATAGATTGGTGACTACGGAGCCTCGACAGTTTATCGTCTTCCATGGGAAGCGACGGTGCACATGTCCACAGGACTCTGCGGCAGCGAGCCCTACATTGCCCCGGAGCAGTTTTTAAGCAAACGTAAGCCTCCCTAATTGCTGTTTGTCCCCACACTGCAGAGGCAGCCTGACATCATGCTTGCTTTCTGTTCGGTGCCATTTTTTCAAATATCAAATTATGCCGTTCTCCTCAACACGATCAACCAACAAATCTGTATATCTATCCGTCTTTTCATTCGAATCATTGCATACTGTTAACTAGCGTACGATGCAAGATTGGTGGATATCTGGGCTTGCGGTATCGTTTACTACTGTTTGCACTTCCAGGAGCTGCCGTGGCGCGCTGCGCAAGCTGGTACGGATCCTTTGTACTCGGCATATGCGACTGCGTGTGCGAACCCGAACCCTGCAGTTTCGACTTGTCCTCCTACGATCAACAACCTTAGTCCTAGAGCTTGTCGGACTTTGATTCGCAAGATGCTAGAGCCTGACCCGAGGCAGAGGTCGACGATTGAGGATGTCATCGCCCACCCATGGGTACAGACGATCGAGATATGCCATGAAGCTGCGGAGGCGAAACATGTGCACGTTAGTGCGAGAGCTATGGGCATGTCTTATCTTGGGAATGGAGCATAGATGGGGATTTGGTTAGTTTTTTACTCTTTCCTCCTTCTCTGCTTTTAGAATCGCTGTGTTGTTAACGTGCATTTACTTCCTATGTATTTCATAGATAACATACCCCTTCCCATCTTCTATTGGATACTTTTGTCTCGTGTAATTCGGTCATTCGACGGGCAGCCTACGACACCTATTTCTCCTGTTTTCCCCGTTTTCTTTTTTGATCGAGTTCTGTTTTCCGATAATTTCCGTTTGCTCGACATCTTTGCGTGTTCATTGTTTCGCACTCGCGTATCCGTTTTCTGCTTCCTGGTTTCTCTGCTTTTGCATCCTCGTATTTCTTGCTACTTAGAATTCTTTCTTTTGCAGTCATTTGTTTTCCATGACTTGATATATCTTGGTCGATTATAATAGGAGTGTTTTCAACGTTCATCCATGGCACCTTTATTATCTCGATCTTTGTATTCCTTCTTGGTCAGCTTCTTTGGTTCTCTTCATTGGGCACGTCTTTCAACCAATTTTTTGTTTGTCCTTTTCTGTTCTTACCTTTTCTCTCTCCCCACCTTCTACTTCTATCTGTTAGGGGCATATATTGTTATACTTCTTGTGTGTTCTCTCTGCAAGTAGTATACGAAACATTCCCCTGGCGGATGCGTGAGCTGAATTGAAATTCAAATTTTATTTGATGGACGTAGGACTGGTTTCGAAATTGTTTTCTTTCTCGACTCGTGATGCAGTTGGAGTTTGGATAGAGAGGGAGATTTTATATACGTAGTGTACATAATTAGGAAATATATATCATATCGCGCATTTTGTGGTTATAGCTATGCGATTCTCATGTTTTTGTTATTTTGGTGGTGGAGTGCGGTGGTGGGTAGGTAAGATGGCCGATATATCTTCGTGCTCCTCGAAGTTGGTTGCATGCATGTATTATTCAGTATTGAGAATCAACGTGGCGCCACACATAGATCTCGATTTAGTGCGAATGTCCATAGATGTCCATGTGGTGCAATGATGATAGTAGCATTCGGGGTAATGATAGGTTACTGTCAATTGTTTCCGTCGTGTTGTGGACGACGAGAAGCATAGTTGAGATAAATAAGCTATGTTTAAATATTACTGAGAATATTACGATGTGAAAGATTATATTATTGTACATTGAAGGTGAGTGTCTACAGAAAGGAACACGTCTCAAGCATCATCGTACAAATCGCCAGATGAGTCAGTGTAAGACTCGTCATCTTCTATCCACCCTTCTTGTACAAGTAAGCGCCGTACATCTTCGTTGTCTGGTTTGATCTCTCCATTCATTGGCGCAAAGTACTTTTGTACATTCATTCTACTCCCAAATCTCACACGGTAGAAGAAACCTTGCTTTGTCTGTGCATAAAGGAGAATGAATCGATAAGCGCCTGCATAACATAGGAGCAAGGGCTAATGGGTCGACACTTACGCGGGTCTGTCCTACTCGGAAATCTTCTCTGCAAACCTTTCCAGAGCACCAGTTTGACTGTTGGGTACGCACCCAAACTCTATCGGAATTCTAGAGTAAATTGTAATTGTCAGATTCCAGTTGATGATTATTTGAAGACTTCGATGACGAGTCAACTAACCGTGAAAGGGTACTCAATAGGGTCGTCTAGAAAAATAAGATCATTACACATGTGTGATCTTGAACGAAGTGCTTTCCCCCAGACTGCTTTTTCAGCTGCTGTAGGAGAGCGGAGCGTCGTTGAAGAGTTCGCTTCTGCTAAGACGGACAATTTATTGCTAGTCCGATTCTTACGTTCAGCGACAGCTTGTGCGACAGGCATTATTGTAACGTAGTGGGCTCAGGGAAGTATGTGAAGTAGGTCTGAACAGTTAAGAAGGTTCTAGGATTCTGGTCACTGCGTGGCACTGAAAGGACAAAGGGGTTGATCAAAGGCTGGGAACGAGGTATATGCGCGTTTGAGGATCTGAAATACTTTTATGATCGTTTTGTCTGTGTGTAAATGATAGATGGAGATGCGGTGTACGACACAGCAAACGGACCTACGCTTTATATAGCTTCACTAGGCTGTGAGCCACTGTGCCACCCCGTGGCAGTTGCCATTCGCATTCCCTTTGTTGTGATTTCGTGATGAAAGGCCAAATTTGACTTGGACCAATATAATACAAGGGCCCCATTGTCTTTTTATCTTAAAGAGGCAATTATCCTATTGTTGTAATTACTTACTGGCGTAAAGTTTTGGGCTCGTCGTCCTCATGATTCAAAAAGTGGTTATGAAATTTGGGCGAAAAGTAAAGAAGTCTTTGAGAAAAGGTGGTAAAGGCGGTAAAGGCGTTTAATCATCAACAACCGCAGATCTTCTCGGAGAAAATGAAGCGTGATGCACGCGCAGCCCACGTGTGGTGAGCGAGTCCAAAAGGTATTTGCTAAGCCAAGTACTCCCCGTAGAACGAGATCGAACGATGCTTTGGAATCTGTGTTGGGGAGCGCTTGCTCGTGAGATGAATTCTTAAAAAGATAGAGGATGTTAGAATGATAGGATTTGGGTAGCATTTTTGTGAAACAATGCGATGATAGGGAGCCAGATCTTCAACGATGCAGATTGAAATTGTCTTCGGAGGCGCAATGTGCCCTCAAGGCCAGTGATTTGTAAAATGTAAAATCGAAGCGTTATACCATTCCACTCAAGCCTCATGGCACTGCTCGGCGAGCGCTCACAGGAGTCTCACTGGCAGGGCAATTGGCTGTTCAGTTCACGCAGTTCACAATGTCATTAGTGCCTTTTTATTTGTATTATGTAAAGGCCAATAAGGGTGATAACCAAACAATGTAAGCCATTGCTCTACTGTATAGAGTATCTCCGTTCGGTCAATAAATCTCAACTGCGACTTCCTTCCTCCTCCCGCTGCGCAAACATAGATGTCGGGCACCAGCAACCTAGATGTAGGCTTCAATTTTATGAAGGATATAGTAATACTGAACACTCTTTAGCGAGCTATAGATATTGTGCAAAAAGCCATTGATGAAGACCAGAAGCACAACTATCCCGAAGCCTACAAGAATTATCAGAATGCACTCGACTACTTTATGTTAGCGTTGAAGTGTGAGTAGTTATTGTTATAGGTATAACTAAATCCTCACAATGTGAATAGACGAAAAGAATGAGAAATCAAAGCAGTTGATCAAGTCCAAGATCAGCGAGTACCTTGGCCGAGCAGAGATGTTGAAGGAACATCTTACGAACGACAAGCGCGGCAAGAGTGCGGTTGGCGTCAACGGTGGTGGAGGTGCCACAGGTCCTACTGGCAAATCGTGAGCTAAATCCATTCATGTTCTTGATATTCAGGGTGACGTCTGCCTCAGAAAGGATGACGATGAAATGGATGCAGAGACAAAGAAACTGCGGGCAGGACTCTCGGACGCCATTCTTTCTGAAACACCGAACGTCAAGTGGGACGACGTCGCTGGCCTCGAGGGAGCAAAGGCATCGCTTAAAGAGGCAGTCATTCTACCGATCAAGTTTCCCCATCTCTTTACCGGTAAACGCACGCCTTGGAGAGGTATTCTGTTGTATGGGCCTCCAGGAACAGGAAAGTCATATCTGGCAAAGGCCGTTGCAACCGAAGCGAAGAGTACTTTCTTCAGCGTCAGTTCTAGCGACCTTGTCAGCAAGTGGCAAGGAGATTCCGAAAGGTGAGCTCATTGCTGCTGGCTTAGATTGTCGTCTAATTATTTCTTAGATTAGTAAAGAATCTTTTCCAACTTGCACGCGAATCAAAACCGTCAATCATCTTTATAGATGAAATCGATTCTCTTGCTGGAACGCGTAATGAGTCCGAGTCCGAGGGGTCGCGAAGGATCAAGACCGAGTTCCTGGTGCAGATGAACGGTGTAGGACATGACGATACTGGTGTGCTTGTATTGGGCGCGACCAATATTCCATGGCAACTTGATAATGCCATCAAACGTCGGTCAGTCATTCCAATGTCGTGTACTGAGTGAATCTAACGCGTCATAGATTTGAGAAACGGATTTACATTCCACTGCCTGGCCCCGATGCACGAAGGCGGATGTTCGAAATTCATGTAGGTTCAACCCCATGCGAGCTCAGTCCCAAAGACTATCGTACACTGGCAGACAAGACGGAAGGGTACTCGGGGTCTGATATTTCAATTGTCGTGCGGGACGCGCTCATGCAACCCGTTCGCAAAGTCATTTCCGCTACACATTTCAAGAGAGTGAAAGAAAAAACGGACGACGGGGAGGAGAAATTGAAATGGACACCATGTTCACCAGGCGATCCCGATGCCGTCGAGAAGACGTGGTCGGATATCGAGAGTGATGAATTGCAAGAGCCCCCGCTCAAAGTTGCCGATTTCTTGAAGTCATTAGAGGCTACAAGACCGACTGTTACGGAAGCTGATATCAAGAAACATGACGAGTGGACGAAAGAATCAGGTACTTTTTTCTTTATCTTTTTTTTTTTTGCATTTACTCACTTTATCTAGGTCATGATGGGGCATAACATGCTTGCTCGACTTATATATATCTTAACACTTGTATTTTGGTTGCGACTTTGTAATGGAACGGCGGGTTACGTGTATATGTATTTTTCTGCTTATACAACAAGATGGATTTGGGTACCCAAGACGGAAGATAGAATTCAGGAATGAGAGGAAAATATCAAGTTTCTGTGAGCTTCTTGCAGTGTGGCTTGTGGGCTTTCCAATCACTGTAGAGCCAATTAATACAACATCTCGAAGATTATTTTGAAGTAACATACCTATTCTGGCACTCGACACCGCAGTACTGGCTCTGCAAGCAGTGCGAACACCTAGGCGTTGGACAATCAGTTTTAAAAACGAACAACGGGCATGTTGGGTTGAAACAGCCTATGGGGGGTTTCACTAGGTATGGCACACCGATGATGGAACCCAGCAGTGACCAATTTTTGATCACGCCTTCAACCTCAGATTGTCGATGTACAATGGCCGTGGTTCTTGCCTGGCGCAGAGCATCTAAAACTTCTTTCCAACTCGTTTTTAATTTTTGTGCAAGTAGAGACTTAATTTTGTCTCGTTGAGCTACCTCTGCCTGGTCTCGCTTAGTATTCCCAAAGTTTAACGCCCGCAATAGGGACGAGAACAGGAAGATACTCTTTTCAAGATCATCCAATTCATGGATACCTGTTCTAACGGAAAGTTTAATCATCATGATGGCAGAGTTGACCATCCATTTCGCAGCTTCGTGGTCGCGGATAATATCCCCTAAAAATGCAAGTTTCAACGCTGCAGAAACAGTGTTTTCATCAAACACTTTCCTGGATTTTTTTAATTAATATGGTTGCATAGAATAAGAATAATAAAAATGAGCTTACTCTAATGCGGGATTCGACAAAAAAACGTAGCTCGCCCAACGATTGTAGGAAGGATATTTCCGGACGTCAACTTCAGTCTGCAAGTGTCTGCCCAACAATCCCATACTGCAAAGAACTGCTTTC
>Ga0247779_1001338_pt1 | contig 12020 bp, 13 predicted proteins | sample UWRJL221509R5_FD_179925 | JGI IMG/M metagenome (GOLD analysis project Ga0247779, IMG submission 179925) | Plant litter microbial communities from Arlington Agricultural Research Station in Wisconsin, United States - UWRJ-L221-509R-5 | ecosystem: Environmental > Terrestrial > Plant litter >...
CCTGGATCCACGGCCACGATGCTTTACTTGCCGAAATCAGTATGCCAATTTCTTCGTCCTATACTTAGCAATCATTAACTTTCGGGCGCCGGGCGCCTTCATACTTTATGGCGTTTAGTCTTGCATAATATATGCAAACATTTCAGTGCTTATCCAAGACACATGCCACATTTATTCCACATCCGTTACGAGTTATCTGGCTTTGGATTGGTCCTGAGATGCCCTGTGAGTGTACCTGACCAGAATTATGACCAGAAATTAACTGAATTTGGATCAGAATTCGAAATTACCCCGCATCACATGGCGTGGGGAAATGACCGGATATAAGAATCACCGATAACCGAGTAGAGTTTGCAGCAAGCATCCAAGAGAGGGAGCATCTGCCCAGAATATGTTTGACGAGAAACAGAAACTACAAGGCCTCCGTCGATGCATATAAATAATGTCGCTTTAGATAAGCGCACTTCCTTCCTTCTTTCTGATTCTACCCGCAGTCATCTGGTAGCCCTTCCGGGAAATCGTCGAACCGGCGCCCGTCACTTTTCTTGTCAGCTCTCCCTTCTTTCTTTCGTGCTTCGACGACCTCCCACTATCTCTGAATCTTGAGGATGTATGTCAAATCACCATATCCTGATCCCCCACCTCTACCTGAAGTGAACGCGCACTATATCTTCTTCAAGAGACCGGATCAAGCAGCATGGCCAAACTTTACATTGCACATCGACCCCGTTGCATCGCTTGCGGAGGCGAATGCAGCTCCTAGCAGTACGTATTGCTACTATCAATGGGTTGTCTAACTAATTCATCTCGTGTAGATTCAGTTGTAAACCCAACAGGTCGTTTGATGTTCAATGACTTTGTACGAAACATGGAAGACTTAGCGACTGGTCTCGGTGCGAGCTTAGAAGATGGAGGGCTCGGTCTGCAAGGTTGGGATGCAGGCGTTGAAGTGGACAGAGTTGGTGCTAAAGGGGGTAAGGAAATCGTTGGCATCCTGAGCGAAAATTCCTCGGTGAGTTTGCATCATGGAAGCACACTGGTTTTCCCGTTTGTGTTCGTACGCTCAAAACTAATCTATCTTCGCTTGTTCTCTGTAGGAATATATCACGCTAGTTCATGCTTGCTTGCGTCTTACAGTTCCCTTTGCTCTCATTTCGTCATACAGCACCCCCTTCGAGCTAAAGCACGCTTTCAAACTGTCAAAAGTGACGCGGCTTTTCGTTGACGAAAAATTCCTCGCCGCAGTATTACCCGTCGCGAAGGAGGCGGGTCTCTCTGCCGACAGGATCTATCTCATGAAGGAGGGTGGAGTGAAGAAGGCGGCCAATACTGGCAAAGCAAAGTCACGGAAGTCATTCCGGACCATCATCGCTGACGTCCGCAAACGCAAGGTGCCTGCCGTCCCCATTCGTCCAGCCACAAATGGCACATTAGCCTATCTTGTTTTCTCCAGTGGTACGAGCGGGTTACCTAAAGGTATGATCAATACATTTATTTGGTTAGACGACACTCAAGAATTGTCTCAACTAGCTGTGATGATCTCGCACGGCAATCTCATTTATTCGGTAGCTCAGTCAATTGTGATCCAGCAAGCTGCCGCTGAAGTGTATACTGTTTGTCAATTTTCCTTGTCGCGTGTTCTTCATTGCCTAACCTCTCGAAATCGTAGCCACCGGTCCCGCAAACCAGTGAAGGGCTTCCCGTAACGCTTGCATTCCTGCCACTCCACCACACATATGGTTTGCATTCTTACTGCTTCCGCGCCTTTCTGGTACCCAGCACCCTGGTGATACTTCCAAAGTGGGATATCAAAATCGCGCTCGACGCAATCCCAAGGTATGTGTTTTTACCCGCTTTCTATTATGTTAATGCTCAAGTACCATCTGCAATTTTGATTGATATCAATAGATATAAAATAACTTTCCTTACTCTCATCCCTTCCGTCGTGCACCAGCTAGTGAATTACCCCGGTATTGAGAAAGTTGACCTTAGCAGTGTGATTTCCGCAGGTAGCGGCGCAGCATATCTACCTCCGGAGCTCGGGGAGAAGTTGTCCAAGTTACTGCCTCGAGAAGCTCGGTTCGTGGAGGGTTATGGGATGTCTGAAGCGGTGTGTCTATTTATATGCCTTTACCAATCCACTTATGCTCAAAGTTGACAAACTAATTAACAGACAATCGCTGCTATCACACAACCGTACCCAGGCATGCTAGGCGGGAAGACCAAACAGATCCCTGGATGTACAGGAATTCTCCTCCCAGGTATGGAGGCACGCGTGTTAAAGACAGACACTGCAGTCCCTCCATCGGACCCGAGCGTGCTCACAGAAGCTGACTGTGGTGCAAATGAGCCTGGCGAACTCTGGTTACGCTCCCCCAACATCGCTATCGGGTACTGGAACAACCCCAAGGCAAATCGTGAGACGTTCGTAGATGGGTGGCTTAGGACCGGAGACCGATTCAGAGTCGACGAAGGGGGTAATTTCTGGTTTGCCGATCGTGCAAAGGTGGGTGATTTATATATATATAAAGTTGTGGGATACTTAACCATCAGCGTAGGATACTCTTAAAGTTTCCGGAGCACAAGTTTCACCTGTTGAGATTGAAGATTGCCTTCTGTCGCATCCGGCTCGTATCATCATCGACGCGACTGTTGCCGGTGTGAGTGGTGGCCGAACATCTGACGAGAAGGTCCCGCGTGCATGGGTCGTTCTCAGCGCTATCGGCAAAGACGCGTCGCAGGGCTGGAGCAAAGAGAAGGTGATGCAAGAGTTGGATAGATGGCATAAAGAGAACCTCAGCAAATATAAGTGGCTGAGGGGGGGCATCGAGATCGTCGATGAGATTCCGAAATCGCCAACCGGGAAAGTCCTTCGTCGCGTTCTTCAAGATAAGTACGAGAAGGAAGTCAAGAAAGGGACAGGAAAGAGCAAGAACAAGGCAAAGGCTAAGCTCTAGGCTTAAACATGGATCTTTTGTAGAGTTAAATATGATTTTTACGATACCATCAAATGTATATTCCTGATTTACAATGCTTATTAGAGGGATGCAATGGAACAATTTAAGCTGTTTATGTATAAAAGAGGCATAGGTACTTTTTATTAGGAGTGACGCCTATTGACCATTGCATTAATTAACAAGAAGATGGTTATACGCTCCTTAGAATGTTTCAGGGAGACTTCTCGCCTTCAAAAAACCGTTCAACGCCAGCCGGGCCATTTTCATATCCACTTCGTCGAAATTTCTTGGTGCGTAGTCTTCGTTATCGCCATCGTAAAATGCATCGAGGGCATCATCGTCTGCATAACTTTCTTTCTCCCAGAACACACCAGACACAACGCTAAGCGCGGATTGTATGGCATGTCTATTAGCAATTTCGCTCTGGATAATTGCGAATTTCACGGGGTATTTTCTTGCGCGTTCGATTAGCTCGTCGTTTCGAGCTCCAGCAATGGCGCTTGCGTCTGGTGAAATTTGTGGTGAATAATTTTAGTATTCGGCTAGGGGTGAACGAAGAACATAAGCGGCGATTTGAGATAGTTGACTTCAATGACCAGTGTTGCTGGGTTGGCTGCGATGTCTGGGAATTTCAATGAGGCAATGCGTCTGATGGCAGGTAGGTTACGCCTAGCATCGCGCGTAGACAGGTGGTGGAAGTACATCGAATCTTCCTTAGAGATGGACTAATAGTTTCCTCTGCAGAAATCATTTTAATCAATATAAATATATATATATTAAGGGTACAAACCCAGAATTTCTTGTTGCTTCATCTGACATACGACTTTTTGTCCTCCTTCCTTCCATGCGATTCTCTGGCACTCATCAGAGCAATATAACGTGTTGGAACACGAACCACACTTCAGGAATGTATTCTTAGCATCAACTTTTTGGCACTAAAATATCATCATAAATACACGGGCGACTACATGCAACTGAAATTGAAAATAGTACGCACGTCAACATTATCGCAGGTAGCTGCATTTTTCTTGACTGCCTTCATTTGCAATCCCACGAGATACCTTTCGATGGTGAGTTTTTTGAAATCAATCTAGACCTTTGTGGCTTTTGTATCCTTCCACTCTTTACAATTGTCGCCAATGAAAAAAACTCAAACTTCAAGTGGTGCTTATGTCTTGACGTGCCTTCTTCGGATTTTGCGTTATTCGGCCCATTACATTTGCCTTGCCGTTCATCATGCGCGTAAGATGTAGTTCGCTGCTTCCTAAATGTTATTGTGTCAAAGAAAAGAGAGCAGAACATCAACACAACGGTGACTCACGAGCGCGCTGACTCTAAACGCCAATCCTATCTATAGCAAATTTAATCTTCAGAGATTTCATCAGGCACGCGTATGCACCTACCCTAAGTTAATCACGTGCTTGTGGCGCGTCAGAATCTGGTTTCTGGAATTCACAATTCAGATCAAATTCAGATCATCTTCTATCAACCAGTCTCCAGAACATCAATTTGGTTTCCATCTTTCCTATAATCTAGCTACGGGATAGCGCAGCAACTATGTCAAAAGAGGATGTTAAGGACAACACCAGAGGTCACCTCAACAAAACAGCAATTTTTATTCAAAACGCATGTTTACAGCACCAATACATCCGATCCAAGGACCTTTCTAATATTGTAGAACGTCCCGAACGACTTCGAGCGGTCAACATTGGACTTGCAGCAGCGGTAGCACGCCTAGGAGAACTTTTTGAAGCACACAATGCATCTAAGGGGAAGGACAAGGAAACAACACCGGGTCCTGACGATCTTGCACATGCATTGAACAAGTTGAACTTGGACGTGTCTTCTTCAAGGGAATATCCAGTTAAGATCGTTCAGAGTCAATCAATACTGGACATTATGACCCATCCAGCAGTTAAATTCGTTCATGGTGACATCGAAAGGGACGTATACCTTGAGAACCTTAGCGCATGGGTGCGGGATAGTGCAAACAAGATTGCAGACGGTGGATCTGAAATACCTGAAGGGTATCCACAAGGCGACTTGTACTGTAAGTCTTATTTTATGGTGATCTTCTATTATTAAGGAAGATTAGTATGCCCAGGCTCCCTCAACGCCCTGCAAGGGGCGGCAGGTACAATCTGCGAAGCGGTGGACACTATAGTCTCCTCAACTAGCCCATTACATCGAGCGTTTGTTGCTATACGTCCTCCTGGGCATCACTGTGGTGAAGATACTCCATCGGGATTTTGTTTCCTTAACAACGTCGCTATTGCAGCGGCACACGGTTAGCTTTTACTCGATAAATTCAATTTAAAATCAATTAACGTATCTATAAGCTCACCTTAAACATGGAGCGCAGCGGATTGTTATATTCGACATTGACTTGCATCATGGTATGAAAAATGTCGTTAGCTGCAGTCTGTTCTTACATTCTAGATAGGAAATGGGACACAGTCCATTGCATGGCAAATAAATGAAGAAACGTACCGACAGACGATCGAAAGCGAATGTGGTGCAACACACGTAAAACCTGGACCAAAGATTTACTACGGTTCGATTCACGATATTTTATCGTACCCATGCGAAGTGCGTCTACGATATATTTGCGTGCCTTATTTTATAAAACCTCTCCATAGGACGGCAAGGTCGGACTTGTACAAGCTGCATCTGTTTCCATTCACAAATCCCACGGGCAATATGTTGAGAACATCCATTTGGAGACCTACTCGTCCGACGAACACTTCTGGGACGTTCTATACAAGCAAAAATATAGCAAAATATTAACTAAAGCTCAAGAATTCCTCGACGATACAGGTGGTCCGGGGGACGACGTGATGGTGTTCATCAGGTATGTTTCACTCCGTTTTCTCCGGCAAGAACAATATCTCATTGTCACAGTTGCGGAATGGATGCCTGCGAACACGAATACGAGTCCATGTCACGACACAACCGAAAGGTTCCCGCGTCGTTCTACCACCGTTTCGCTAGGGATGCCTGTGTGTTGAGCGACAAATACGCCGGTGGCCGCCTGATCAGTGCACTAGAAGGGGGTTATAGTGATCGCGCACTTACCAGCGGTGCCATGGCGCACCTGACAGGCTTGGTCGATGTACCGGAAGGGACCAAGGTCGACGAAGGATGGTGGAGCCTTGACAATCTCATCAAGGTAAATATGTTGTCGTATATCCCTTTTCTACTCGTAAGTACTCACCGCGCAATCTTCTGTCTTTTAGTTGGAGAAAGCCACGAAGAAACGACGCGGTGCCCGCCCCTCTCTTCCCGCACAAGGATCAGTTGAGCCTTGGCTTGAAAACACACTGGCCATTTTCACTCCTCTAGAAAATGCTGCTTTTGATGTATTAGGCCGCTCGAAACCCCGTACATCTGCAGCTGTCCGGGTGCCCGCGAGTGATAGGACTCTGCGCGATCGGAACAAGAATACCAACCCCACTCCCGGCTCATCGCCCATGCCTAACCGTACAAAGCCAGTTTCAGTTTCGACTAATAAATCAGCAAAAGCAGTGAAATATGAAAGCCCATCCTCGCCAGGCAGTAGCCCCTTGACGAGCCCCAACTCTTCGGATATTGAGCAAGAGGTGCCTTCATCAAAGAAACTGCCGAGAGTTGTTTTGAAACTCGGGAAACCTCCGTCTTCTGATATTCTTGACGTTGAAAACTAGGATACTACTACTACTACCTATCAGTCTAACGCAACGCTCCGTGTTTTTGCCTTATTCTCTTGCTTTCTGGAAGAATTGCCATCCTATGTAAGCTATTCTGTAACAATATAGTGATAATAAAACTTTTTTAACAAGCACAACCTTGAGTTGAATGCTCAATTTCGAGATTCATACATCTACCCGGCCGGCGCTGAACACATCAAATTAATAATATGCATTTATTGGTACAAGGGAAGCGGCAAAACAAAGAGTACGAAGGGAGTATAAAAATATATACATGTGTGGCAAGTCATAAGTACAGATACAAAGTCTTATCCTACAGGTTCATAAACGCGGCTGGGATTTTAAAAGTTCTTTTGTCACCTCCAACACTTCGGTGGCTGTTGGTCGATTCGCAGGTGGTATTTTCCAGCATTTCTGGATAAGACCCCACTGATCTTCGTTGACAAAGGTAGACACCGGCCGACGTGGTTGGATACCCTGGTGGAGCTGAATAACAACCTGCGCGTCCGTCCGTAGGTAGTGATATGGTAAGCGCCCTGAAAGAATCTTTGAACAATGTCAAATCTATGCTCATATGAGGGTCCGAATTTTAAAAGAAGAAATACCTCTAGCATTACACTGCCAAATGAATAAACGTCGCTTGATGTGCCAATAACTGGAGGGTTCTCATCCTCTACTGATTGAAAAAGATGAGCATCAGCCCAGCGCACGGAACCTCCCAAATGGGAAGTGTACACTGAACGAAGAGAATCGCTGTCATCCTGGTTTTCTTCTCGAAGAACAGTAGAAAGACCAAAGTCACTTAGTCGAGCGTGGAGGTTATCGTCGATGAGAACATTTGACTACAGTTAAAGTGAGTTTTGTGAATCATTGGAAGTGAGAAGGAAAACTGTATTTACCCCAGTCAAATCGCCATGCACTACCGAGCAAGAGTGTACTATCAAAGGAGGATCAAAAAAAAGTCACCTCAGTCAGCAGTAGCTATTCTTACAGTACTCCAATCCCGAAGCTATTTCGTTAATCTATGGTCCCATGTTTAGTTTTTGAGAAAAGGGTCCTCAATAACAGAAAAAAATGGACTTGCAAGTTTTAATCGATCTTCCATGGTCAAAATGTCACCAAACTTCTCCAAATATTTTGTTACGCTCCCGTTTTTCATCCATGGACATACCATGGACGTCGAATACCCGAACGTTGATACTGTCCCGCAAAGTTCCAATATATTGGGATGTGATAGCTGTTTCCAAATATGCAATTCCTGTTGCAGCCGCTAATTCGTCGAAGTCGTGTTGCCATTATCAAAAAATAATACCCTAAGCGAAGTAGACGTCACATTACCTGATGAAGTTTCTTGTTCTTGGTCGAAGAAGAGCCGCCCGACGCATGTCGTAGCACTTTGACTGCGACCTTTGTAGGGTCAGTAAGTCGAACTTTGGTAGCGTAATTACAGAATGCGTGACTTACCTTTAGGTCGCCCCCATCCCTCTTCCATGTCGCCCTCCATACATCAGAATACCCGCCGTGAGCGATGGGATAATGTCCTTCTTTAACTACTCTGCCAGAAAGATCTGGAACGACAGAATACTCGGTAGTATATTCCGTTAGGGATTTCTGTACATTGTCCACCAATGTCACAGTCGAAGCAGTAGTCGACGTGTAATCGGTCGGTGACTCAGTAAACGCCATCTTGTCCAGTGATGTTTGTAAATCCTGCACAGCCGTAAACGTCAAATGAAGTGGACTCCGAGGGAGATCATCGCGGTTCAGGAACAAGGTTGGTAACATATCTGGGGTTAGGACCCGGTCTATGTCATCTGTATCGTCGTTCTCGCTCGATTCAGCTCCTCCTACCATAGAAGAAGTCTCAGAGCGGTAGCCTATCCTGCCGATTAGACTCCAGGGCTTCGCGACTCCGGATGATTTTCTTCGCTTTCCTGATTGCCAGAATTTGTAACTGCTCTCGTTTTCATGTTCCTCGGTTGTGAGAATGGAGACAGAATATACGCTTCTCCCATCTTCGTCCTCGATATAACGAGGGACAGAGGTGGAGTGAGACACACGAGAAACGAAAGGTTCCAATACCGTGGTCCACTGAGAATATTGATGTGCTATTGAGGTATAAAATGTGATGCTACACTCGGATTTATCGCCCCACGTAATTTCGAAGATCGCTAGTAGGCATGACAGTAATCAGATCCTTGTCGACGCAAAAAAGTCTGTCTGCGAACACTTACATGCATCGATACAGTGTAGAGACTGTAAGTTAATTGTGGGTATCGAAAGGACAATGGCAAGAGCACACTGCTCAGAGAGTGCTGGACCCACTTCCCAGGGTCGTATAGGGTATCTCGCATGGCTCAAATCCACAAAGTCAATCCCCCGATGTTCAGTACAGCATATCAGCATTTTTTCGAACAAAAAGACGGAGTAATACTGCCCCGTCGTTGGGTTAATGAGAACGCGGTCGTCTAAGAGGATGTTTCCCAGTGAATCGTCTAACTGTTCTACCTGCGGACCAAGTCGAAGGGATAACATATTGAAACACCACATGGATCGAAGAGCGCGACCAACGTCTGAGAGGGAGTTTGACATTTGGCTGATTTCGGTGACCAAATGACATAGAGAATCATACACGTTACGGTTTAGAGGTGAGGTGACTAATAGAATGGCCTTTGCAAAAAGGTCTGCATGTGGAATTAGATTAATTGAAGGTATGGACGAACCTGAAGAATTGTATAGTAATCTGTAAAGCGATGAACGATATCCGATAAGTCGCGCAGTACGGCATTGGCATTGATTTGTTGATTCTGTAAATATATTTAGGTCAGATATCGTCCGCAGAACCATGAAGCAAACTTGCCTTTGAGGTCAATTGTTTCAAGAAATGCTTGAATGTCAGGTAATTGGAGCATATCGAGCGATATGAGATGCTCGTTTTGGTAAAAAATTCTTTATTCTGCATCGATTAGAAGAAACGACAGAGCTATCAACAAGGGAAATCACGTACATGCAACGCAAAAATGAAATCCCATTGCTCAGCCCCACCCGACAAGCCAACGTCAGTTAATGACTTGAGCACATGTGCATGATACGGTATTAATCGCGAACAGTTGACAATGAAACCCTCCAGAGAAGGATGTGCAATAGACTCGTCTTCGTATAGCTTTGCAGAAGAATCCTTTGACTGTGTTAGATAAAGATTACAGAACAAGAATTGAGAACACTCACGACAGTCAGAGCCAGTTTCGCATTATGGACCCGTTCACTTTCTGTTATTTGTTTTATAAGGCTCGTACGTCTTGCTTCTGCACCGTGAGGGAGTTCATATATTCCTGGGTAAGAAGCTTGCAGTGCAAGAAGGACTCTGTTGACTGTTTGAATAATCTGGGGAAGATTTCAGAGAAAATATCATCATAGCTGTAACTAAACGCACTCTCAAATACCCTGCATTCCCTCCGCTCATGAAATCCTCCACCCTCAAAACCTCTCCAAAAGAAAGTTTGCCTTGCGATTCCAATGCATTGACACGCTGAATAAATGAGATAAAAAAGGCCTCCCGCTGGTGGATGGCAATGTGTTCAAAATCAAAGTCATCGGCTGTCGCCATTAAGTGACGAGGAGTTGGCGATCCGAGTAGCTCTAGGAGGGTGTTCAAAGGGGCCCCAAAGCATAAGCAGTCCCATAGGAGCAGGTGCGCTGAATCGACTGGTCTTCGAACATATTCTCGCGTGTATTCCAGCCATGGCTTGAACTTGAAGATTAATTGAAGGCGCGAAAGAGTTTTAAAACTCTCAACGCGGAGCTGGGCGGTTGGCGCTTTTGGGGGTTGCAGAACTTGTTGAATCTGCTCTGGCGCCATGGCGTATCATTCTGAGTGTCCTCAAGTGTTCCTGATGATTGGGAGAGCCTGACCTGGGAAATATCATAGATCCCGCTGCGAGCGGTCGATTTTGTCACAATCATAGCGACAATCTCAACAATCACCGCCTCTGTCTGTAATGATGTTACTCAATTACTATGTTGATCAATTGATAAACATGTAGCATCGTTTTAATTTGTTTCCGTTTCAGTGTTCACTAGAACCATAACATACAAGCAAACCACGAGTCCTCTGTCAAGAGGACGAGTTTTTATAATATCCGCCATGATCTGCCAATTTGTCCCGTTTAACGGATCGGGCCGTCAACGCCCGGATTATATAGTATTACCGGTTTTGGCTAGGATTATATAACAGCACCGTTTTTGGTTCGGATTAGTGTTGCCGCGGTTCAACTCCGCTCGACTCGACTCCGCTTCCATGACTTCCGGAGCACTTCGGGCTTTGATCGCTGTATGCCAGACATACAGCATAAAAATACACCTAATATGTATTTTTTAACCTGTATGTCAGAAATACAGAAAATCTGTATGTTAGCTATATAGCCGGCAAACAGCTTTATTGAATACTGTACTAAATCGGTCAATTCGTCAGGGCCTGTGACCTCTGACTGCTCTGACGAAATATTGGTTTCATCAAATTCATGAATGATCTGTGACCAAAAAAAATTTCGTCGCAACACTGGCAAAAATGTGTATTTATAGATCATATAGGGCCATTTACGCACCATTTCAGCTTTAAATTTTCACTTTTTGATGGAAAGATATGCGAAAGCAGGTTTTTGGGGTTTTTTTTGAGGCAAAATAGATGAAATAAGGCAAAGAAAATTGAGAAAATTGGCAAAATAGTGTGACCAATTTAGACGTCCGCCAAATCATTTGTCAGTATTGCTGTGATCTTGTGACCACTGCCAAATTTCGTCTCGTCAGGAGGGCCTGTGACCTGTGACCGACAAATTGACTGATTTAGTACAGTAAGCAAACTGCTTGGCATGACAACATGTGGCACGCTACTGCACGAGCCTACTAATAAAGTTTTGCGCTATGTTTCCCTATTCTATCATGTTACATTTATAGATATTTTATAGTAGCATTCATATGTTATTACTTATATACCAACTCTTGACGAGATTCTCCCTCAGTCTGTTATTACATGTACTGAGGTGAGTATCTGCCTTGTCTACTTATTTTGTTACCCTTTACTTACCAAATATTGTAGCTACTTTCATTAGTCCGTTATTACACGTACTGAGCTACTTTCATTAGGTTATAGGCCCCAACACCCGTTGAATTATCACTAATAATCCTACTCGTTCACTCTAGTGACCTTGCTCTATACTACTCTTGATATCCTTACTGTCAACAACACCATGTCTACTGTCAGGGTTTCCTATATTTTTCTATATTTATTTCGCATTTTTCCCTTTTATATTTGTGTAGATATCTTATCTGTCCTCTTTCCTTGATTATCTTTTGATTATCTTTTGATTAGATAGGCTTC
>Ga0247779_1001340_pt1 | contig 12004 bp, 16 predicted proteins | sample UWRJL221509R5_FD_179925 | JGI IMG/M metagenome (GOLD analysis project Ga0247779, IMG submission 179925) | Plant litter microbial communities from Arlington Agricultural Research Station in Wisconsin, United States - UWRJ-L221-509R-5 | ecosystem: Environmental > Terrestrial > Plant litter >...
TAGACGCGACTTTCATTAAATTGCCACGCGTAAGAACCTTTCACATGATCGCAGCGGGCGTCGGACCGTATTCCGGATCTTTTACGAAACCGCCTTGACGCTCGTTAGTTGAAAAAAAGTCTAAACGGTTATAATTCTAAGGGGTGCACATTTCATGAGGAGAGATGAGGCTGAGCGTGGGGCCTTATTATAATTGATTGCAGTAACGATGATAAAAAATAATACAAGTAACAGTGAGGAGAGAAAAAAGCGGAACTAATACTATACAATACTAAACAATACGACCAATGCTGCATGCAACGAAGAGAGCAAATAAAAAATATCACAAGTTCATGGGGGAAGAAGAAGAAAAGGGCAAACGAATAATCATATTTAAGTGTCTGTTTTCTTTGCTTGATCAACTGCAGCCCACACAATGTCGCGAAGGTGAGTGTTGTTACGAAGAATTTCAGCAATTTGCTCGGGTTGCATAGTCGACAATGCCGCCAGCTCGTGATAGACAGAAGGTGGATATTGGGCCATAACAGACGATTCCGGTGTGGAATCAGAGCTAGACGCAGACTGTGAAGGCATCGAAGGTTCACCCAGTTGACTGTTTTCGCGACTTAACTGCGGTGTAGGATTATTTGAACTATCTGAGGGAGCTATCGACGGAGGTATTGATGACAGAACTCGGGGAAGAGGGGTTGTAGCTGCTGGCTTCTCAGTAGTTGATGATCCTTCGGCTTGCGAAGGCTGACCCGACGCTGATCCTTCTGGTACTGTAGAATTTTCCGATTGCGTCTGCTGTGGTGGGCCTTGGTAAGGTTGTTGCCAATTCAAGTGCGTACCGCGGTGCTGAGCCGCACTGTTATACGTTTGAGTCACATAAGCGTAAGGATTGTGAGTACTTGGAGCTTGGGAACTTCCAGCTGTCGGTGGCTGGGCATAATAGCCACCATAATTTGCATACGGAACTTGGCCAGTATACTGCGCAGCGTACGCCCAGTAGTCATACGATCCTGTGCGCGGCGCATACATTGCTGCCTGAGGGGCTTGCGAGCTACCTGAGGCCGTTGGCTGCACAGGGGGTTTAAACGATAAGCTTCCCAAATACGCCGTCGGGTAGGTTGTAGCTGCCGTAACAGAAGGATAAGTAATGACAGGAAGAGCGCCCACAGGCCCTACAAAGTCATAATTGAATACTTTGGAAAAGTTCAATAACGAGAATTAGACTCACGTTCTGGTTCAGGTGCGATCTCCGATGGCTTTTGCAACACAGGGCCATCGGTATTGCCAAAGACAACACTTCCCCACTTGAATTCTTTCTTGAGTCCCCGATCCCAGAGAACTTCAACCGAACTCGACTCTTCAATCACTCTGATGAGAGAGACTTCAAAGACACCAGAGCTGACACGAATCTTGATCCTAGCCATGCTTGGCAGCGCCAGCAAGTCAGCTCGAATCTTATTATTCTTGTTGTTTTTCTTCTGGGCGGCCACAGCCTAAAACGACAGAAGGTATTGAATGTCAGAAAATCTCATAGATATTACGAGATTGACTGACCGGATTATGTTGTGTACATAAGATCTGCACTTCAAGCTTCTTGACAAACTTGGGCGGGAGTGCAGTGGGTGCAATATGAGCAGGCGCTGCTGTATCCATGGGCACAGCAGTAAGGTCCGAGATGGTTTGGGGATCGTCCTGCATTCGATCAACAGGATTTACGTCCATGGGAGAAGCTGGAGAAGCGGAAGTAGAAGGGCCAAGGACGAGGACTTCCTTTTCCACCTCACGGACAACATCGAATACGATGCATTGGTCAGCACCATCTCTGGCGCAACCAACATGAAATGCTCTCGGGCACTTTCCTTTCGTGCACTGTACCGGTGCGCCATGGCCTCTTGGCCGGTTCTTGGTGCATGCAGAACATTTCTAAGATTGATTGTCGGTAAGTAACAATCAGTACCTCAATTAATCGAGGATGGCGTACCAAGTTCCATCGATCCTTAACAATACCATCCACACCAAACACCATCTTCTCCTTAGCGCCTTGTGTGTATATTTCATCGACCCAAGTCTCGGGAATGACACTTGCACATAGTTCATGTGCCATCCATACCTTGGGATTGCCAGTCGCTTCGATGGCATCTTTTCTCGTCACGGGAGGATCATGAACTCTGAGCAAGCCTTCCTTATTCATGGATATGCAAAGACAACAAGGATAAGGCTCTGGCGCTGTCGGCCGAGGACCTAGCTTCAAAGTGACCGAAACCTTAGGAGCCTGAGGTCTCGCAGGAATAGATATCGTCGAAGGCAACTTCGAAGGAGAATGTGTGATCTTGATTTTCTTCAGTTTAGGAGGTTCCTCTTTGACGTCAGATTTTCGTTTCTTGGACTTTGGCAACGTCAACATAGGAATCGCGACCTCTTCTGTCTCTTTCTTCACAGGGTGTTTCGTTGAAGCCTTTTTCGACTTTTTCATACTCGTACTTGATCCTTGAACAGCAGCCAGTCTTTCCTCTTCCCGTTCTTGTAAAAGTTGGTCCACATCAATGCGAACGCTACACAACACATCAGCCTTGATCAATAGAACAACAGCAAGGAGAATAGTGCTTACCTATCACTGATACATTCGCACACTTTGGCACGTCTACCAACCTCGAGCCAGCTATCTAGAGCAAAATTCACGCTCTCGGCGCAATTCATGCCTAGATTGAATCCAGCATGATAGCCTCTGGGATATGTGATGACAAATTCACCAGCCTGTTGGACCAGATAATTGGGCCTGCAAGAGTCCTTGGCTAAAATTGAAGGCGATGCGAGGAATGACTTGTGACGGAGAAATTGGGGGCAGTGCGAGGTGTCTTTAGGGAAGTAACCTATTAAAAATCAGTTCCATTATGTTCTAGGCTATGGAATATTAAACAATACGCACTTCGCATAGTAGTCTCGAGGCCCGAGGCTCTCCCCTGAGGAATGGCATACCAAAATTTGGGAGCACCAAAGTGGATATAGTTGATGCTAAAAAGATCCATATCCTCGACGTGCCATGCAAATGTAGCTCTCCACATTCCAAAATAGAGATAAGGAGTGTTCACACCAGGAAGTCCCTGGTCAGAAGCAGGAAGCAAGCGCGAAAGTGCTGAAGAAAGATGCCCAACGTTCCACGATGTTGTAGCATCCGTGAAAAGAGATCCTATTGCACAACATATGAAATCAACGACATGTCATAGAGTAGCAAAGACGTACCAAGTGTATCAGCCCCATACCACGCAGGTTTCCCAAGTCCACAATTTCTCCAGTACTGCCTCTCGAGTTTCTGGCAAAACTCCGGCGTATAATCAGAAGCAATAGTACCAGGAGGTAACCACTCTGTATCGGGGTCGAACACGTCAAGGAAAGCAAGGTCTCTAGCCGTACGTTCTGCCTGACTAGCTTCGCGAGCCTCCCGCGTCTGACCAACGCGTTTGGGCCTTGGCTTAGGTTCCTCCTTCTTGACCGTCTGCGGCTTCTTCTTCTTCCCTTTATTAGACGTACTAGCAGGAACAACAACCGGAGGCGGTGGTGAGCCTTCGCTATTCGGAGGAGTTGTAACAGCATTCTCATTCGAAAAAGCATGATGATGATGATGATCTTCATCGTTCGGCTCTTCCTTAATTACAACGCTAGACAGCGTCGGACCGGTTGATTCACCTATTTCCATTTTCTTGTTGCTCTTCCGTTGTGGTCTCGTACGAAGAGGTAAAGCAGCCGCATTCCGTGAAGTTATCCCAACTTCAGTAACGCCCGGTGCACGAAACTCGTCCTTGGTACAAAGTTCCACCCACTCACGTACACTCATAACCTTCCGTTTCTCCATATTTTCCTGTCGAAAAAGCCCACCTCTTCCCCTCATATGCTGTTCAATCGGAGTCTTGATCTTTACGTCTTTCAATTGTTCCTTCAGTGGAGGTAACGAGTCCGTCCTTGATGGTTAGAAAAGATCAGATGCGACTGCTGCGCGAGAGCTGCCAAGACGAAAAGACTGACCATTCTTTGGGAGGTATAACTTTCACAATCCCACTTCTACTACCCCAGCACTCCACTCTGTTCATATAAGTTTCAAAATCCCGAAACTCCTCCATCGTAGGCTTGAAAACTGGGATTCCACGATTTGCCATTGGGTCATCTGCAGGGTCCAGCCATGTCTTTCCAACCGAATGGGGCGAAGGAGGTAGCTGAACATTCCCTGAACCATAGAAATGATCTGGCTGAACTGGAATCGAAGGAGGTACCGGTGACGAGCAAGGGGTCAAAGTAGACCCTCTCGAGTCCATGCTGTAATTGTAATTTGCCGCCTATCGAGGCGCAGAGAGGGTAGAATATAACCGACGAGAACCGGGAAAAGGACGTAGGAGCCTTTTCGTATGACAAATTCTCTATTCGGTGAAGGCCTGAGGGTGCTTGCTGGCCACTGACGACGTAGCTGAGGAGGGATCCGCTTCTGCATGATTTCTGTAGCTCAGACCTGCTCGGCATACGGGCGGCGGAGCTTCAAAATAATGAGTCTGGATGCGACCGAGGCCGGCGCTACACCATCCAGGTCCGTGCGCCTCTTATAAAAACAACACTCCAGCCTCGAGCCTCATCGCTGTCTAGTTTTCATCTGCTTTTCTTTTCTATCCACTTTCTCTGGTCACATGGAAATGCTATCTAGTCATTAACTCTTTTCAGGAGACCCAACGCCGCCACTCTATTTTAACGCTTCGTCATAAAAGTTTTTCGTTGCTCAGTACTCGATGTTTCGCACATGTCAAAACATAGCAACATACTCTAATCGACATCTATATTCCTCCACATAACGGCACAATCATCTTTTGACGACTATTCTATGATATCTGCTTAAGGGAAATGCCAAAATTCGAACACTCTTTTCTAACCCATCAGGAAGGGCATGAGACAAAATCTATCTAACCACAAGCGTCAAAACGGTTATTAATACGAAAATCTCTATATCCTATTCCTCCATGGGACTTGAATTCAATTTGGAACGCAATAATTCCCATTTCTGCTCCATTCCAAAGTGTCTTCTTGCCACCAACCTTACTTAATTTACCCGTCAAGCCTCGAACACGATGCATATCGTACTGACCTGACCACCTCAGTCCTAGTAGACAACTTATCTAAAAAGTCTCCATCGACGTGACCACCACCAATACAATTCCACTGCGCCCCTGAAACAAGTAGGACTTTCTGCGCTGAGCGCTGACCTGTCGCTTACGATACATAACACCCTATCCATACCTCGACAAAAACTGAATTCATTAACACATCACCGGCACCCTTGACTAGCATCCAGCAGACGTCGGTCTTCACAAACGCCGATATGCTAAACGCGTCTCAACCCTGGAAAAAAACGAACTTAATGTACGATTTACAACGCATACACAGCTGAATCATCAAGGATTGATCCTGTCCGACAGCTATGGGATCGATGCTCTCTCACCCACTATGTGTCACGAGAAACGAAAAAGCGATGTCTTCGACTTCTCCTGTCCAAAGCTACTTACATACAACGGAACTTGGATTCCATCATCTTCAAGCCCAACAACACAAACACACGTCAAAGGTAATGTGGCGCACCATTATCGGATGTATTACCTGCCAACCCACCAAATAAGTAAGTGCTACTATTGACCTCATGTTGACTCCAGAAAGAATAACCTAGGCACACAGGACGACGACAGACAGAATTAAGTTTTAACCACCCTAGGTAAAAGTTTAAACATAATTCACCATCGGGCCTAGGCTAAAATCAAAAATCGAACATTCTCTGGAAAGAATTCCCCATGATGTGATATGTACCATAAAAACCACGTTTCTAAAAAGCTACAATATCTCAGAACAGAAACCCGGGCCCGGCCAAACTCTCCGAACCTCCTCACGCGGGTATCTATTCATAGAGGTGCACTCTCAGAAAGTCGGTCTGTTTCCACTCCTCATGTTTATCGATAAAGGTCAGAAGTTTTAGCCAGTTGAGTCTTGAAACATACACACACACCGTATAATTATAATCCACCAAGGTTCTCATGAGAATTGATTGTCCTTGCTCAGCTTAAAAAAAAAGTGCCTCCGATGTTAGAGGAACAACAACCACACATATTGATTAGTGAGGCCTTCTTTCAATTCCTCTTAGACCAAGTTCCCACTTCTCAAACAAAAGTTCTTTGATGTCCATATTTACTTTACCTTCCTTTCCTCTTCATCGTCTCTTTATCGGGCCGAATACCGACTTTCGATGTGCGCGCCGGGCCCAGGTCCGGGGCGAATCCTAGTCCCTCACTATCAACGACAACCGCGACGATGACGACTCGGAGGGAAACTTCCTCTCGTCTCGTCGACTATCTATTCCCTTTGACATCGGAAAGAACTCTTATGTTCGAAATAATACCTCCCTACCCATGATCATGGACCGTAGCATCCGTACAGTCTTCTTTCGAATTCTGAATTTTGAATTCTTCACTTCCGCCGAGTTCCGATGGTCTAATTGTGCAATGAACTTCAGAACAGAAAAAATGAAATAAAATATGACTACTGTCGAGACTCGACCTCGACACACCAACCCTCAAAAAAAAAAAAAGAATACGCGCTGTCTGCAAAGAAATCAACGTTCGCACTCGCGGCCGTCGCAGTCTCCGTCGCTAACCACCAGTAGCTCAACATCAACTTTTTCACCGCCGCTCTCATCGCTGAGGCAAAAAAACAAAACACACAAAAAACGGGAACAAAAAATCCACCGACGTTAAACTCCAACCCTTCAAAACGCGTCCAAACGTCAATCGAAAATAAAATATCACACATCAATGTATTCCGTTCCGTTCACATCGACCCAGAGTACTACATACTTACTTTTATCTTTTCCCCCGCGGTAGACTTGGGAATCAGAACGCGGAAAGTGCCTGCATGACATGATCAGTCAACGTAGTACGAACGAATCATGATTCGCATTATAGGAACTAAAACTAGACTAGAACAATTCGCTGGTTTTCGCTGTTTGGCCCCCGATCCTCACGAACTGATTGGCAGGACAGGAATAGGGCAGGGGATCAGGATCAAGGCGCATCCATCGCGAATATAATTCATATTCACTTCATAAATACATATTACACCCCGGATTTTCAACGAATAAAAACATAAACATTAAACGATTAGCAACACGCACCGTTTAAATACACTGTGTCGCAAGGGGGTATGTATGTATCATGAACGCATGCATGCATGTATAAAATTCAATTAAAATTTTAACAGTTTTGACGTATAGACAAGCGCAGGTTACTATGAATTCGTATGAATGCTAGGCGGAAACATAAAAAAAAATATGGGGTATTCCGGTATCCAGGGTAAACTATGGAATATGATATTTTCTTCCATGATTGCGTTCATTGGCGAGCGTCTAACAGCTCTGATTTGCTCGGAAGAGCAAGCAACATCCAATTAAACCCAAATTTAAAAATTTACCCACTACGTACGCACGCAAACCAGTTACCTCGTCCTGGGTAGGTACCAGTGAAAGGAAATATGCACGCACGTAATTATGTTTTCTCGAACAAAAAAAAGTTCGAAAAGCGGCGAGAGCAAGCCTTCCTTCCTTCCTTCCTTCCATCCCGCTTCACCTTCACCTTCTCCTTGTCGCGTCTCGGACTCATTTCAGCTCAGATCGACTGTGTGACGCCGATCCATCATCCCTCCCTCGGATGTCGCAATAATAAATAACCTGCTACATTCCAAACGTTCACACACACACACACAACCTAATTTTTGCGGGGTCCGGAAGACCGCCAAACACAACGGCAAACGGCCTAGATTTTCTCTTTCTCTTTTTTTCACAAATCACAATCACAATCATCCAGAATCCAGGCCGGGCTTGGGGGTCTGTAATATCCAAAAGCAGTAATTTACTCACCTTGGTTTGCGCCGAAACCGGTATGCCATCGAGCTCAAACTCGAAATTGATTGTTGCTGTGCACGTCCGCGTCGTCATCTGTGACTGAACCGAGAGAAATAAGCTTCTTCAAAGATTGTCGGGCGATCAGAGTGATGCAACTTCATAACAATTTCAGAAAACAATATTTCCTATAACACGTTCTTCTGAAAAGAAAGAAAAAAAGACTCAAAAAACAAAGGAAAAGGAAATGATTGTCCTGATATCGCGGAGTGGTGGCTGTGGATCAGGCACGCGAAGTAATTTAGTCCGACTCATGAATCCGAATATAGCAATGCCGATCAGACCTGGTGTTACTGTCTGTCTTTTCCTTTGTCGCCTTGTTGCCGAGTCCATATTTGGACATGTGCAGAACAGAAACCCCTTCCGTCCTAACACCCATCGCCAGATCTCCCTATGTTTTTTTCTTTCTTGAGGAAGAGGAAGAGGAGGAGAAAGTTGAAGTTGGTTGAAGAAGAGGAAGAGAAAGAGAAAGAGAAGATAAGAAAACGCAACTACCACGTTTTTGTCTTGAGACGGAGGCTGTTCCTGCTAGTTCTGGCGCTCGATCAAATATATATAAATGGGATGAGCGTGACCCTGGCTCTCGCATTCAGATAAGAAGGCGGATTGCTTGGGTCTTACCTATTCAAGCGCCCACTTCCCTTTCATATGTCTATCGGTATGTCCTTTGTATATTTAAGACACACTCTCAATTCGTATTAAAACGCGTCTCTCCTAGCTACTTGGAACAAACACATGTCCTTCCCTCGCCAGCACTCCTCCTCCTTTGAAGGTCAATATGACTTTACATCATGGGACAACTCTCTCCTCGAATTACCCCAGTGGATGGACTATGCTGATCTCTACGACCAATGTACGCCATTTGCTTATACCCGTCCAACTCTATCTAATCCTGCATAGCACAATGCCCACCACAGAAAATGCCCCTCGTCGACAACATGTGGGCCTACGAAGGGATGAATTTCAACATGCACCAATCTTGTTCTCCCCGCTCCGATGCCAGTGGTAAGTAGTCGCTGCGACTCTGATGTGACCCTATTAGCTCATCAACACATAGGTTCATCACTTTCCCTTTCACCACAACCAAACATCTACGAATACTCCAACGCGTTCAACTTTGACTTTCCCCCGCCCGCACTCCCCGCTCACTTCCCCAGTTCACCCTCACCCTCTTCATGGTCCCAAACACAACCATCATCATCCCACTCTCGCAGACCCAACATGTCCCATTCACCTTCCACCTCATGTTCAAGTCTCGACATGGTCGAGACCAAACCCTCCCGCTCCGGCTCACCCTCAAAATCACACTCCACGCCCGAACTCGACGCACAACAACAACAACGCCGTCGCTTCCCCTGCGTGATCATCGGGTGCGAGCGGCGGTTCACCAGCCAATACACGCTGAAAGTGCACATGGAGGCGCACAAGCCGAAACCGCGCTCGTCCTTCCCGTGCACCCTCGGATGCTCAGAGCGGTTCTCCCGCCAGCACGATCGGCTAAGGCATGAAGTCGCGAAGCATGGAAAGATCTGCGAGTTCCTGTGCGATGATTGCGGACGCTTCTTCTCTACGCAGAAGACGCTTGGGAATCACAAATGTCCCGTTGCGCAGGGGGGGACGAGATGGGTTAATAATTGACCCTTCCTTCTTACTTCTTTCATTTCTTCCCTTCTTCATCTCGCTCTCGTGGACTTTTTTCTTATTATTTACCCTCATGGTTGGATCGGACACATACATACATACGTACAAAGGAATTCATTCTCTGGGGCACGGACAAAGACAAAAACCCAAAAACACGATTTATCTTATTTAACACACAATACCATAATTTTATGAACGAGCCCCTTGACGATTATTTAGTAGTCTATATCTATGAAATGAAAAAAATGTACCTTACTGTAAATTTCTTAATGCCAACTAGCTATTCCCGCGACAACTCTTTACACCTCTCCTCTCCTTCCCTCCCCTTGGTAAGTATCCATCCCTAGCCACCCGATCGTATCGATGATCGCTATCAAATCAAAGCTCTATAAACTTCTATAAATACAATACAAACCCCCATGGCCAATTAGCTTAGTTTCATGATGTATGTATGTATGTATGATAATGATGACGATCAGCAATCACCATCAACTCCCCAACCCAAAACAATCACCACATCACCACAAGCTACATAGGACAGCTGGACATGGGGCTTCTTGTTCCCGATTCCCCGATTTCCGGAGGTGAGTAAGTAAGTAGTTATATTTTTGTACTTTTCAAAGAGTTTTGTCACCCCTCGGCTTCCAAGTTCGGAGGTACGGGACGGGGGCCCGTTCGTTTTTTTTGTTGTTGTTGCGATGAGCAAGGGGGGACGGAGGGGTCGGTCGGTTTGGGTTTACTTTGGGTGACATGGGAATGACGGACTATGTTGTCGAAGCGACCTTTGCGTCCAACTCTAATTACTCGTACTTACATAAGTAAATTTAAAAACCTAAAGAAACTTCGGACCGGGGCGCGGACACTTCAATGGTAGGATAGTCAAGTTGCTTTTCTCAAATACTCCAAATGTCAAGTAGACCATGTACTTCAAAGTTCAACAAAACACGAGAGGTAGAATCCGAACTCCGAAAGCTCTCAGCGCTCATAGACCACTATAGTAACAATAATAAATCAAGTAACAACTTCCCCACAATCTGGTCCCGTCCCAAGTACTTCCTGACGCAAATCCTCAACTCCAAATGTCAATTTTTTATTCATGTCAATCATTAATCATGTCTGATCGCACACATGCCATACTGGTAGTAAGCACATCATCCCATGTGGTAAAATTCTAAATAAATAACGTCAACCCCTCCAAACCCATTCCGGGGTATGTATGGGCATGCATCACGTTCTCATCCAAAAAAGTTCGCTGCTGTCGAGAGCTTACCGGGGAGACGGAGGACGGAGACGGTTCGAATTGCCCGTCCTGGGGGCAAGTGAAGGCCACACACACGCACACGCCAATATGCATCTGCATATTCTCAGGAAACTCGAAACGTATGTTTTGTTTTTAAACACTTAATAATAAATACTACGCAGAGGGTAAGGATCTCTAGCGTTTCCATGATTTATGGTTTCAATCTGGCATGTACACGGAAATCAGAGAGTCGGTGCACCTTCCTACCCGTGTATAATACACGTGGGCGTCTCCGAGGTGGTTACTTACTTGGCACTCACTCAGTAGTACACCGTTCATTCTCTGTCAAAACACCCTCGGAGGTGTTATGTATGTATTTGTAATGAGACTCTCCCAACCACCAACCAAGTTGGTTCAGATTTTGTTTGTGCCCACACATCTCGGGGCGAATTCCCCGCTATGAAACGAAGTTGGACTTTGTTGTCCTTATGGCGCCTCTCTCTCGGGAAACAGGGTGTATATACCAGGTATGGGTCTATGGATTTCCAACGGCTCTTTAGCGTGAAAGAACTCGACTGGACGAAGGTTGGTATTTTTCTGGTTTTGTACCCATTCGGAATCGATCGATTCACTTCCTACACTAGTTAGTTAGCAAGCTCTCTTCTAGGGAAGAAAGTCGGTTTTTTCGTGTACATAATAACAAAAAGAGTCCTTATGGAAATTGACGGGCATTTAGGTTCCTGTCAACGTCGATGTAGATGTCGACCCTTTGCTTTGGGAAAGGAAGAATGCACAGTTTGTAACAAGGTCTATAGTACCCCTCGAAACAAGAAAATGCGGGCGTTTAGGTTCCTGTCGATGTCGTCGATTATGTCGATCCTTGATTCGAAAGGAAGAACTTTAACCTTCGTAAAACGGAGTTGTACAATGATTTATTTATTCTCTACAGAAGGTTTCCAAGTGAATTTTCAGAATAAAAATAAAAACCAAGTTCCAACCCCCGAGTCCACAACTGCAAAGGGTGACATATCACCTCATGCTGCAGTGATTTTATAAAATTCATGCTGATTATCATGAAATATACGATATAAAATTGTGCTAGTTAGCACGCCGCGCTTGTTAGCACAGTTTTTATAAAATTTGATCTCCATCACTTC
>Ga0247779_1001341_pt1 | contig 12004 bp, 21 predicted proteins | sample UWRJL221509R5_FD_179925 | JGI IMG/M metagenome (GOLD analysis project Ga0247779, IMG submission 179925) | Plant litter microbial communities from Arlington Agricultural Research Station in Wisconsin, United States - UWRJ-L221-509R-5 | ecosystem: Environmental > Terrestrial > Plant litter >...
GGTCTTATATACCTATCTACATGTAATACTATATTACTAGAGTCCGAAATATTAATGTAGATGAGTAAGTAAATGTGTAATCTACATTCTACGGTACGAGTGAGTCCGTGAGTGATTTGTAATCGCTTGGTTAGGCTTGGTCCGTGCACTGCCCAGCCATTACTTCTCCAACACCAACTCCTCTCTTAACTTCTGAATCTCCTCTTCCATCCTCTTCTTTTGAGCCTCGAGGTCGTTGATGCGCTCCTGGCTGCTCATGACAAAGGCTGATCCAAGAACATTGACTTCTTCATCAACGCAAAATTGAATGTGGGCAGCTTTCTTAAATTTGCACATTAAGGTAATAAGATTCGAGTTGAGCTGTTCCTTGACGGATTCTGTCAAGGCCTATACTCCCTTCTCAAACACAACCCATGCATCCTTGAACACAGAATTGGTAGTCGTTGTATTTTCTAAAGTCAGGTAAGTAGAGATTTAAGAAAATGAAGAAGAACCAGCATACAAAGGCATACTTTTGTCTGAGTCATTCAAATCAAACATCTGTGCATAGGTTGCTAGATGAGGCAACAAGGTCAAGCAATAAAATTATTTAAAGAGAAATAAAGATTACTGACCCGCTGGCCTATTAGCCATTTTACCTTTCCCCTTTCTTTTGTACTGGTCTTCCTCAGAAGTATCATCAATTTTGATGACTTTGTATTCATTGTCCAAAGCAACCTCTATATCCGAGAGTAGAAAGTTTGACAAATCCAAGGCTGGCTGGGGTGCATTTACTGTGCTGCTACCATCTTCAAGGGTGTTGTTCGAATTGGTGAAGGTCAAAAGCCCATTGTTGGTAGAATGTAGGCCTCCATTTTCAACCTCTGCTGGCTCTGGTGAGGCTGAATGAAGGAGGGAAAGAATGCTACCATGAGATTAGAATTAATAGTCTTATTTCAATCCAATGCATAATAAAAATGTACTGTGCATGAGCAATAGCGGCACTTTTGCAATGTCTTTTGGGGGACATAAATATTTTGTTGTAAGGGCAAGTGTAATGATAGGGGTCTATGGGTGCAGGCATGCTTTTTGGGCAAATGACAGCACGAGTCGCCAGACAAGGCACATAGACATGCTTGGGCCCACATGATAGGATGAATCAGGGAAGTGTTTAACTTGTCGAGGGAGAGAATGAGTCATGATAATAAAGGTTGAATTTCAAGTTAAGTTTGTCAACAGTGAATGTGAAAGAAAATGTTTGAGAAGAAAAGACAACCAGTGAAGAGTTTTTATACTTTCCTGGAAAATTGCAAGTCCAGAGAAGAATGATGAACCTTTACTGGCTGCCGTAATCATTGCTGGTGACCGAGGAGAATGTAGTCAAACGCAGAAAAGAAAGACAGACACTCATCTGTATATTTGGTTTTGTTTGTTTCACTGCCATTCATACCAACTTGAAGTCTTGCACTGTCCTTGATCACTGTAGTGCTCTATCATCTCACTATGACTTCCACCTCCTTCACACTCCACCCAATCTTTGCATTTGACTCAAGAAGACACAATGACTTGATCATGACTCATTAACGCTAGCAAGGCTTGTAAAGGAAATCTATTGTGGTTATCTATGAGCCATGGTTTAAACTTTGTCCATTCAGTGCACACCTTTTCAAGCAACTGTAAGAGGCAAACTGTCTTTTTCTTTGCCACCACCACCTTCTACTGCTATAGTTTGCACTCCTAGGAAATTTCCTGGGGCTCACAAGTGTAATACAGACTCTACCAAATCAAAGAATCATGGTGGCTCACCAGCCAAAATTCCTATTATCAATTCACCCCACCCTATTATCCCTCCTCCTCAACAAAAATTGGTCCAACGACTGGCAAGCCCTTCCTTGACAAAAGTCTCTCAAACTGCACCCTAGCTTACCCACAGTCAATACTGGCATTTACAGAGGACTCCCTGGGACAAAGGAAATGCTTAATGGGACTTGGTAAGTACTGTATTATGTCTTATTTCCTTCAAACTTAATGATTAATGGTTACCACTGGCAGCGCAGTGCATGAACCCACCTCAGAGGATTCCTGAATGCCCACTGATTCCTTTGTTGAACACTTGTCATGCATTCTAATTCCTGTAAACACAGAAGAAGTGCTGCAACCTTCAAACCCTGCACTGGGCTCTTCAAGCAAGCAAATAGACAAGTTAGACTCCTCCTTGTCACCATCTGATAAGTCCAAATTGAGCTGTGAACAGAAATTATGTTAACTTAAGTTATTGGTTTTGCCCTTGTTGGAGAAGTAATGGCCGGGCAATGCATGGACCAAGCCTAACCGAGCGATTAAAAATTATTCATGGACTCACTCATACCGTAGAATGTAGATTACTCATTTACTTACTCATTTACATTAATATTTCAGACTCTAGTAATATAGTATTACATGTAGATAGGTATATAAGACCTTGTGTAGATTACCTTTTATTCATTCTAATATTCTAATATCTTTTACGGTGCTACCTACACTACACTGTGTTCAATAGCCCTTATCAGCTGTGCCTGTTCCTGATTCAACAGAGCATGCACTTAGCACCATAAACATCCTTCTAACCTTTATCAAAGCCCAGCATGCTTGCCAAGAAGGATTGATTGAACACCTGCAGAAAGAGCTCAAAGAAGTGAGGAATGAGCTGTACCACCTACAAGAAGGATCATTGGCTGAATTGGCTGCAGCTTGTGAGGAATTGTGATCCTTGAAGAGCGATGTACATTTGTTCATTCAGACTGTGGGCTTGTGATGGGCAAAATATGCAATACAGCCAGTTGCTATAAAAATAGGATTGTAAATGTATTGTTTTTTAAAATATAATTTCATGCATGTGATAGTTTGCATATTAATTAACAAAAAAACACTTGAATGCATCCAGCAAATATTCGGGCAGAAAGTTTGTGGGCAGAAAGTCTTTTCCAAAAACAGGTAAAAGGTGAGCTCCTCATAAAAATGCATCCAAATGAATAACATCAAGACTCTGTGCTCAATGCTGGATATCTGGTACTACTTTCCACATTCCTGTAACATCATCAGGTGATTGTCCCACAGTGGTAAACCATTCCACTAGTGCACATGGGTAAGTTTTCTCTTCATGCACAAATGAGAAAAAAAGTTCCACTCAGGCAACCTGCATTCCACACAATCCCGCTTTGGCATCGGTTTCAACAATAAAGCTGCTCATAAAGGAAGCAACGGGTTAGCTTGACTAGACGAGGTTGGCCAATATAAAGTGCAAGTTCATGTAGCTTCCGCGAATAGTTACGGACTGCATACAGTGGTGATCAAAAGTATTGCATGCTCATCATGTGACACAAACATGTCGCTCTCACAACTCATATAATGGCTTAATTACTGCAAAACCTCATGTTTGATCATTATGAATGTATAATAAATACTTTTAAAACATGTTTTTATCTAATGAATGAGTTATATAAGAGAAATTGGTGTTTTAAGGGAGAGATAGGTGTGCAATACTTATGCTCACCGCATTTTTTGCCAGTAAAGACAGTATTAAAAGATGGTAAAAGCAGTAAGAACCCTAAAACAACTTTTAACACCTTCCTTTGAATATGGTCTACACATCCCCTACCAAAGTTGCCCATGTTGTCAACTTCAAGAAGCTCTCCATGGGCAATGATGAAATTGCTCAAAAAATCGGAATTCATCGCACAACTGTCACTCGCATACTTAAATGGTTTGAGAAATCACATGATCCTTACTATGTTGCGCCAAAGACAGGCCGTCCCTGCAAGCTTGATGCCCGAGATGTCTGCATAGCTGCCCATATGCTTGCCAAAACGGAAGCAGCAAATGTGACAGAAATTGTCAAAAAAGCATTTCCACAAGTCTCTTGCTACACTCTGGCACACAACCTCAATGTATATGGCCTTGTGTGCCATGTCCGTAGGTCTTGGCCATACATTTCTCTGGCAAATCAGGAGAAGCAGCGTCTCTGGGCCTTGGCTCATGCAAGCTGGACTGTAGAGGACTAGAAACACGTTGGATTCTTGGATGAGTCCAAATTTCTCCTGTTCAAGTCTGATGGCCGCCAATATATGTGGTTCCAGCCAGAACAGGCCCTAGATGATCGCTTCATCAAGAAAAACATCAAACATGGCGCCGGAAATCTCATGGTGTGGGGTATGATCACATCAAAGGGAATGAGAAGGCTTCATCGCATTGATGGAATTATGTGCGGGCCGGATTACATCAAAATCTTGGAGAAGCAGTTTCTTGGGAGTCTCAAGGATCTAAAAATATGTTGTACAGGAAAAGAAGGTCTTATTTTTCAGCAGGACAATGATCCCAAGCACCGTTCTCGCGTTGCAGAAGACTGGTTCCAGACAAAAAAGGTCAAGTGCTTGCCATGGCCTCTATCCAGCCCAGATATGAGCATTATAGAGCATGTGTGAGACCAGTTGGATGCTCTTGTGTGTGCTCAAAATCCACTCCTAACAAACAAGAAGGAGTTATAGATTGCTCTCCAGGAGGAATGGAAAATTTTCCCCTGCAAGGCACTAGATAATCTTTATGAGAGTATGCCTTGCTGTGTTGCTGCGTTAGTGAAGGCCCGAGGAGGTGCTACCAAGTATTGAAGACCGGTTAGCAATATCTATTTTTGTTGACAAGATATTGACTGATCTTGATGGGTGACAAGGTGTGAGCAAAAGAATTGCACATCACTTATTTTACTTTTCCATGCCTTGGCATCTATGGGACTATTATTTTACTTTTTATATACTGCTATTATATTTTATACAATTTTATGTACCAAATAACTACTTATTTATGCTATTTCGACATGTTTTGCGTCCGTCACATCTATTTTAGAACTGCACATGATGGCTGTGCAATACTTTTGATTGCCACTGTAGTAGTGGATTATGAATATATAGCTTTAAATTGAAATGGAATGTGTGCGACTTACTACATGTACGTGCAAGAACCACATTTCCCTCGACCACTTCTACCCTTGGGTGTGCTCCATCATCCAATGGTGTCCTGTCATTGTCCATGTTAGAGGGAATAGCAGTTCAAAGATCGGACAGTTCAAAAGGGGTGGTGCCAGCTGTGAGTGGTATCTTTTAGATTGCAACTGACTGTGGTTTCATCTTTTTGGGCATCATCATGCCCATGCAGCTGAAGTAGAACCAGTCAAAGACTGGCCATCTGCTAAAAGAAAAAAGGTAGACCCCAGTTATTTATGTATGCTATCACAGTATTATTAATACTCATCATGGTTTGTGTACTCTCCTTTCAGTGTGTCTTGCCAGACAATTGGGCGACTCAAGACAAAGTCATTGAGGTCGATGTACCATGGCCAATTGTCACTGATGCCAATTCAGCCTCCAAACTGGAGTGTGATCCTGGGCTTGATGGATATGACTCAACCAATTCAAGTGAATACATCCCTGCTGATGCTCATAATATTAGAGAAGAAGATTCAGAAGTGGAGGGAGACGTAGCAGAGGCAGAAAGAGTTAAGTGTAAGTTGCCAGCTGTCAGTCTATCTAGATGGACAATTGGTGATTATGTAATCATCCTTGAACAGGTACACTAACCTCGGAAATTCAACATGCCGCCTTCAAGGCCACTTACCTCAAGTCAAATAAGTTGAAATTAAAGGTATGTTCTATTTACACTGTTCAAATGATTATCATTATTTGATAATTTGGTCTTCTTGCATTTTATTAGTGTTCTTCTCAGTCAATTTTGACATCGGGCCCAAATGAGAGTCGCTCATAAGATGACAAGGGTTCTGGATCTTTGTCCAAAGGGTTGAATGGCTACAAGGCTGCTAAGAAGCCAAGGGCTAGTAAAGTCAGTCATTTTTTTCATTGATTGGGTATTCATTGTTCTAACCTATAAATTACAATTTCAGAAAAAGGAGCAGCACAGGGCTTTCAGGATAGCCGTTATAGCAGCCAGAGAAGCACAGTCTGGAATGGCTCCTGGCAATCTTATCTCAGGCCAGCACAAATAAAAAGCTGTGGAAGTGGAACATGATAGGTGAGCTTCAGTGTTTTGGTTTACGCATGTATGTATGTTAACATTTTCCTCTTCAGAGAGAAAGTATCTCAAGCCGACAAATACAGTAAGCAAGCAGATGGACAGGCAGACATATTAGATGGATGGAAATGGAAGCTAGTTCAAGAGCAAAAGGCAGTCATTGCAGGTTAGTTTTTAAAATCCAGTGTGCATCAGTCTCGTTGCTCTAACAGGGTCTTAATAGAGCGCAATGCAGCCAACCTATTTCTTCATGCTTGCGAAGCTTCACAACATGAACATGATCCTTTGGAATATGCTGGCAGAGAGTTTGATCAAGATGAATCCCTTGTAGTAATTCCTACCCAGGTCAAAGGGAGTAAAGCTACTGAGATTCAAGGAAAGATAAGTCAATCACTTTGCATGGGTCAATATTTTTGTCTTTGCCTAACATGTCTATTAATGCAGAAAATCACTGTAAAGATGACCATACCACCTGCTAATGAACCCATAACCACTGGACATCGAGTCAAAAAAGTTAAGTACAATACAACTTTGCTGCCATTTCCATCAAACTGTGCTGTGGCATACTCTCAGACCTGGCGCAGAATCTTCAAGCCCAGCATCATCAAATTGGCTGCAAACCACAATGATTCCTTTAGGACAAACATTCTCCTTGAAGGACCTGCTATTGCCCTCTGGAAGGTTATATACAGTGAGTCTTGTTATGATGCCGTTGAGCCAGACTATGCAGGTTGCGCTGCTGTGATAAAAGTGGTAAGCCTTGTTTTTGTCATTTACCCAGTGCCCATCAACAACTTACATTTACTTTACCTGGAGGCCTGTGATGCATTAGTTGCATGGCAGAGCGCTATGAGGAAGGACAGTATCAATCTTGTTGTTCAAACTCTTCTTGCTGAAGACATTGAGCCGGAGCAGACTCCAGATGTTGCCACCTATCTACTCAAAGATATGCAGTTCATCTTTGAGTTTCCTCATCATCAAGCACCTGTATGTTTGCAGTTTATGTCAATATGATGATCTTTTCCAATTACATCCACTTATACAGGAGGACCAAGGAGCTTTTTGTGGGCCATTGATTGCTCGGGCTTTTGGGCTCTACCTCAAAACAGTGAAGAGGAGTGTTCACCTAGAGAATGTAGAGTATGGTCATCCTATTGGCTCCCTAGCTGTTTCCACCAAAGTGGTACATCTGTTGTAACAAAATTTTCCAAAACTGACTCTCATTCATTGCAAGGTTGAGCGTGGACTGGAACTCATTAAAATAGGAAAAGTATGGCTTGACACCATTCCTAACACTTTTGACATCAACCTCCAAGGCAAGAGAAAAGCTCTGACATACCAGCCATATGCTAATGCCAATTGGGGTGCTTGTTGGAGAAGTAATGGCTGGGCAGTGCATGGACCAAGCCTAACCAAGCGATTACAAATCACTCATAGACTCACTCATACCGTAGAATGTAGATTACTCATTTACTTACTCATTTACATTAATATTTCGGACTTTAGTAATATAGTATTACATGTAGATAGGTATATAAGACCTTGTGTAGATTACCTTTTATTCATTCTAATATTCTAATATCTTTTACGGTGCTACCTACACTACACTGTGCTCAATAGTGCTAAAACACGAAATTTTGTACACTCAATGCAGAAATTAGACGAAAGAAAATGGGATTTGGTAAAACAGGCCACAGCTGTGTACGCCGGCTCGGCTCTTGCTGACAAGGAAGATGAAGAGGTAGATGAGGGGGATAATGATCCCCATGCCTGCAGTGAAGTGTGGTATGTTCATTGCTACTGGAAAATACTTCAAAACTCCAAACTAACTGAAAGGCAATCTTACAGATCATTCTTATCTCATTCTTTATTTCAATCACTCGCTTTTTACAACCATTGTGTAGTGTATCAAAGCATTTCAGTACTTCATTGTTTATCTGCGTAAAATCTACTCTAGCACCCATTTCAAAACCTGCATGAAAATTCAAAATGTCCCAGTGAAGCACTAGTACTCCTGCGTGAAACCTAAATATAGTGAAAATGAAAAATACTGTGTGATGTTGGAATATGCAAAAAAAGCTGGATCTAGAGAAAAACAAAAATCAATTCATGTAAGTAATTACAGTCAGATAGTCTACATTTACCGACTATCTAAATCCAGAGCAGAAGCTAGAATCTGACATATCAAGGTTTTTCTAGTGCGATTGCTGGAGTGTTGGATTTCATAGATTAGCTAAGATTACCTTTTCTAGCGTGGTGTGCTCTAACGGAGGCTCACAAGGACCTGGAATAATTCCAATGGGAAATATGAACTCGGGTTAGTATTGTAGGTCTTTGGGCAGGTTCATCACTGCCAATGTGATGACTCCAATGGACTCTGTAGCTGCACAATAGCTTGTATTGGGGTTGAAAAAATTGACATGCATTGAAAGGACCAACTGAATCGCATCGCCACCATCAATAAACAGCCAATTTTGACCTGAGCCTTTAAAGGTCCGGAGAAATAATGAGTCAAAGATATTTCTGGGCTTGGTCGGTGGAAATTCGAGGTTTCTGAAGGCATCATCACATGCTTTCTTACATAGGTGCTCCGCCTCAGCGTAGGTAAGCAGCTGAGACAAATAATTTTGTAGCAAAATTGAGACAAATGACTTCATTGGGTGTTGCACTGATCCTTGATGTTCTTCTACAAGCCCCATGTTACATGGGTTCCATCCAGCTGCAGTAAGGACAGTATTTGTGCAGAATTTGGGATAAATGATGTTAGTAGTAACACAATCATGCATTGTGTTGTGCGTGAAGTTGCAAGACGGACAAGCAGCATATACAGTTGCACTGCTGTCAAGGTCAAAATAGCTCAGAGCTTGGTGTATGGATGAGGGTAGCTGCTGAAGTATAGCAGCCTGTCCCACCAAATAGCGCTCTTCTGTACTGTCAGGCAAGGTGAGTGCCATTGACATACAGATTAGCATAGATACGACACTAAGGATGAAATTGCATGATTTCCCACTTAATCCAATAACAAAGTGGGCAACTGCGCCCAAGAGCAATGTGACTTGTGCAATGGTGTCAAGACATGTGATTGAGCTATGAAGCATTTTTGCTTCAAAATACCTTGTTACTTGAATTTTAGATAGATAAAATATTATCCTCATACCTGAGTCAACTTTGATGCGATTGATGCCAGAACTGGCATCAGATCCAAGAAGGGCAGCTAACTGTGTAATTTGAGTGTCTGCTCATCAGAGAGCCTCAAGGACCTGGTCTTTGTGGTTGCAGACCATGCTGGTCATGTTGTTACTCAATTTATTCAGTGATAATCCAACTCCCCAGACCTTGTCTTCAAGTTGATCCAGAAGGATGCACAACTTTTCCTGGCTGGTAAGAGTATCTCCATCAATTTCATTGAGTGTGTTCACAATAGAGTTGACATCTTCATCAATTGAATTGAGTAGTAGGGTCTGTTTTCTGTCATGAACACCCCGGGTAAGGCAAGTTTTAGGTGAATCTGGCGATGGGTGGGGTTTCTTGGGATTGGATCTCATAAAACTGTACTCCAGCAGCTTGGACAAGCTGTGTTGAACGGCCTCTAGTGGAATTTGGTTGGGAATGGGTGGATGATGATTGATATGAGTTGTCTCATCCAAGAGAACCAGTTGTGTAAGCATTCCAGTGAGGTGAGTATTATCATTGCTCATTTTCACCTGGGAGACTCATTAGTACACTGAATAAAACAGCTGCAATAATAAATGGAGAGTGTATACCTCTTCCAATTGAGTAGTATCCTTGCAAGTGGGAACACAAGTGATGTTGGTGGGTGGTACCTGGAATACATCTACATGTAAGCTTGAAACAATCAAGAAAAGTGAGATGTACCTACAGCTTCCTGGGACTTGTGGGTTTCAATCTCTAAGTTATGGAATGGTTGCATGGTTTTACGAACATAGTGCCCATCAGGACAAATGACAGACATACAGAGGTATGTATGTTTCTCTGTAGGCATAGCGCAGTGTTGTAAGTGAACAGTGGAAAGGGGTTGGGGATAGTAAGAAGGCCCTAAAGGCTAGCAAAATGGTGTTTATCTAGGAGTACACATGTTACAGCTAGTACATATTACATGGTAACGAGACAAAAGTCAAGAAAGGACTCACTGTAGATAGATCCCACTTACTACACATTCTCTGCAACACGCATCCTCTGCATCCTCCCCTTTATTGTTATCTGTGACAAGCTAATATTAAATTCAATTGATATTTGTTGCCATTGTCATGTACACACCATTATTGTATATCACTTGACATCATTGTTCACCAAAACAAGCCCATGGAGGCAGAAAACAAGCGGCCAGAAAACCTTTTTTTTTGGTGGAGTGTTTGGGATGGTCTTTCGGTATACAGCAGTCTGATACCTGAAACCCGCTGGTATGTTCTAGGGATTAAAATCTAGATTACAAATTGTAACCCTGGGAAAAATGTGTTTATGCACAGTGTGTGGGACTTGTTGTCCAAAGTGATGTCTTGATTGGCTCATGTGTATTATCCCCATACTTACCTTGCCTCACTACTCCTTCCTGCCATTTCACTCAATACCCACTAAAAGCCCAGTCTCCCTGGTCCAGTCCGTCGGGAGGTTTTTTTCATCACTCAGGAGACCTTTCCAGGTCTCGAGCATTACCGATTTGCTTATAGCATCTTTCTTGCAGCATTTATCTGTCATTCTGCAGTCTAGATCAAGTCTCATGTTTAGAGCTCCTTGCCATTGATTCCAGATTTCTTGTGCTGAGGCCTGCACTCCGTTGTTTCTAATGACGTGTTCGCATCTCAATCTCCAGATTAGGTGTGCTGACTCACTTATCAGGATTCTTAACAGTCTTGTCTGACCTATGGCAGAATGTGTATTAATTTTCTCAAGTCTTGTGGTCATGCTCGCCAGAATTGTGCCTATTAAGAAGCTGGGCCATGGTTTTTTGAATCTTTTTTGCCATACACATCTTGTGAGTTCCCATATATCTTTCTGCCCTCAAGCTGAGCATTGGCCCATGATGTGTTCAATAGATTCTTCCTGCCCTTTGCAAGCCGTGCAGAACCTTCTCATCTGCATTTCCAGCAAAAAGCCTGGTCTGTTCCAGTTCAAGCCTACCATATAGGCATCATGTGATGCCATCCAGAGGAAATTCCAAATATTCTGTTGTATATCCTTGTGGCGGATCACTTTCCACACTTGTCTGTCATCAACGTGCATATTGAAAATTTCTCTCACTCTTTGTTTTGTATGGGAAAGTACTTCATAGGTTCATTGTCTCTTGCTGTATTTTGACAGTTTGTTTTCTCTTATCAGCTTCTATGCTAGTGCCTGTGTTATGCTTTCGAGTTGTGCCCCGGATAGTTTTAGGGATTTCTCAATGTTTATGTTGGGTTCCTCCTGATGCTCGCTTCCAATTACATGATTTGCCAGTATTTTGGCTCTCTCTTTCAGTGCCAAACTTGTTCCAGGCCTCAGGATGAGGGACATGTCTTTTTGGAAGTAGCGAGAAAATTGGTATTAGAACAAATCTCATTTGAATGGATTCAGTAAAATACATGTAAATTACTGAGCAACAAAATCTAGCGGTTTAAACAGCTCTGATGATGCCTGTAGCTTGTCCTCAATCCATTCTTTCCCTTTCATTCCTTCCTTGCCCTTTAGCCACTCTTCTTTGTAAAGACAGTATGGAAGACGCTTCAGTGCTGGAGTTAGGCCAGAGAGAGGTGAAGGGACACGTGGATGACATTTGGTTCCTTGTGTAGAACATAAGTCCGAATTCTGTGATTCCTTGTCGATGTACTTGAAGTAGTCAAAAATAACAGGATTACAGTGAGGGACAAAACCATTCAAATGTTTTTTGAATTTGGACAGTTACTTGAATAACTCAGGACTGGCTAATCCAAACTGGTTGAAATTTTTAACGAAGGTAAAGTGAGATGTGATA
>Ga0247779_1001342_pt1 | contig 11999 bp, 6 predicted proteins | sample UWRJL221509R5_FD_179925 | JGI IMG/M metagenome (GOLD analysis project Ga0247779, IMG submission 179925) | Plant litter microbial communities from Arlington Agricultural Research Station in Wisconsin, United States - UWRJ-L221-509R-5 | ecosystem: Environmental > Terrestrial > Plant litter >...
GAGCGTTCGTGAGCGTCCTCCATTCTTGACGTATGAGTGTATGCGAGCATTTTTCGAGTGGGATGTCTGTCAGCTCGAGGTCCATATCCGAGTCTAATTCATGCTGAACGATGTTGGCCAGGGCTAAAATGCATATATGCATGGGTATCAAGAGAGACGACCATGAACGACATGTCGGTGGTAGCATTGTCCCCTCGTTTTGCTGGTATTATAAGGTTGAAATTTGATCCCGCTAATCCCAAGTACTGCTTAAAAAAAGAAATTGAAGAGCAGGAGCAAGAGCAAGCACGATAAGCGGCGTTCAGTAGATGAGGGGAAGGAAGAAAGAGGTTTTGGCAGGATATATTCTAAACATTGGGAAGGTCTAACGCCGAGAACGTCGACTATAGCAAGTTTAGTGCCCTTTCTAACGTCCCTGTCCGTTCCATCATCGGTAAACAAGCTTCTGAATCGGACTAAAAGAGGTTTACGTACTGTCATAAATGCTCATAACTGAGCCACTTTTTGATCACTTTACATGCAAGAAAAGAAAGAAGCGCTTAATCTTGACTTGAGCAGCACAAGAAGACAAGTTGTAGAGAAAGAAGCGGTCTTTCATTGAAAGATTTATGTGGTTTAATGCCCGCCCATATGTTCTAGCATTGATCATAGTCCTTTTAGATGCTGTCATTTAACATCAGCTGGTGAAGTTGGCATAAAGTTTGTATATAGATCCATTGACGTCCATATATGGCTTATGAGTTTTTGGGATGAAATACCGATAAAAAGTGGGCAAGGAGTTTTCGAGGACATCAGTGTTGGTAAAAAGTGAAAACTGTCAGAAACACGTCAATAAATAACGGCATACAGTGACACGCCGGGATAAAAGGAGATGATAACACAGCCACAATGAAAATTTTCTTAGCTGATTCAATAAGCCAGAAAAAATGAATATTGGGTGCATAAGATATAAACCGTGCACAGAATGAAGAACCAGTAGTACGTTAGCAAAGTTCGAAACGATATCTTGTTGGGTCTGATACCCATTACGCGTCAAAACAGTCCGTTTTGCCTCGGCTAGTGAACCAAGGTCTGGCAAGGCTCGGAAACGCGTCGAGCAGCCACGCAGGATGGCAGTTGCGGGCAAGGAACGATGTCATTCGGACAAACAGGTGATCTAATCTAATCTATGTACTGAATAAGGACTGGATTGGACTGGATTGGACTGGATCGGGCCGTGCAGATTGCACTGCCACAGCGTGAGTGTTGCAAGCAAGCCTTTTCCAAGCCCCATGGAAAACAGGCGTTTTGACATTGCAGTCATTTGATTTCATACGGTGACTATTCAGAGGCTTGAGAAATTAGCTACGCAGGTTGCAGGAATGATGGAAGGGAGCGAAAGAAATAAATGCGAATTCGAACACGTGTCGACCGCGGCACCGATGCTGATCATTCAAATTCAAAATTGAAAGTCCGCTACAAAGACTGGAGAATAAATACGAGATCGCGGGCCAGCTCAACGCTGGCTTTTTGAATTGTTAGCTCTGAAAATTCGTAATAGAGTCACCATACTCTGTCCTATTGTATTTCTCAAAAAACAAGGTTTTTTACTGCCTTATATAAGTTTGATTCGATGGGTACAGAGCTGGGCGTCAAAGATATGACGCCTCGTTATTTGATTCGAAGAGCCTACACATATACATTTGCTATTAATATTTTCCGATTCACACGACGGTTAAACAAGTAAAATTTGACTACTTTCATATCATTTGGGAACATAAGTTGAGGTCAATTCTGGTGGATAGGTCAGTGAGTTTCGCAGGTTTGAGTTCGGAATGTTTTTGCGACTACTTACATTTAGGAAAGAGTTTATCGTGATTTGCGCTCCAGATCGTTCCAATAGGCGCCTTATCGGGATCGTACGAATGGCCAGTACAGACTTCTCCTTTCTTTCCACATGCAGGAGCCTCAAAGGTGAACGTCCAGTGCTCTAAAGGATCGACCTTTGGGTCCGAGGCGTGATAACTGGATTTGACAAGGGCCAGGACATTCAATCCTGTGAGATGCAAATCACTTTCTGCAGCATGAAGAAGCCTCGTAACCGAAGGAATAACGCGAGCTTTGAACTGGGCTTCCATGGCCGCATAAGTGGCACACTTAGCCGAGATCTTCTTCCAGTCAGCGTTAAGTTTTTTAAAGTCGGGACAACTTTTATCCAGTGGCTTTTCCGGGGGAACGGGAGCTGGGCCCGCAATCTTGGCGTAGTCGCCCTTTGCGGCAGGTTTGACTTCCAGGTTAAATGCACGAGCATGAAGATCCACGAGATCGTTAGATACCTGCAGATACAAATATGTCAATTTGATGAAGCTGGTACTTGTCAGAATACGACATACATCTGCGACCGGAGAGGCAACCACGGCGACCGGAAGAATAAGGGCGAAAAAGGCGCAGAGAAACTTGAAGTGCATATTAAAATGTTGAGTTAGACTCCTTGAATTTGCTGGAGACAGTTGGGAGACAGTGCTTTGAAGGTCTGTCCGAACATGAAGATAAATGAAAGAAAGCTGACCCCTTTTATACCGTGTGCATATATTATATTATCATAGCATCATAGTTAGGTGTGGTATCTTTAGGATAAGCCTGTAGTACTCGGTCTAAGTACTCAATCCCTTGACAGTGGTGTTAAAATCAGAAGACATGGGTATTTCAGGCCTTCCCGTCTTAAATGGACTTATGCCTAAAGTTGACTTGAGTCTATACACATGCTAGAACACGGACAACCACTGAAATTATGTCATAAGAGAGAATATTCTTAACCTTCCCAAAGCACTGAGAACAAACCTCCTCGATTATCCCGATGTCATCCGAGTCAGCTGGGCGCTGAACGAGGGCTAAATCGATTTAAAGAGTGCTGGCAAAGCATACTCTATAGCACATCGAGCGTAAGTATTGTTATTGAAATAGACGGGGGCGGGTATTATTCGTGGCAAACGAACGAGTAATTACTAGAAAACATATGTACTTATATACGAAAATACCATCATGTTTTAGTCTCATACATTAAGTGTCCATCATCAAATTTACGCGGCCCGATTACCAGACCAGCGAGTAACATTCATAAGTAACATTCGACAATTGTGATCTCGGGTCGACAAAGTACATCTATCCGTTACTTAAAAAGAGGCTATTTGGCGACTCTAGATTACTAAAAGTGTGACCATTATAGCCAGGGAAGTCCTTCAATTTGCACAAGTAAATATCTAATTATACTAAGATTCGGTTCCAAAATCGCTCTTTTGTACGACGCTACTGCACGTATTTACTGCGCATTCTCGAGCTAATAAGCACTAGATGTTAGCCCAAACTATCCACATTCATGGCCAAAGTTAAAGATCACCGGCACTTCGGCAATAAACAAAAATGATGAGGATTTGGAAAGCCACTTTGATTTACCTTTCTTTTTAGGATTAGCATGAGAGCGAACCAAAACTATAACTGTACGAGTCAACGTTTGAAATTCCGACCTTTACTCTAGAGGCAAGCCATGCCGGTGGTCCTTCCTCCGGATGTGTTGGAATCGATCCTTAATCATGTTGAAAGCCCTTCGGATGTCCTTAACGTCGCCTTATCCAACAAGGTGCTACGCTCGATCGCTATACCCCAGCATCTGCACTACCGCGACATCCGCAGCAGACTCAGTAATATAGCTCTCTGGACATGGCTCTCCCGTCTCGACGACCTCCGTGCTGCCCGCATACGTTCTCTCACAATCTTACCAGACCAGGATTGGGACTTTTATTCCCAAACCCATACCTACGATCTGCGCGAACGACTGCCTCCTGATTTTATTCCCTCTCAGGGTATCCCATTAAGTATTAAACGCGACCTCGATCTATATCGTCAGTGCGAAGTCATCTTGATCTCCGTGTTGGAACGAATGACCTCGTTGCAACGGTTTAGGTGGTATCGTGTACCACGACCAATGGTCAATGGTGAAGATAATATATGGAGTACTCTCCGTCGGATCGGAACCATCAAAGAAATTGACCTATATGATGGAGATTCAGAAGAACTTACGGATCTTCCTATAGCCACTTTGGATACAGTATGTATGATTTTAATTGTCTTTACAGAAAACAAACTTTCCTGTTCGTAGTTTCTTGGCTTATCAAACCTGACGACCTTCAAGCTACGCTCCTCCGTCTGTAAATTGTTTGACGAGCCAGAAATGCCGGCTGGTCTGGAGAAAATGCTCTTGAGAAACCTACCAGACATTGAGGTAAGTACATCACGATTTGAGTTTCTTTGACGCCCTTTCCAACTCAATTCTAGATTCTTGTTATAGAACTGGACATCGACGAACAATTTGACGGGACTGCCAACATCGATAATCTCCTCAACTCTGCGTGTTGGCCCAAGTTGCGCGTACTCCGCTTGAGGGGTGTAAATTGTAGTGTATCATCACTTATCCGGTTTCTTGCCTGCCATTCCACCATCGAACATCTATGCCTTGCCCAAATGATGCCCGGCCATGCGTGGACTAGGCTGGCACTCGAGTTGCCCACCGACGCTCTGCCTCATCTCCAGCATTTAGAATGTTCATCAGCGCAAGCAGCTGCTTTGCTCAAGGTCTCCCGTCCAAATCTAAAGACGTTACTCGGTATTGAAGTGCATGAAACTATCGTTGATAGGGAACATTTTACATGGGATAATGAGTGGGAACTTGAGGAGGATCACGAAGATTACGACGAGACAATTGAGAGGCCATCACCTTGGAGAAATATCTTATTGGATAACCTGAGAGGACAGCCATCTATCACGCGTCTGGGTGTGTCCGTTAACTCTACCCAAGAGATAGCGGCCATTTCGGTTGTCGCCCCTCAACTCGTCGAAATCGATATCGCTCCTACACCACGCGGCGTCGAGATCTCGGTATGTTATGATTAATTCAGCTCTGTGGATTTATTTTTCATCTCCAGCGGTGCGTTGACAGAATAACGATTGGTACGATGTTCTGGCTTTGTTCCCTTGCCTTGAAGTTTTATGCGGCGGCAAATTCATATGGTTCCATCCTTACAGACAGATGGACAGTGCCGAAGTTGAAAGTGCGAATGTCCAGATCCAGGAGCTTGCAAAGGCATGTCCAAGATTGCGGGTTATCTTGGTTGGTATTCGCGCAAAGAAGGCCATAATCATTCGAGAGAAGACTATAGGAAAGGTCCGTTGGGTCGTTAGAGAGTGGGAAGAGAACGAGGATGCAGTGGTGAATACCGGGGAACGTGTATATGGACCCTGAAACCACAGACTACGAGTCCTTGTGATGTTTCTTAACCGTACATTTATGTGCATTGATGACCCTTCATTGATCAAGATAGTCATAACCAGAGAAAAGACGACACTGGTACCAGAGGTACGATATGCTGCTGACAGTAGTCTCCTTGAACATGCCGAAGTGTCATGAAAGAAAACATGAGGCATAGTCCTGCGCCCAAGGCGTCATCAGGAGCACCTCAAGGATCGAGATGGACTTGAGATAGGGAGGCCAGTCTTGCCAATGGAACCGATGCGTGAGCGATGTCGCCAAAGTGACAGCGATGTGGACGCCTGTGCTGAAGAAAGCTTCAGGTGATGGTCATAGAAGTGGAAAATGCCTCACGACGTCAAATGGAGGCCTAGGTGCGACTGACGCGCAACGCATACACCATTCGAAGGATGATGGTGGTTGGGAAGAAAAAGAGGTTTGCAGTCGGTGGCTCTGGGGTGACCCAATAAATATGTTGCAAAAGAAGACTGAAGGTATATATATATACACGCGATAGTCCCTGTAGATAGACCGTTGAGGTTGGAAAGTCAGTTAAACATCCTAACGTGTTCGTTTAGCACCAAGAGCCTATCCTGCATAAGCACCAGATCCTTATCCTGAGCTATAACTTCATGATTTATCGTGCGCGGGTAGCATCCGGAATTTGATAGTCAGGTTTTCTGCTGATACGAGAATGATTAATAAATATATTATAGCAACACATTACAACGACGCCGCCCTCACCAGGTTAATTGGAACATCCGAACGCCAGCTCAATTCATCGGACCTGTCGAATATCGCTACTCAACCAATGGTTGGGTTGAATTATAAGCAGAGATATTGAGAGAACGAGGCTATACGAGTAAATGATAACCGCAGGCACAAGACCCAAATAAGGAGGAAGGAAAGAATTGGAACGACTCGGAGGCCTCCGTCGAGGGTTAACTTGTTGTTGATCCGTACGTTAATCGCCGAATCCCGATGCGTGGGCTTTGAAACGCGTTGTAACACAACACGTCCACTTATTGTTTTCCAAAGTTTCTGAATTATCCGATACCACAAGGCGTGCGGAAAAGATATGAGAACTGATTCGCAACGCTAATATGGAATGGGGATGTAAATTTATATTACATACATCTATAAGCGACAGTGGCAAACGCAGTGAGGTAATAACGAGAGATGAAGCAGAAAAAAAAGTGTGGTACAACTTCAAAAGATATAAATACAGGGCATATAATAAAGCATAGTAATAGAAACAGAAGGCAGCGCGAGAAACTATAAATTAAAGGAGGAAAAAAATATTGATATATGGGGAGCAAGATATAATAGAAATGGTATGCATAGAAAGAGAAATTCCGGTGGTATCGAGTAGGACCTGTAGGGTACCAATTTTGTGGGAGGGAAGCAGAATGAAGAAAAAAAGACGAAGAAAAAGGCTCAGACGTATGTGTAGCAGTTTGGTTCGCTGTGAATGTCCATTACAGTACGTATAGGAACTGTGTTGCCGATGGTGCCCATTTGCAGAGGATAATCCAGCGTAACGTTCGTAAATGGAGGTGTGGAAGTCGTGTATCCCGAAATCTCATACAGTCGCGAAGGCTTCATGCTCTGCCAGTGCCACCACACACGGTCCAGATTCGCATGGTGCAGGTAGAAAATGGGATCCCCGGGACTGGAAAAGAAGTTGCTCATATCACCGCCAACACCTGCATGACCACCATCATGCATCTTGTGAGTGGGCGTGATAGGCTCTCCTTCCAACTCAATACGGAACGTCTCGTACGTTGGACAGTCGGTCGTGTTCTTCACAGCTGCACTGTTCAGATAAATCCTGTCCGTAGGATCGATACCGCGTGTCAGGCAGTGTGTAGTGACTAATTTGCCAGGACCGAGACTAAGCTGATAGTCTTTGAAAGGCCCATCCTGGATGCATCCCAAGAACGCGGTCGCATTGATCCGTGAGTCGTCGCCGAAGGCAGGCATAGTATAAGTGCCAGGAACGCCGTTACCGCCGAAGCCTGTGTCTGGGTCGAAGATGGGGGAATTCAGGAAGCTTCAACACAATATAAGAGTTTATTAATATATTCAAGAGGTAAAGAAGACTCACGTCTCGGGCGTATCAGTGTCTCGGGTCCAGTCCCAATATCTAGAGTTTCTATTTCAGTGATCTTCAATTACACGAGATAAAGTTCAACTTACGGATTGGCACCTTCATAGCCACACTCATTGCGCAGAGCATTCTCGTAGGACTTGACCATTTGTCTGTGCCATGGAAGGAATTCGCCCTGGATACGGATAAGTATTGTAAAATTGGAATGAGACGAGTCAAAGAGCTCACCGTCACATGCACGTCGTTGGCGATAGTGATATGGTATGCTTGGAATTCGTCGAATCGTGTTTTTGCTTCTTTGATGGGAGGATTAAGAGCAGGCAGACTCATCAAACACTTCACTGCTGAAATGTAATCGCTTTTTTCGTCGTCGTCGAGCGTTCGCCTGTCATTGAAAACGATATCAGAATATCAAAGTTGTCAGACGATATCGCATCATATACCATTCTCGACGCTCAAGAAGGTCGTCGCATTTCTTGTTTCCTGGTGCTGGTGCTGGTTTATGACGTTCGCCACCGTCGGTAGCTGCGTCGTCTCGTCGACCTAGAGGGAGGGTAGCTCCGAAAGACGACTGGAAAAGAGTAGAGAGGAACATAGCGGCGAGGAGCAGAGGAGCAGTACTGGAAAGCATTGTAGCGCAGTTAAAATTGTAGTAGTAACCGATTTCGATGTGCGATCTCAAGTGGTAGACGACCAGAAAACGCTCGATGAGGAAATAGGTGTTTTGAGCCAGCCAGTCTTTATAGTGTTCTGACTCGGTACGATGGGGGTCGTCCAGGCATTATCAAGATGCGATCGAGAGTCGGCTGTTGTCGTTGGGCCTAAGGTTAAAATCGGAGCCCACGGCCATCCAATAGCCTCAAGAATACGCATGAGATCTATACAGAATTGGGCCGGCAGGTTAGCCTTGAGCACCACCAATAAATTATTTAGGTCATAGATAATCATCGATAGGAGATCAAATATACCTTTTCTGCTTTCCGCATATCTCATTCCAGTCTTCCGCTCTACATCGCACTTTCACTCGGGCCCTTTTCTATACTTTCAAGAATGTAGGAGGTTAAAAGCATGGTGGTTGTCAGTACCTAACAGAAGCATTATCAATAGACTCGCTTACCTTGCTTTCACATTGTGTGATCAGTTATTGGGTGGCCTTACACTCCTTCTTTCTTTAACATTAGAAATAGCAAGCTTATATCACAGGGTTTAGCTGCAAATCGATAGTGGTTATTGTGTCTTTTCGGTATCTTTTTGTATTATCTTTGATGACTCCTTGCGACGACTAGATTTTGATATTTCCTTCACCATGGAGAATATCGAATTGGCGCCACACAGAGGTAAGTTTACCCGGCTCAGGAGGAAAGAGGGGCTGAGGGCAGGACGAAAAGTTATTTATTATTCAGGACATAGATTAAGATGCATATCTACTGACCGAAACACCCTGTCTTCCACTTTAATGCGAGATCTTTACCAGGACCTTGAGTGAATTTGATCTGGGGCTCATGAGGTCTTACATATTTAGGATAACTTTATATGCGCGCATCCTCCCTGACGGCCTGGAAAAAGGCAGCCGAAAGAGGTATATCCAGGCCGAGGTGGTACTCCATGAGACATTCTGTTCCCTTTTCGCTGATTGTGGACCCAAAGGCGGCGTTGGTCCTTGTAGGATAAACACTTCTAGCGCGGTTGATTGGCGATTAACAGCTGAGAAACACACGCCTGAAGGTGCATGAACATCGTAAGCTGCCCTAGGAATTGTAGCAGCGCTCTGCATGACCGGTTAGGAGCCATCATCCATGTGCAGAGGTGAGAGGTTGTATAAGGACACCGTACAGAAAGGCATACAGTATGAGACCATCCTTTCAATAACTGGAAAATTTGGCGCAAGCAAAGGTTTAACAAAGTAGTCCTTCGACTTCCTTGGCAGCTCTTCCACGATGTGCTAGACAGGAAGTGGCAAAAATTCAATGGCTCTTTACGCCACAGCTTCAGACTAGAACACGCAAGATCCGATGCGGAACATCTGCAGTATGGTCCTAACAAGCCTGCACGTTCTGGTTTGCAGATTTTCGAGATTTCATTCGCAGCATTTGTGGCCTGATTTTTCAATCATTTAAATAAATTGCAGGAATTGATAATTACCTACCACGATCAATAAGCCAATCCTGAGCATTGTCGAAACAGTTTTGAACTTTCACGGTTCACTATCCACCATTGATCCACTAAGAGGATCTCATATATTATCCACACGCCGTTTTCCACTATGCTGAAGCCGATCCAGTGCTATCTTGACCTTGAGATCTTTCCAGACTCATTACTTCCTTCGGCTTCATAGATGTCTCGTTTGCCATGTCCAGTATCATGCAGGTGCCGAAATACATCATAAATAGCGCGTCCCGAGTGCGAATTAGCAAGTAAGCAAGGGTGGTTGAATGCAAAGGAAGGACAAGGACAGACGCGTTGCCGTTGCCGACGGGCGATTGAACAAACAAACCCGGATCAACAACGATTTTCAAATTTCCAAAGTTTTCCGGTCTCCCTCAGCAATTTGTATTCTATTCAACGTTGATTCGATGTATGGGGTCTTCAATCTTGTGTATTCTTTTACGTGGTTCTATCATGTAAATCCTTCTGCCACGTTTCTGCCCTATCCGCTGTTCCGCTGCTCAAACACTCACCGATGTGGCAGTGCAATCTGCACGGCCCGATCCAGACAAATCCAGTCCATAGATAGTCCATAGATTAGATTAGATCCCATCCCTGTATGCCAGTGCGAGGCGCATAGCCGAATAGAGAACTTCTTGCCCGCAACTGTCATCCTGCGTGGCTGCTCGACGCGTTTCCGAGCCTTGCCAGACCCTGGTTCACTAACCGAGGCAAACTGGACTGCTCCACCGAGTTGCTCGACGATTACTCTTGGTTGGCATTGGAATTTTTCTGTCTATTTTTTGGAGAAATCTTCAAGCTTCAGCACTCAATCACAATTTCTCAGCAGGTCGAAACTATAGTTCTCGATATCTCCACATAACTCCTCTCATGACTAGGCGCAATAATATCGACCCTGATCTTACGTGACTTTGGCACGATAATGCGTTCTTTAGTGGTCGTCCAAGCCGCTTCGATCCAACGCAACGCCCACTAATGATTTTGCTGCTAAAAAAAAAAGAGGGTTATTATCTTGCTTGCTCTTTTACGCCAAGTGGTTTGGTCGGCCGTGCTTCAAAGACATCAAGGACACCCCCAACTCTTCTATGTTGCGATTTTTATTTATTTTGAAGCAAAGGTGCGGGCGCTACTCGCCGCGCTTAATCCACCAGATGCTATCTATTTTGTGGCTCCTTGGCCGTAATAGTATACTGTAGCCAAGTGTATGGTGGCAACGTAACGCATAACGCACCGGCAAGATTGTTGCCTAATTTATATGGCAACAGGGACCCGCCAGCTTCAAAATCTAACTTAGCATGCTTGTTTGTTTCATGCCGTAGATTATGAATTTCGGCACCCAATGTAAATTCAAGGTATTTGTCAGCAGATTACGCAAGTCAAATTTTGCTGCATCATCACAGACCCTTTTCTCTTTACCACTTGTTCAGATTTTGTAGGATTAACGCTGCAAATTGTGATATACACTCTGAGCATCTCAATTCTTGACCACTGATCTCAGGTCTGGGGAATTTCCAACTTCCTGTCCAGCAAAGAATACTGCACGGACAGTGTCTAGTCTGACTGTTCTGGCACATGAATCTGTAGCATTTCATCTACTGTGCAGCTAAAATCCTACCGTGAAGCATGTCAGAGCTTCTGGGCGCTTTTTTAAATTCTGCTAAGCGTAATAACCAGCATAAACCACTTCGTAAGTTTGGGCGCTTTTTTGTCCTCTTTGGATAGGAACTAAGGTCTGTATTTACAGCACCTGACCGTGATTTTTACCCTGTTGTTCTCTACTACTGGCGAATGGGCCTCTCTGATAAAGAAATTGCAAAACATACAATCAAGCATTTTGACCAGTCTCTGTATGGTCTAAGGTATGTTGCTGCCTACTGAAATCCGGTAATTCCGAGTGATGATTTGTGAAAACTGACATAAAATCTATGATACTAGTCTCCGCTCACTTGAAAGACGTCGTAAAGAATGGGGGTTATTGAATACACGCCAACAAAAACAGACTTTCTTAACCATTGTGCCATTTGTTGACAAAGTCAAGGAACGCTTCCCCAACAAGGGTGTGCGTGGGTTAGTTACTCATCTTCGGCAGGAATACTTTCTCAAAGTATCTGAGTAAGAATTTTTTTGTCCAGTATCTCCTTCTGTTGGTTTAATTAATTTGTAGAAAAACTATAGCAAATTATCTCAAGCTCACGGAACCAGAAGCTGTTGCGTTTCGGAAGCGTAAAAGTTTCAAACGCAAACATTTTTGGGCGGCTGGAGTTATGGATATCTGGTCGTGTGATCAGCATGATAAATGGAAGCGGTTTGGGCTTTGGCTACATCTTGGACTTGATCCTTATTGTGGGCATATTGTATGGTTGAAAATATGGTGGTCGAATCGTAATCCTAGGTTGATCTCAAAATATTATATAGAAGCAGGTCGCAAAAATAATGGTAAGT
>Ga0247779_1001343_pt1 | contig 11993 bp, 10 predicted proteins | sample UWRJL221509R5_FD_179925 | JGI IMG/M metagenome (GOLD analysis project Ga0247779, IMG submission 179925) | Plant litter microbial communities from Arlington Agricultural Research Station in Wisconsin, United States - UWRJ-L221-509R-5 | ecosystem: Environmental > Terrestrial > Plant litter >...
CGATACCGCTTATACTGGCTCATTCCGACGGTTTGCCTTTGTGGGATTGGGGAACTCTTGGGCTGGGCCGGGAGACTGTGGTCCAGTTTCGACCCAATAGACCACCACCCATTCGAGATACAGTAAGTGTAGAGCGCTGTGCCCTAGTTTTGCGATCAAGGTGCTCACACTATATCCACTTAATCAGGATAACTTGCACAATTGTTGCACCGACTCCCTTCCTTGCCGCCAGTTTTGTCATTTTTGGAGAGTTAATCAAGCGCCTCGGGTTTCAATATAGTAGGCTGGGCCCGAAGTGGTGTAAGTAATATTCATCAATTCTTTATCTTTATATTTTAATCAATATGCTCCCTAGATACAATCATATTCTGTACTTGCGACGTCGTGTCTCTGATCGTTCAAGGCGTAGGCGGTGGAATAGCGGCAACTGCAGACAACATAAAGGGTGCCAATCTCGTATGTCTGGCATTATTTCCCCTCCGTTTGAATTCTTGAAATGTACCTCTCAGCGTTAGGGCGCTCACATCATGCTTGGAGGCATAGCCTTTCAGTTCCTAATCATGATATTTTTCTCTATATTCGGCCTGGAGTATTTTTATCGTTACGCCCGCGACATGCCAATCATAAACGCTCAACCCCGTGATGACATTTCCCCAACCAAACAGCGCTCTTCGGATAGTCAAAGCTCGACTGAGTTTAAAACCCAATATCGTGGAGCGATCACGACAAGGTGGAAAATCATGGCATACGCTCTGATTTTTACAACACTCTTACTCTTCATCCGGTTAGTAAGACGATACTTGAGTATTTTACTACGTTATCTGATCATACATAATGCTTTTACTTGATTAGGGCTATATATCGATTGGTAGAACTATCTGACGGATGGCATGGCAAGATCATCACCAATGAGTTGTTCTTCAGTGAGTAGTAGTGATCTATTCCTGTTACGATTCACGCAGAGGTATCTTACATAACGTGCGTACTAGATGTCCTGGATGCGACGATGATTGTCATTGCCATGTACACTATGATTTTCATTCACCCTGGTTATTTTCTTGCAGAAAAGCCGCCTACTGATGTGTCTTAAATGTTGCTTTCTCTGCGGCATAGATTTCTTGAAGGCAGTTTGTGTAGGCAGGTTGTCATTTATTACTTATCTTATTTTATCTACATTTGGTTCAAGTTTATATATATGTGTGTCAATGGTCAGTTTGTGTGTTATGTGAGTTGAAATTCGATGAATTTCCTTTTACAGCAATTTGGCTCGCCTTCAATATAGGACGAGAGGCGCTCAATATAATGACGCGTGTGGCTTGGCGTGTCAATGCGCATTGTATATGGATCTGACAAATAGTAACACACATTGAATCGGCCACGATATATAAATGACCAATTTTGTAACAACGCGGCCATATAGGCCCCCAATTATTCATAAGACACCATCGAAGGCAGCTCCGGCGCCTATTACCATTTTCTTCTCACCTTTCCTGACAACGTTCCTGCAGCTGGATGATGCACCGAGGCGATATTTTAAGCCGAGTGGGTTCCCCTTCTGATTCAACCAGCCAGGGCAATATTCTGCCGTAGTAGACCCAATTCTCCGGAATTGCCTTTAACATGGTCCGGATCTCATGATTCGCTGGTAGAAGCATCTATCTCGTTCTCTGTCCTTGGACATCCTTCGCTCAGCAACGACGATAGTTGGGTTGGAAATTCTTTCATCTATGATGTAGATGCAAATCATGGCTCTGAGTACAATCAAACCTCTTTCCTCGATTGTGATGTGTCCTTGCGAACGTCGATGTTTGACCAAAATTCGCCACTGACAGAGGAGCACTCAGAGAGTTTATCAGAGGAGTACCCGTACTCCTTACTTCTGGAATATGGGATTGAGAGGCTATCTTACCCTTTTGGTGCACAGGCTCTATCAGAGAGCGACATAATAGTTCCATCTCACTTAGAATCCCCTTTAAATAGCGGTATTGATTCAAGGATCCAATCTCTCATCCGTGACCTCGAGGCGGGCAGGGCAAGCACTTTCATGAGGTACAATAGCTTAAACAGACGTTCGCAACGGCCGGACTCAAATATCCAACCTACTTCGATGGCTTCATTATACAGCCAAGAGAGTGCAACTCCCTCTCAGCACCTTCTTCGAAACACAATAGTATCACAACAGTCAACTGAAGAAACGTTCACCTTGAGGATACCCAACTCGCAGAGCTCCTTCGCTACAATGTGTGTCGGTGTTGCCCTCGACGCGAATGACGGTGACGAGAACCACAATGATACGATTGGTATCATCATCGAAACGCCACTTGACAATGACTCACCTGTACATTCACAAGAAGAGGGCAATATTTCACATTCACAACCTAAAAAACCTGCTGGTGGCGCGTCATGGCCTGGTTTTAACAGAATCCTGGGTAAAAAGAAGCAAACAATTGGTGAATTATCTCGGTCGCAAACGGTTCTGCAGGATGAGGTCGTCGGCCATGTAGAGTCAGATACAGTGGGACCCAATAATCCCACATACTCCATTTCGAAGTGTGATGAAGTAGACCAGCTTCCACAGGAAGACGAAAAGCGTGGAGCTATAAATGACAATACTCCGAGTCAAAGTCTCTCTCGTCATAAACAAGCTGTGTTAAGAAAGAACCCTCCTTCTCCCCCCGCCGGACCAGTGCTATCTACATCGATATTGGGAACAATCTTGGCCTCCAATTCCACAAGAAAAAGCAAGTCAAATCCTCCATCACCTCAGAAAGCTTCGACAAGGCCAGTGATCTCGCGTCCCTATGCCCTCCAGAAGAAGAAAGTCCCATTTACATGCGACCGACGCCTCTGACTGACCCCAGGGCCTACCCAGGTGTTCTCGCATGTATAATATTATTTTTAACATTATTTTTACCTTCGCTTGTAGCATTAGAATTTAAAAGTAATAATACCAAAAAAAAAAATTACAAAAGCTGAAAAAGGCGTTTAGTCATCAGAAATTTTCGTCGCCAAAATTGTTCCAGAAAATTTTCATGAAAACCATTGTTGAATCGACAAGCGAGTAAAGATGGGATTCTTCAGTGGATCTCGTCAACTCTCCATATTACTCAGGGTCATACTTCATTATGCTTGAAAACATCATTGTCTAATTTTCCGGCTGAAAACTTGAAGAAAGCATGCAGAGCATCATTGTCATCCGCCTTTTTTTTCTAGGTATAAATACGGGTTATATTCACTATGGAAAGTTTCCTCATCATTCCTCCTCCCACTTCCAGGTCCTGCATCTACTCTTAACTCGGTGCGCCCTCCCTTGCACCGTAGCTCTCATTGTACATGCTTTTTTTCATGGTATATTTCACATCAAGATAGATCACCCGACTTTGTCGTCTTCGCCTGCCGGTACGGTGACATTCCCAGAGTCCCACCACCCACAATATCCTGCCAGTAAAACTGCTGGAAAGACGAGAGAGCCTGAAAACACTCTTGTAAAAACCGAGTAAGACTCCTGCTGGATCCAATTTTGCGTGAACGAGCAGTTTGTGACATCCACTTGACTGGCCTCCTTTAATTTGGTAAGTAACTCGCCCATACTCGAATATGCACATTTCTTGATGATTGTTTATTCCAGTAATAACCGACGACCTGAGGCAGACTACTCCAGACTCCTCCTCATCCAGCCCGATTTACTGGTAAGTTTGATTCTCGGATTTTTAGAGCCCCTTGATATTTATCCCATATTTTTTAGGGTCAGAAGCGTCTAAGGCGTGCCGGACTGCACGTATCGGTCATGATTGTCTCTCTTCATGGCGTTTTCCAGAGTCGTTCTTGTTTCCAGTACAGCTCTAGACAGAAACCATACAATCAATAGGCGCCTCGAGAACAATGGTCAACCGTCCTCTATCATACCCAGAACCTCAGTCTCAAGGGATTCGTCATGCAGTGGTATTATGGAAAGCAATTATGGACAATTATTCCAACGAATTTGTTTCCAGAATGATCAGGAACGTGCCCTAATGAGCGAAGTGGTTCATTGGATATGGGGGTAAATCTGTAGGAAACTCCCCAGACAACATCTCGAGCGGTCGGAAGAGTAGATAACAAGCCTTTTAAATAATTCTCTACTGTAGTTTTGATATTCATCCCACGAATAAGAAAAAACACACTTGCCCATGAAAGCCTGAACATTTGACTCACTTGAACAATAATAGGGGGCGAACACGAACGCGTCAGGACGGTCGGTCACGTGTGCGATGGCATCATGGCTCTCGAGTCTCGATTTTGTTTTTTGACCATCACTATCACCTAAGCTTGCTCCCTAAGTGCGCCTTTGTGCCTGTATCTGCTTTATGTTAATTTAATCTTATCGTGACAAGACCCTTGAGCGTTCCATTGTGCATTACACTACGGAAGAGAACTGAACTTTGTCTGTCTGTTCCTTTCTCGCCGACTTTGGCTATTTCGTCCTATCGGCGGGCTATGTAAACACGTTGGCAGAGATCATATCTTGGACTCGACACTGTCTAGCTAATAATGATGCAAGACGTTGTCTGACGCAACGAAGTTTGCACGATGGTTCTGCGCGATGACACCAAGAGAGAAGGGTACGCGTATGCGGCTTGTTTCCTTCTGTGAAGGTTAGCTGATTCGTTCGTCGCTTCTTTAGACTTTAAGACCCTTCCCCATGTCCCCATGAACATAGGGTTTAACTCCAGTTTGTTAATTTATCGATTTGCGTTATGGCTTATTGCGCTTCTTTTTTCGCGCTCGACTTCACCTTCGCTGGCGCGGTCGCCCTTCTTTATTCTTCCGTCCTTAGCGTTGCGCTATCGATTCCAGAATTCCGCCTACTTACATCCTGATATTCCTTTTCATCGACGACCAACGACCGACCATCTACGCAAATCATCATCCACTTCTCCTCCGCTTTTTCCTCATATCACATGGGGAAATGGACGCGCTGCAGAAGTGTTTAAAATTCCTGGAGAGTATGTCGTCGATGGGAATTTTATACTCATTCGTTTTTGATTTTTTCTGATTTGCGATTTACTGTTTCTCTGGTTCATAGAGTCCTACATCTCTGCGTCTTTGCAAGCTCGGACTTGGAACGTGAACGCGTCCTTTACAAACTTTTGCTTCACGAACTACTTTCCGCCGAGGTGTGGTTTTCTCTCGATAATATAGCTTCGTACGGACATGTTACTCGAAGCTCGGTTCAGGCTTCCTAGACCAAAGGAATAAGAATTGGCAAATTAAACATTTGCCGAAATTCACGAGCGAGCGAGCGATTCGCCTTGACGTTCTCGGTGTTCGTGTTCGTGTTCGTGTTCGTGTTCGTGTTCGCGTTCGCGTTCGCGTTTAAACCAATAAAACAATAAAAACATTTCCGTTCGTTGCAGGATTCAATCATAAATCATCAAAGAATAGCCCTACTCCTATGATACAAATACAAAGAAAAAGAAAATCATCAAAAACGCATAAATCACGCTAAATCCAAAAATCCAAAAAGCCATCATTTCAAACTTTCAAACTTTCTCATTCTTCTCATCAACGACGCTCCCACTATCTCTACCCGAATCAGGTTGATCAGCCGTTCCATTCTCCCCAGCACGAGCACGAGCACCGCCGCGGCGGGCAACGACGTCCGCGTCATCGTCGTCAATGACCGCATCGTCGTTCGCGGCGCCTTCGAGGAATGCTGCTCTGTGTTTCTCAAAGTGTGATCCGTGGTTTCTGGAGGAGGAAAAGGAAAAAGGAGGAATGAGAATGAGTGAGGAGGAAGAGAAAGGAAAGGACGTACTCTGGACCAAGAATGGTAACCACGATGACGAACGCTGTTACTACTCCTATAAGTATACCTTGGACCTATAAAAATCAAACCCGGACGTCATTAGCATTACGCAAAAGCTACTTAAAACCTGGATCAGAACTGACAGTGGCATAATCAGGCACATCCATCGGTTTACCGTTGACTATAATTGTCGTTCGCAGATTTTCACCGCCGGCTATAGTAGTTGGAAAAAAAATCCGGAGGGTAAATAACATTTTAAAGATGACGATGACGATGGGGATAGAGATACGTACTAGCTTCGATTTGGGCGGATGCAGAAGAGACCATCTATATCATCGTGTGTTCGGATTAAACAGAGCCAAAAACAAAGTTGAAGAAAGAAAGAAGAAAGAAAAAAAGAAACATACGTTTCCGATTTGATAAGCCACACCAGGGAACGTAGCTCTGAATGCGGGAGGCGACATTTCTGCTAGTTGGATTGGGATCTAAAGTATCATTTAGCGTTAAGCGAAATGAGAAACCACAAAAGGAGGTGAAGAAAAGACGTACGACACCCCAAGCACCCTGTACTCCAAACTGAATGAAGAACGCTCCGGCGGAAAGACCCGCGAATGAGGAGGGGAGGATCCATAGTGGGATGAAAGCTGGTTCGTTCAATGTTAGATTATAGATTATAGAATGGGATGAAAATTGAGGTTGAGTTCGAACGTACCCCCGATGAGGAAACAGTGTAATCTGTTGAAGGAGTAAGTATACGTGGTCACAGGGATGAGAAGAAGAAGAAGAAAAAGAAGACTCACACAATCGTCAACCTCCTACCCAAATACTGACTTAACCACCCCGCGAACACTCCTCCAGCGACTGCACCCTGTAAGTACCTAGTTGTTAATAATATTTCGAAAACAGAAACAGAAACAGAAAACACGGAAAAACTCGGCACTGGAAATGGAAATGGAAATGGAAAAAGAACATACACAGTTCCCAATGATAGTAGCCACAGTTGCATCGTGCGATGAGAACCCTTTGGATGCGGTTAGGTATGTGGGGTATAGATCCTACAGAGGTTAATTTGGGAGGCCTCAGGAACGATGGGAAAGTGATAAGGGGAGATGAGAGGCGTACCTGAGAACCGTGAGAGAGGAAGTTGAAGCCTGGGGAGAGTTGTGGTTAGATGAAAAGGTGTGCGGAATCGGGACTCCATGCCCGGTGTAGTACCAAGAAAGAAAGAAAAAAAAGAAAACAACATACCGGTCATAAGCAAACACGCGTAAATGCACAACAACCAATGTTTCTTCAACATCGCTTTTGTCTCCTTCAAGAACACCTTGGTCTTATGCCCCGTCGTATGTCCGCGTTCTCGATCGATCGCCTTGGCTTTCAAAAACACCTCGCTCTCAGGCAACAACATCCTAATAAACGCAGCGAACAGACTAATCCCCGATGCGGTCCAGAACAGAGCGCGCCAGCTCGCGCCGACTTCGGGTACCAAGAACAAGTTGATCACAGCTGCGATGAGGTAGCCTACGGCGTATCCTTCCTGGAGGAACCCCGATGCGATGCCGCGTAGCTCGACGGGCAGGTTTTCGAGGGCGGTGGCGGCTGCTAAACCCCATATCCCGCCCATGCCGATACCGAAGAGGGAGCGGAGAGCGAGGAATTGTTGGAAGGTCTGTACGAACCCTGCGCCGAGCTCGAGGATGGCGACGATGATGAGGTTCCAGATGAGTGGCCATTTGCGGCCGAAGCGGTCTGAGAGGATGCCGAAGATGACCTGTATCGTATTAGATGAGGGGGTGGAGGGATGGATGGGTTTGGACTTACCGCACCAACGGAGCGGAAGAGGAGTGTCAAAGTGATAGCTGTCGTCTAAAATGACGTTTTTTGATATCGATACAAATAAATAAATAAACATCAGGAAACAACATACGATGTCATGGGTGGATTTCCCAAACTGCGTTTGGAGATGCGTGACACTGAGCGAGACGGAGAAAAAGTCGATCGCATCGCACGTCCATGCAAGCCAACTTGGCAGAGGCGTCAGCTATCGCAAACGAACGAATAAATCGCACTCACCCCGAAAAGAACATGGCCCATTGTAACCAAGTCACTTCCATCAACACCGTAAAGAACGGTCGCGCGCTCTGTCTCCGCTCGCGTTGCGGAATGAGGTTGCGCATAAAGTAAGGTGCCATCCTTGCAGTTGGTTTGCTTTTCCTCGCTTTTCTTTGGTTTTTTAGCTCTTGCTTAGTCCTAGTTCGAGGCCAACTGACAGGCTAAACACTCACTAAGTATCGATAGCCGACGATGGGAAGCAAAAGCAGAAGCGCCTACTTCGTTCTGGCAACGGGGGAAAAAAAGGAAGGAAGGAAGGAAGATGGAGAGGGGTGATGATGGAAAGGAAAGAAGCGGCGGGGTGGATGGGACTCTCACTCCTTCATTCGCTCACGTACGGTATGTATGGTTCTTAAACCGTATCTATAAATATCTCACAGTTCATTCTTTCGCTTATCCTTATCCTCACGGAGGTATGCCCCGGAGCTACCTACCTACATACATACCCCACTGATGATCAAAAATAACCATTTGTTACCATGGTGGGTTTTTATGAATTCCCCATAATTATTTACTCACGCGTTCGGATTTCAAAGAGGAGTGAGGGAGGGGAAGGAGGCTGGGTAGTATCCAGTCCCGCGTCTCCCGTCCCTAGTTCCTTCCTTTCTCCTCTTCAACTTTCAATCATCTCATATCGCATACATAATATCTCCTAAATATCATCTTCCATGAATCATTTCCCCGACTTCGAACATTAACTGGGGTTAGAAATTCTCCATCTATGTATGGTACCGGGAAATGGTAAATCTATTTATAGCTCCCTGTTCAGGTGGGTCATTACATATGCATATATATTCGGGATGATGAGGATGACCTCCTACCGTTGATGCCTTGGCTCGCTTGGATATTACTATCAGTGTCTATTTCAATTCGCAAAGGTCCGAGTGAGAAAACACCGCCGCTCTACCGTAATTGCCACAAGAACGAGGGGATTTGGAGATGACACTGAATTGGCAAAGGGCGTATCGTATCGATTAGCCACATAATCATCCATAATCACAATCATAATCACAATCACCACTCGTCCGCCTCAATTAGACATGATTAGGACCGGGAAGACTGACATTTCATCTCAAAGCACAATACAGTACATGACCCATACGCACAAAGAAAATCCGGGGTAAACACAATACCCAAACACCCCCGTCCTGCAATACCCAAAAATACATTCACCCCGCATCGCATCGCACGTTTCCGTCTCCCCTCGCTCGGCAAAAAGAATCCTTCCCAGAACCCAAACACAAACATGGCATAGTGCGTACCTATTCACACTCCACGCGTGTATACAGGGACCATCACTGTTTGCATGCGTAGGAAAGAAAGAACTAAGTCGGTAAGAAAGAAAGAACCAAGTCGGAAGGAAGAGGAAGAAAGAAAGAATTCGTCGGAAACAAGCGAGTCGGGCTTTCATTTTTTGATCTTGACAACTTTGATTTTTCCGTACCCGCATCCTATCCGTGAACAAAGGAATGCAATAATGCAATGAAATACGGCCCGCCCACCCGCCGACGGCCCAATACCCCCCTCCCTCCCCTCCCTCCCAGCCAGCTGGAAAGCGAGTACGAGGAACCAAGATTTACTAATCCTAATACTACCACTACAAATTTACTTACTGGTATGTACCGAGCTTATACTGCTAATTACTCTTTAATAGTACTTCATATCCCACCATCGATATCGTCGGATCTTTCAAGTACATTATGCTCGTACTAGTAGACATACTACGTAGTAGATATGGATCTTGAATCATCATGGAAAATTCGTTCCGAGTCTAGTGGTATACCAATCTATATCTCTATCTAGCTGTCTGTCCATTCATCCAGGCTTCCGAAACCCATCCATTCATGAATAAAAACACGCCTACATTCCGACACACATCGACGCCCTTCAATCCACTGCCCACGGCGCTCGGTCACGATACGACGCACCCCGAAGCCTGCCAACTCCAACTCCAACGTTCATCATTCATCAATATAAGTACGACCTATTCTTACATGCATAGGCGTACGACATACTTCCGGGAAGTACATACCAGTTGTCACTTACTTATGTCATCTTGATCGACGTTCCATAGAAGCTACAAGCATGCGTGCAAGTATAAGTAAAAATACAACTTGTATAACTCGGATTCGGGGTCGGGTTCGGGGTCGGGTTCGGTCTAGTAGGACATATTGACATATCGATACGCAAGGTCAACTACAAGGCCAAAGTTCAAAATTCGACTCACCGAGTGCACATAATACCATTCGTTCTCCGAGTTCCCCAACATGATTAATAGTTAGATACCTACAATCGTTTCGCGGGAGATGGAAGTAATGCAAGAATGTCCTTACGAAGGAAAGAATCGACTCCGAGTCGGATAGGTGTAGAGTAGAGTAGTAGGAGAACTTGTCTTGCCACTTGATCCTATATAATTATAGTGAGGAATAATCAGTATAAACGAACCAGGAGCGTTGACACTCGGACAAAAAGAAAAAAAAGAAAGAAAGAAAGAAACAGCCTCCAAGTGAAGGTATTGCATAGAGCGCTTACCGTCCAGTCCACGAGAAACAGAGTCGAAAAATTATCATACATCCCGCCTTTGCAACTCTATTCAAACGTTCAGTAAAACATGAGACATACGTGGGGCATCAAGGACGAACCTTATTATCAAGAAAGAAACCACAAAGTCGGAAGGTAACCGGTACCCAGCGCTTATAGAGGTTGTAATCGCCAAGCAGATTCTTTACATCCATCTCTAGTCGGTCCTACAAGCTTCAAGTTCCAAGATTTATGCGTAAATCGCACATTATCATAAGTCCCCGTGTAAACCTGAACCTCGAAAGCCAGCATAAACTTCCAAACCACGCAAAAACCGAACATATCACGCGCACAACTCAAAAGACCAACCACACCAAATGGCAAAAATGACCCAATCCAACAAACAACATGAAGGGTTAACCCACTTCTGCAAAAAGCCATTTCCCATATTCTCACCATTTCCATAGGCTATCCGCTATGGAAATGGAAATGATGGAACTTGGAGAAGAAGAAGCGGGATGAGGGTTTTCAGGGGTCGTGGATGGGAATGCAGCGTACTGCGAATAGGGGGTAGGGATAGTAGTAGGTGGAGATGTGAAGTGGAGATAGATGATACAGGCGTAAGGCACCAGAACGAAAGAAGGACAAGGACACATCGCGAAAGAGCTCGACGGAAGCATAAGGGTAACAAGAACTCGTGAAGGCGAAGTAGCGAAAACGTAGCAAAGAGGCAGAAGAATTGACTCCGCAAGCCAAGAAGTGGCCTTGCATACGTCCAAAGCGCTCGAGTAAGCTCGACATTATAAAGAAACCACATGTTCAAAGGATAGACATAAAGTCCATGGAAAACGACAAACCCACAGGGAAGGAAAATGCGACGCATACACAAGTATGTATACTGACTGAAAGGGCCTAGTATGAAATTTCACTTCCGTCCGAGTATGTGCGCTATCACGCAGAATCTACTGGCATGATGCACCAAAAATCAACAAGGCGGTTCAAAATCAACGAACGCACAGACATGCAAATTCCAGTTCGAATTCATGCTTAGCAACCTCCAAGTCCCGCCGTGTAAGGGCCCAGCATGAGATGCACATCCGACGAGCGTTCAAGGGACGATTCAAGGGAAGGAAACAAAACAAAGATAAAAGACGCGAAAAACGCACAAAAGGGAGTAGATGGTACCGGCGATATCGATGAGTCGTGGATGTGGTGGTGGTGGTTGTCTGACAAGGATGGATTTTCAAAAAAAGTTCGCGAGTCATGACGCCATCATTTTCATTTTCCCAGTCTTGATTCTGACAGGGGCTAGGCGGACACGTGATCGTCGTGACGCGTCGCGTTCGCCCCTATCCAGGTTCGAAGTTCAAATTTCAAACACGTTCAAGACTTTATCAACGCTTATTAATGTATGATATGTACTCGCAGTAGGCCTGAAATTTACTATGAATCACTTAGACGTAAGGGTCACCGTCTTATCCGCGGTAGATAACCACCGTAAAAATCCCAGAATTAGACAGGAAAGGTACTATTAAAGAGGTATGGCATGACACACTACATGCGTTTTGAATAC
>Ga0247779_1001344_pt1 | contig 11990 bp, 11 predicted proteins | sample UWRJL221509R5_FD_179925 | JGI IMG/M metagenome (GOLD analysis project Ga0247779, IMG submission 179925) | Plant litter microbial communities from Arlington Agricultural Research Station in Wisconsin, United States - UWRJ-L221-509R-5 | ecosystem: Environmental > Terrestrial > Plant litter >...
CCTTGTATCCCAAAGGTGTGCCGAACTACATCACCTGTCTCATTCCAGAGTCTGAGCACACGGTAGAAAGTGCTCTCGGATATCTGCAAGCAATCGAGAATATTGTCCAGGGGTAAAAGGTCGTGTTGATGCAAGCGGACTGCTGCTAGCTTCAGGTCTCTTGAGATTTTCCGGAACGGCATGACTGGGAGGGCACAAGATATGTAATTAGTGGCAAGAACGAGTCTGTAAGGTTGGACCGTCACCGACCCGCCTGGCGACCCTGTATGGTTAAAACAAGGTTAGGGTTACCTCAGGGGAAACACTGGTTTATTCGTTTCACCCCCCGGACCGAAACTGTCAACCTTTTTGGAAACAGCTGTAATAAAAGAAATGTACGGGTTAGAAAAAGAAAACAAGGAAGCAAGGCACTCCATCGTGGAATATTTCAGACGAAGCAGGGTATAGGGAGGGGAGAAAAGGATAGAAAGAGAATAATAAACTCTAAAATATTCCAAATTTCAACGCTTGGCCGGTGCCAGACACCCAGTCGAATTGATGATTTAGGGTGAAGGGTATATATAAATACATACATAATTGAAAACTGAAGTACAACTCAAAGAGAACAAGAAATCGACGAGGAAAACATCATGATGCAGAACAGAATAAAGAGAGAATGCGCACTCGATAGACTATGCCGATCTTAGGCAGACATACCATCATAGTACCCTCCGCTGCTGACGCCGACGCCCATACGTATCCCCATACCCATCTGCGGCTGGTGCTGATGCTGCATCTTCGTCATGCCATCGACCTGCCCATGGCCCGTCCGATCCACCTCGTACGCAGTACGCCCATGATCATACCATCACGGTGGCATCAGCACCTGCCGCACGACGACGACGACAACCACCACCACCACTGACATCCAGGGAGACGACCATCCCTGCATGCAGATGCTACTGCGGCTGGCCCGTAGCTTTGCAGATCGTACGGCGATCCAAACGGGAACGGAGATTTCACAGCACTAGTATCCCCAGCGCCCATATGGTTGTTATTCGTGGTCGTGGTGATGGTGGGGGCGGCGGGCGTATGTTCAGAACTAGCAGTAGTCAGTATACGTGGCCACGAGCTCATCGGGCTGTTGTTGTCCTTACTGCATGTATACATGCACATTGTACTCTGCATCAGGAAGGGAATTGCTGCGACTGGAAATCGGAAGGCTATCAGTGGCATCACTCAAAGATGGAGGAGCGGGCGAATCAGTTGCCCTTGATGATGATGATGATGCAGCAGACGATGCGGATATCGAAACTAAAGAGGTCGTCGAAAGCAGAGCAGAAGCATCGACATTGCTTTGTTCGATGAGAAACTCACACTGACGAGAGCGATTTGAGTGCCAGAGAGCAATAGAGTGTGTGAATGCGAGTGCGAGTGCGGGTGAGTATGTGAATGATGTGGAGGTAGAATCTTGGGATGAATTGCGCTCAGCAGAGTCGCAGAGTCGACCAAGCCCAAATACGTCCCCATCCCAGCGCCCATCAAGCCGGCGAGAGCGGTATCAATACCCAAGAGCGATAGATAATGTGTCTGAGTGTGTGAATGCGAGTGCGAGTGAGTATGGGAATGATATGGAGGCTAAATCCCAGGGTGAATTTGTTGGATTATGTAATCTGCCACTCGTGAGAATTGGGAACTCACACTTGGGAGTTGCTGAGTCATCATTTGTTAGTCAGCCTGTTGGTGTGACATTTGGGAACTGCGGTTCAATTTGGGATGACTAGTAACTCAATTGGGTGGAGATTGCATAATTATCCATATATAGTGGATTGACCCAATAAGACCTGATAGCTCAGTGGTTAGAGCGTCTGGTATATGTCCAGTAGGGCCTGGGTTCAATCCCCAGTCTGGTCACTTCTTTTAATAGAATTGCCCATACCAGCACCCATCGAGCCGATAGCAGACGCAGGATCCATCGACAACTCCCGTTCATCCACACCCGTCGCCGACCCCAAACCAATCCCCACTCCTCCAGGAGTACTCAGACTCGTGAACGAAAAATCACTAGCGAAAAACTCTGTGTTAACTTCGGGTAGCGGCTCTTGGTCTCGTGTTGCTGTTCGGTACGTTAGGGTGGTGGTGGTAAAGGCGACGGTTATCATTCTGATGTTGCTGGTTCTGGTTCTGATGCTGGCAGAAGTGGATGATCCAACACCGGCGTACTGCGTCAAGAAAGGATTCGTAAAATTGCTCAAATACATCGCTATCATCCTCCGGATGGTTGGAGTCTATCGTGATGGTTGATTTCGGGAGACGACGAGGATACAATGCGCGTTATGGAAGGCAATGTGACCCCACCGCCATGAATGATTCAAAGGGTTGAGTTTTGCGTGTGAGAACGCAAACCGTTGGTTGGGAAGACGAACGGAAGACGACCGAAGATGATACGATGGATGGTGTTGACAGCATTATAGAGGGACGATGGACGCATGGATGAAGAAGCTTGAGAGACTACGAGCTGAAATGGGAGGGGCGAGTTCCAGGATGCGGTCGATGACTCGAGAGTCCCAAACGATCCAGAAAGAAAAGAGGGGTGCGCCAGCCATCGATAGCTTTCGGGCTACGCAGTGGCACCCAGGAGCAAGAAGGAGAACAACTGCTTGCTAGCTTAGCCTCGGTTTTCTCTAACGACCTTGCTTTTTCAGATCCAATTCCAATCTGAGGAACCAGCCAGACTCACACCCCATCCGACTCGGTCACCTATATCCAATGCGTCAACCTTCCTCCCATCTTATCTCATCCGTTCTTGCAATGGCGGTTCAAAGAGTCATGCGACATCGTCCATAGCGTTATCGAGAGAAGCGCACGTCATTGTCGTCGCTGCAGGTGGAATTGTTTCAAGAAAAACAAAAATACCAGACGCGCCTGGAGCGAACTTGTTTGTTTTTGCTTGGCAGAACCCTTAAATTCGAGAGTGTACATAGTGTCGAGCTTATGCCGACAAGTATCGCTTGCGCTTTGAAAACCTGTCGAGCATTAACAATATCTCGGGATGAAATAGGTTCTTTCCGACGTGGTTTCGGATATTGTTATATATCAAGTTCCCTGTCTAACATTTTGGTTTCTTCTGGCACCTTCTGGCACCTCCAGGCTCCAGCAACGAAAAATACAGACCGGTCGATGAAAATTGAATATTTGAATCTTCATGTTCCCTTATTACCGATGCTCGTAAAAACTTCGCAAAAATGTTGTAAACGATCTCGCATGTCTTTTGGAAGAAAGGATGAGTGGGTTTGGACTGGATGATTGACGCGTAGCGGTGGAACCACAGGTGAGTCTGGCTACAATTTTCTGGAAATAGACCTCTACTCGTTATGCATCCGGACTCGCAGTCTTCTTGCCCCCCTGGCCCGAAATTTCTTCAACTACAGACACCGCTGGGTTCTCGCTGCTGGAGACATCACTGCACAAGGTGGACCAGTATTCCTTAACACACGTACCCACTTCCGTCTATCTATGCGCAGTCTCTTGTGACGTCAGTTAGCTTATACTGGAACTCATCCTGTCTCCCTGATTTCTGCAGACTCTCAACGTGGACCACCACGATCATTCCCTCTGTATATCTTCCAGTCATTTTTGTCAACACTCTCAAACGACCTGTTTTTTTGTTTTCAACGAGATTACGACTGGCGTACATCAATACTCTACAAATCCGCCTTCGTGCCATCCTTCGAACCCTTGGAGTCATTTGTGCACTGAGCCAACGATCGCTCCGTGAGGTATATGCTTTACTAGGGTAGGACTAGGCTGCGTACATGACATCTCCGCAATGTTGATGACTACTTGCTCTTCAACTATGGTTCAACGTTAACGTTAACGTTCATGTTCTATTCGGGATTTTGTCTCTACTCCATCTTCACCTCCTTTCTTCCAGTCGCCGTGCTTCATAGACGATATCCACTCTCTTCCCTTAATTTTTATTGCCCTTTCTACTTATGTATATATTCTGTTATTTGGTCTTCGCGATCCCTACTCCGATTCCTTCGAGCTTTTCACCGAGCTCTGCCAGTCATATCAAAAGCCAGCTTCTTGCTACTCAGCACATTCGCAGACCACCGATCAATTAAAACATACCGTGCCTTTGTCTCCCATAACCTGGTTTCACAGCATTCACATCGTTTCCAAAGTCAAAATACCCGTCCCATCATGAAAATGGTTCTCAATTAACCGTCCGTCCAATTTCAGCATTTCCCAATGATCGCTTTGGGGCTGTGGACGACTATATACAATTTTTGAACTTGAATATCTGGTAGGATGGTGGGGTGTACTGTACTTACCGACGTAAATGCGACCGCTACGATGTCAAACTTGGTCTCTCTCGAGTACCATTATCAGCTTTCGTCTATCCACGTGCTCTGCCACGCTGGTCTTGTGGGCTGTCACAACATCCCTGTTCTCGTACAGCAATCTAAGTCTCTTTTTGGTCTCTTACCAACTCTTTTCCCTAAAGCAACGTCTTCCGTGGTTACATATTTCTATATTGTACTAATCGCTGTTCAACTTGAAGCGTGATCAAGATCAGAAACAGCTCTGGCGAACCTTCAGGTTTTGCAAGGACGTTCATGACCGGTATGCAGAACCATGTACCACCTACTGCAGCGAGGACGAGAAAACAATGATTTGAGCATACCACACTTTTGATATGAATGTGTCATCGCTGGCTCCCGATTTTCAGTACATCAACTAGTGATCGATGATTTTTGTATAGCAAATCATCCCCTTCTTTCGCCTGATCTACCTTTCTCAAACATGTCTCTCATTATACCTTGCTATTGCTATTTCTCGTACAATTTATGTCAAAATTTATAGCTTGAAGGGCGACAATCGAAAATAAACTCCCTGACTCAAGTTTGTCTTGTATAATTGGACCTTCTTCGTACATGCCCACCCATTCGACGCAGACGCATTCAATCTTGGCCTGCCTACTACATACTCCCGACCAAGATCTTTGACGCCTCGGATTCGCTTGCTCTGCTATGACTGAAAAGATGTTAATGCGAGCTTGATATCAGCACTTACAAAGCTGCAACATACCGTTCTTTGGTAGCCAACTGCCACCGCCTTCCCTCAGATTTAGGTTTGCATTACGACTCGAACGGCGCCGCTCGTCAGATCAGGTCTTATTACATTATGATTCGGGCGACTCCTTGGGTTGGGTTATCATCCGAGCGTCTATCTCCGTGAAAGTACGTCCTAACTATCTAATCTCACCAGTTCGGCTATCCATCAGCGAGTATGAATTCCACATCCAAAAACAGAATTGTAAGGAACCCAAGAATGTGTTTTTTTAGAATGCCGTAGAGATTATTATTTTGTATCTGACTATTTTCGTAGTCCATGAGGATGATAGTATGCGTGTAAAACCATTGCACGTACGCCTGGCCCGTTAGAGCGGATAACAGACCCATGAGTACCATGATTATAATCAATTTATGTGACGTCTTTTTGGAAGATTTGACTGCGGACCCAGAACGTCACATTAATCGAGAGAACAAAAGGAATATTAACGTGCTGATACAGACCATATGTGCCGAGGGTACACCAATATGCCGATATATATATATGTTTGGTTGTTCATTAAGGCGGCTAATTCATCCGAGTTATGAAGAATGTACATACCGAAGAGTAGAAAAAACAGCAGGCCATGACCTGGTATGAAGGCTAAGGCCTAAGGGGGGATGGAACTTTACAGGTCTCGATAATATGAGACTCCTTCGTTATATACCCAGCATATCCACCAGTGCAATGTACCGGCGAATTATAACCTTGAACCTCCAACTCGACTGAGCATCTGTTAATTAATTTTACCGGTACAGCCATTGGATGGACATGGATTCTTGCGGACTAAAAATTACCTCTTGTTAGTTGCATCATTTTGCACAAGTAATAAATGAAACGACGTACCAAAATCCAAAATTCGAGCCCAGCCTCTGTGAGATTAATACGCAGTTCATGGTCCGATGATTCCTTCTACGCAACTACAAACTACCATGTCCGAATATACGAGGCACTAAAGAACGAGAAAGACGATCGATACTATACGCATAATAACTGACAATTGCGGGAGCGACAGCGTGAATGGAGCTATTCAAGCAATACGAAGCGTATTTCCAGGTTTCATGGGAGTAGACATAGGCATCTCAGGAATCCTGAAGGAACACAAGGGCACGAGCACACTACTTAAGGGCATAGGAACAGTGACAGGACATATCATCACGGAGGAATTTCACTCAGTGACAGTTCCCTTTCCCATACGGTGTCTCAGTAGAGTTAGTTGACATCGATTTTTTAGTATTCCTGTCTGCCTACGCAGACTATTTTTTATTCATATTGTGTAGACATGTCAAAAAACCCTGGGTCACATCCTCCGAGCGGAATGAATAATGCATATACATCCGCCGCGACATTGTCCGTCAACGTAAATAACCAGTTTAACTGTTTCGCCGAGGTGATGTACCTGCTTGGTGCCCTTGAATACATAATCCTGTTGGCTGTATACTCAGAGACATTATAAAGCAGAGAACCAAAAATATTCTAACACCAACCACAAGTACGCAATCAACATAATGCCTCGATCGACAGCCCAAGTGCAGAACATAACCCCAGGGATGGTCATCTACGCTGCACCGGGTCCTCTGATTGTAGAAGACGTCCTAACGACGCAAACATTGGGTTCCCAGCGCAGAGACAAGCATCCCCTCATCGTTCTATCCGTCGAAGCAGGTGCTCAGCGAATCACTGTCACGTACATCGCTAGCTTCGTCGCTTCTGCTACATTGACTGGCGTTGATCTTCGCGATGGAGACAGTGCAAGGCGGCTATTCGTTCCAATGTATCCTGCTACGAAGGTGTTTTACTACGATCCAATTTCCTGGGAACGTCATGCAGTTTTATGATTAAGACATAATCCGAGACGGTATATGGACGTTCTTTGGCATTGTAAAGGACGGGAGAGAAGAACATTTCGGATAGATTGGGTGGCGGTTTAGTAAATGATTTCTTCTCATCAAAGGATAAATATCACGTTGAGAAGGTCTTATCAGTTATCAATTTAGCCATGAAGGTCATAGCTTGAACATACCAGCCTTTGAATAGAATCATCATATATGCGGTCCATTGACATATTTATAGAATACTCCGTCATTGGTTATAGCCCTAAAAATGGATTTTCTCAGCCACCATTGCAAGCATGAGCAAATACGCACCCAAAGTGCGGATATCTGATCATCGTCACTCACAATAAGCACCACAGGTATTCGTTCTCGTTTCTTCTTTTTCTTGTTCTACGAAAGTCTCGATTTAGTCCATCGGCAGAACCTTACTTGCAATATCCCATGGAAAAATCGAACAAAAGTCACGGTCAGCGTAAATCCTTGGTCCACCTTGACGCGGACGTTCTCTCAATCATCTTTCATCTCAACACGTTACCAGACGATAGTTTTACAGTTGGGGATGAAGACTACGATGATACTTCGGACAGATCTCTCATAACAGCACGCTTCACATCCCAAGTATGCAGACTATGGAGATACATAATGTTATCGTTGCCGGGTATCTGGGCTGACAGTCTCAACTTCAAGTATTTGGAACAGAAAAACGACAACTGGAGGAAGGAAGTCCTTAAGAGGACAGGAACGGCACCCCTATCCATCATTGCACGCGATATGAAGAACTTTCATGTCGGAAGGGTACTCTTCTTGTCACTGCTGAAAAATGAGTCCGGGCGTATCAGACGAATACACACGTCAACGAACGCATCTGCTGAAAGAATCTCGCATGACTCTGCATGGATATCATTATTTCTCCAGGACGCACCGAAACTCGAGATAGTTTCTTTCAGGGCGCATTATGGTACCAATGCGGACTTATCCAGTGTCGTTCTTTTTAACAACCAGCAGACGAAGATACATACTTTCATTCTACATGGCCCATTCCGTGTTTCCCTCCCAGGTCCCTGGAACGCAAATATCCGTCACCTAGAGATAATGAACAGATGTATTGTGCACTCCCTTATTCCAGCTCTCACTCGCATGCCACAGCTCGAATCCCTCCACCTGGTTGGATGCGAGATCATCCCAAATACCGAGCAGGAAACTTCAGCCACAATTCCCAATATGCGCCATTTTCATTTCCACAACAGCATCAACGCCGCAGCTGCTATCTTGGATCTCATCCCTCCTACTATAGACGGGTCTACGTCCATTACCATCAGCGACAGGGTGGATGTCTCACTGCCGGTTGAACTGGTATCTCGACTGGATAAAGGAATCATCCAGCATATGCAAGTTGCTTTTTGCAAGGAGCTATCCCTGAATATATGTGATCTTTACATGGAACTGACAAACGGACTACCCATACCTGGATTCGCCCCTATAAAACCTACCTTTTCCATAGGCAAACTTTTCTACCCATACTTTATCCCGTGCCAAATTCTTGATAACCTATCAGATGGTGCGGCGAGGACGATAACCCACCTTGACATCAGCATCAACGTCTCTGAAGCAAAGAAGTCGAGAAATGAGACGTTTAAGACGTCGCTTCCGCGTCTACTCCAGTCCATGCACTCACTGGAGGTTCTCCACACCAGGATGAATGATATCTCATTCCTTACCGAACTACTCCATACACCGGCAGTATGCTTCACTCGCTTGCATAAATTGGTGCTGAAACCGCAAAACCGTTCGATCTCAATGGAACTCGTAGATTTTATCGAGAAAAGACGAAGCGTCGGGTTCCCGCTGAGCAAGATCGAGATAAAAAGATGTGATTTTGATGATAAAAAGGCTCTTCAGTACTTGAACGGCTCGGGTTTGATACTCAAGTGGACTCTTTAGAAGGGGAAAATGAAAAAACGCGTGGGGTATGATGGGTCACGGATTCGAGAAAGAAAAATTTGAAATAATTTTTGAAATTGGAGTTTCATACCTTGTTCAACTCTTGGCTTGCACACGCATCATGATTGTACCCATTACGCAACTTAATGCACCGAACTGGGAAGAAGTACATGAGTCACTCTCAGAAAGTAAACAATCATCCAGTGTTTTGAAGGTGCTTGAGCTGAAACAAAAGCTATTTATCGGGATTTCGGAATAAATAAATCTCATTCGTCCCGGAGACATATTTATAGCGCACTCTGTCCATGTATTTAGTCCTAAAAACAGATTCTCCCGGCCACCATTGCAAGCATGAGCAAATACGCACACGAAGCGCAGATAAGTGATCATCGTCACTCACATTAAGCACCACAAGTATTCTTTGCTCACCTGCAATTTCCAAAACCAACTACGCATACTGAATTTTATCTTCAGCACGCTGCTTACAACGTCCCATGAAACGGCCAATCAGATGCCCCAGCCAACATATCTCTAAAGCCCGCCTTGACGCGGACGTTCTCTGGATCATCTTCTCGTTTAACATATTATCAGACGATAATTTCACATCCGGGGATGCCGATTATGATATCACCACGGACAAAGCACTTGTAACAGCGCGCTTTACATCACAGGTGTGGAGATTGTGGTGATCTATCATGTTATCACCTCCAGAAATTTTGGGGGATAGCCTGAACTTCAAGTATTTGGAGCAGAGAAACGACAACTGGAGGAACGAGGTTCTCAGGAGGACGGGAACGGCACCCCTATCTATCGTAGCACGCGATTTGAAGAAGGATTCCATGGGGAAGAGACTCCTCTTCTCACTATCCGAGCGGGAGGCTAGACGCATAAGACGAGTACATACATCAACAGATAGGTTTTCTCACTTCGCCTGGACAAAGTTGTTTCTCCATGAAGAACCGAATCTGGAGATAGTCTCCTTCAGGCAGTATCATGGCACCAATACCAGCCTATTAAAGGTTTTCCTTTTCAACAACAGGCCGCCGAAGATACACACATTCATTATGGAAGGATTCGCCTTTTTTCTACCTGGTCCTTGGAACGAAAGCCTCCGTCACTTGGAGGTATTCGGAAGCATTTTAAGATCTCTTTCTCCGGCTCTTGCATGCATGTCAAAGTTGGAATCACTTCATCTCAATGAATGTGAGATCATCGAAGATGTAGAAAAGGACATCACATTCACCCTACCTAACGTTCGCCAGTTTAACTTCCAAAACGACCTTAAATATGCAGCGTCCATCTTGGACCTCATACCTCCTACGGAAGGGCTCACATCGAATATCGTCCTAAACGGAGGAAAGGTTTCTTCTCTTCCGAGCGAATTAGCATCTCGACTTCATACTGGACTCGTACAGCATATGCAACTTTCCTTCCCCAGTGAGCTACAGTTGCATATGACCGATTCTCGTACCTTTTTGGCAAACCGACTATCCTTGCTCTCAATCGTTTCTGTAAATCATACCTTTAGTATCATCTGCCTTATAATAGGGAGTGAGGCCTCCTGTCTGTTGCTTGATACCTTGTCAAACGGTCTTACAAGCACGATAACTCACCTCGGTCTCAGTTTCGAACTCTCCATATTTGGCGGTTACGGACATGACGCCCTTGAGGTATCGATTGCGCGTTTACTCGCGTCCTTGCAATCAGTAGAAGTCCTTCACACCACGATATCTGATATACCAATCTTCACTCAGCGACTCCACAACCAGCCGATATGTTTTACGCGCCTCCACACTTTGGTATTGAAACCCCGCGCCCGGGCAATTTCAATGCCGCTCGTAGCGTCTATCAAGAAACGCCATAGCGTTGGATTTCCGCTGAGGAAAATCGAGATCAAAGGATCTGTGTCGAATGTTCATAAAAAAGCCCTCCAGTATCTGCGCGGATCAGGTTTGACATGGAAATTTGATTTGACTGTTCTTCCCATAGAGAAGGGGGAAAATCGTAGCAAGTGATGTTCAAATAAAAGTGTGGATAAGGTAGGATAGCAAGTACACACGTAGGACGTGCAAACGGCGCCCTTGAAATGCCCATCTTCTAATCATATCATGCGTTTGTATTCAATGGTAATTCGAAATGTATGGGACACACGAAACGCACGTACGATGAGAAACCTCTTTTCTCAACCGCCTTATACCGGCAGAGATACATTCACTAACGACAAGTAGATTATGTCACTTATGGCCGTCCCCCCAGCGCACCCAAAATGACAGTTGAGGCCTAGGACTGACAGTGGATGATAGGAACGCCCGATGGAATATATGGCGAAGGTGGGATGGATAGGTGATAAAAGATATACAAAGGGATTACCGTCACAGTCGTCATGTATGATGTGCGCTGAGCAAGGAGAAATTAGAATAGCGTATAGGTATCGAGCAAAAGAAAGATCGGGATCAGCGAAAAAGCATCATTCAATCAAAGAGCGCTCAGCTCATATCTTCCCAAGCAGGACGCTGAGCGCCAATCGATAGTTTCCCAAACTGTTTCCTCTGCTGTAGGTTCTTTACTTCTGTGTTGATAAGATCCCGAAGGCGTCGAGCTCGACGCTCCTTTCAGCAAGCGAGCCCATGAGGACGTTACACGAAGCTAGCGATGGGTGCAGTGGCGAGCTACTGCGCATGTCAGTAGGACAAGAAATTTTGGACTCGTAAAAGAAAGACTCACCTATAGTTCATTGACCACCATTCGATACGCGTCAACCATCTAAGCATGCCGATATGCATCAACCATCTAACCATCCAGCTATCTACCACAAAGCTACCCGTCAACTCAATCAGAAACGCGTGCGTTCTGCCCCTTTGCTCGCGCAGAAAATATTTTATAGGCAAGGATAACGACACGCAAATTTCGAAAGGATCGGTCAGGAAGGGGATTTTGCGAGGAGAGAAAAGTGTGCGATTCGTAGGGAACAAGGAAGAGTTAAATTTAATTTTCACATCTCCGGACGTTCGTTATTTGGGGATGGTGGTGACATGGCGGGGATTAGATATACATGAAAGAAAGAAAGTCGAAAAGAATAAGAAGGTAAATTCCAGTGCCGGTCGTGCCACGAAAGCA
>Ga0247779_1001345_pt1 | contig 11988 bp, 14 predicted proteins | sample UWRJL221509R5_FD_179925 | JGI IMG/M metagenome (GOLD analysis project Ga0247779, IMG submission 179925) | Plant litter microbial communities from Arlington Agricultural Research Station in Wisconsin, United States - UWRJ-L221-509R-5 | ecosystem: Environmental > Terrestrial > Plant litter >...
GAAATCTCATTGACACCAAAAAGGAACTTGGCCCCTCTTATTTTGTTCTGTCCGAAGAGGATTGTCATGAAATTGTTTCTAACATCCGCTCACAATATTCAACACTCCTCTGCCTTCGTGACGACATCAAGATATGGTGTAGTTACTGGGGTGGGATACAGGCATGGCCAGAGACATTTGAGCTCATCTTTCATCGTGCATCTAAGCGTGGTAAAGATAAAGTGGGCCGGTTTATTGAACGGGTCCTTGTTCATGAGCTTCGAGGAAAGTCCCTGCTTCGTCAACTTCAATTCATCGAAGGTAGTCTGCCAGATAGTGAAGCAGTGCTCCGATCTCTGTGGAGCTACCAGCAGGAACAGGTTATCACACTTGTTCAAGGGATTACCATTATTCAAACTAAACTTCCAATATTACGACGCATATCCTTTGCATCTGACATAGACGGATGTCTCGAACAGAGTAGAGATGAGGTTTTTAATATTTTTGGTTTGTAGGGTAGGCAGTAATTTTTGTAGCTCCCAATAGTATCTATATTTCATCACCATTTTCCAAGAATGAGATAACCTGCTCGAGCACCATTCATTTCATTATAATTGACGTCAAAACATACACAGTCAGAGAATATACAAACTATGATATATATATAGTATACAAAGTATACCTTGCTGATAATATAAACATGTATATACATACATATTTATGTGCTCTCAATTAACAGCCTCTAGACAGTGTATAAGGCAGAGTATGGTGCTAAATTGTCGAAAGAACGTGTCTCAATCACGTACACGACCTGATAAGACTAGACGCGACTGGACACGACTGGACGCGACTGGACGCGACTTGCACACAATCGGACACGGCTCAATTATCTTCCCCATTCACGCTGATGAGCGTGCCGCTGCTCTGAACGCGTATTTTGACTAAGTCCGCGTTTGTGGCACGGCCACTTCCGGATTTGGACGTGCGCATCACACGCATCAGTGATGCGCTCATGATACTGAGGCCGCGCACACCCGATTCCTCCACTCTGTTCTCCGTTTTTCTTAAGCATACCAAGTCTTTTTTTTAATCTTTTTTTATTTATTGCGCTTCCAATCACGGTGTTTGACCCCACCTCAAACTGCTGAGCACGGCATCACTCGATGTTCGGAAAACGCCGAAAACCAGCCAATCTCGCGCCTCACAACGTTTCACCACGCCGAATCTCATATTATGCGTCCCTCATCGCTCCCAAAAATCAGTGGAAATTGTATTTCCTCTCCTTATTATTTATCCTATTTTTATGGCCTCTAATATCATATTTTTTGGTTTCTTGGACTTGTTTATTTTACATGTTCTTCAGAGTAGTATAAAGAGACTTGTATATTTGTATATTTTCTAGACAGCAATACATCACGTTTTACCACTCGAATTTAGATTTGTTCTCAATTGTATCGTATATTCTACAGTGCTAGAGCTCTAGGACACTGTCTCTTGTCGTCAACTCGCTCCAGAGTGGTTTGAAGTGCTTATTTGCACTTACACTCGGTTATTTTGTTTTCCATTGGGGTTTTTTTTTTCGCATCTAGAGTACTTCATGGCGTATCAACGGAAATTTCAAGTTCCTCTACCCTTCCATTAGAATATGAATAAAGACATAATTTTTCAAAGCAGACACAGGTTAAATACAACATTAAAAAGGGTGAATACTTTATTAAACTATGCCTAACCTCTCTGAGTACATCTGTATTTTACTGGCCATATCCAACATTTGTGCTTCCATCTCTGAGACTTTAGATTCCAGCGTCGACTTGTCCTCGTTTGACCGCTTAAGCTGGGATCTAAGTGTAAGAGCGTCAGTGCGTCGAGACGCCAAAAGATCTGTCATGAGCTCGTCATATTGCGTGACTATGTCATCCATCCGGTCAGGGGCATCACGGAAAAGGCGAGAAGATGTGTAATGGATAGTGGAACCGACACCGCCGGGATGTTGCGCCCCAAAAAACAGCCAGCATCCAGTAGCGGAGGCGATATCGTCACATCTTTCAACCAGCCGGTTGACGGTCTCCAAAAATCTCTTGCTGGCCTCGGAGGCATCCTCTATTGGAACCGGCTTTGTGTGTTTCCGATGGATCCCTGTGTAAGTTATTTAGCCATAGTATACATCAGCTACAACGAAAAACTGACTATGAGGAATACTTCCCCGCATGCAGCCGTGGATATGCCCATACTTAGGGTTACCCATAGTAGCACGCGAGCTACCCGACTTAGTCGGCGGCGGTTTTGTCGGCGGCCTGATATGTTGAGGAGTGGGGGTATTGGTAACGATGGGAGTGGCATCTAATGAAGGTTGAATAGGAGAGGAGATTAAATCCTGATTGATCTTTGAGGTTAAAGACCAGTAAGAATCCGAATAAAATTATATAAGACAGATTGAAAACCAATTTTAAAACTCACTTGGGAGCTTTCAGGCCGACGCGAAGGAGTACTCATTGATGTGACTTTTTAATCAATATTAATTTTAGTATACAGTAGGAGTATTTAGGATAATTCTCTCGTACCACTGTTAAAGTCTGTATCGGCCTGTTCTGGAAGCGGAAATAGATTGAAATCGAAATTGAATTGTGATTCTCCCAGTGGGAGCGGATTTGCCGGACGAAATATTGGATCAATCACGGGCTCCGGTGCAGGGCCTTGATTCTTATTTTGTAGCGAGGAAGTAACCTTCTGTTAAAGGAGAGTTAGTGCGCAACCTAGAGATTATGGGATAAGATAATAAACACACATCCATAATTGTCTGCTGACGAAGATATTCCCGGCCTGCCTTTGTATGACTGCATTGACTTCGAGCGGGCCGTCCTGGACAGCGTGCACACCTCCGAATTATAGGTTGTTCAGGACCTTGGTTGCTGAGCTATAAGAGATTAATAATTTATCATGATTCTGTGTACAACCATTGAACTTTAACGCACTTACCTCAGCTTGTTGCTCTAAAAATTCACGCCCGGAGGCCGTGTGCATACATTGGGTTAGCAAAGGACTGTCAGCACACCTACGACAGTGCCGTGGCTGAGAGGCTTTGATAGGAGATACAAACAGAGGCCTGCTTCTTCTAGAACGAGTAGTGGAGGAAGGCATGACAATATGTGGGGAGTAGAAACCTTGACCGATTCCCTTCTCTATAATACTTTTGAGAGCCTGGTATTTTTTGGCTAGTATGTAAATACTAGGTGTGGGTATCATTCAATAACGGCTTTAATTTAGGTGTTCCTGGAAAGCTATATCTAGATTGTGTTGTATTCAATACAAGATCAATGGATAGCTAGTATCTCCACACATGATGAGTCATAAAATTATTGGTGAAATGTGTACGGAGGCACATATGTATTGCAAGCATGCGTACCGCGCAAATGCGCACCAATATGTGTGTCACATATATATGTTAGTACGCACAACACATATGCGCGCGCTAATAGTCACAACACATATGCGTGCTAATACACATAACCCATACGCCCGCTAATGCGCACACATACACATCATTGCAGTATATACACCAGTCAATATAATTTATATACCCTCAATGGACTGACTACATATTCGTAGCTCTACTGTGCTTTCTGTATAAGATCTCTAATCCTAAGCCTATTCCAGATCGCAAAAAATACTCTGGTATACATTATTGCCCTTTCCTGGCCCATGTAGCTTACTGACTTGCGAATCCTACTTAGCCCGCCGTTCCCACACTCGCCGGCACTTGAGTTAAGACGGACCAGACGGGAATCTGTCTCGCAGTACGTTGTGAGGAAAGATGACGAGCAGCATTTGGTATGATCTGGCGCGTGAAAAGCATCAATAACGAAGAGCGTATTCTGAAAAAACTGTGGTTCCCGAAGCATGCAATAAGGCTCGAGTGCGCATGCAAAGTCATAGACCACAATATCTGGTGCCTTTGCCCACCGAGTATATAGCGCCGAAAATGCATCGTTGCGACCTTCTGCAATAGGAAGGCAGTGAAAACCATAGCCAATGCTGTGTGAGCACCAGGCTACCATTATACCACCTGTCAGCTTCTTGGGGCTATATTTTGAATAAAACTTCCGACATCCATCCTTAGCTTCTTTCCCTGAGTCTTTCAAGCTATCTTCTTTTAAATGGGGATAGCACGGTCGATGTCAGATCTGGGGCATTGCATATAAACAGCCAGTCTATGGCGACTTAGGTGAGTACAATAGAGATTAAATATATCAATGATGTACCTTTTGCCATTTGCTATTTTCGTTGTCAATGTCCAAATTAGGTGGATCGGTATCGTGTACCATTAGAGTTTGCCGGACAGTTTCTCCACGTAGATAGAGCCATTTGCACACACCAAGTATGTTGGTACATATTTGTCTTGAGTGGCCATGCTCGTACTGAAGTACATTATGGAGGGCCGGTATCAGTATCAATGTCGATGCGTTTGAACTGGATGGCTGATGGATATAAGTTAGAAGGTGCTGGAGAGCGGGATAAATCATCATTTGCAGAGCCGTTTCTTCTGCACCGATCTATAGAATAAAAATTATAATGGTATACTCAAAGTGATACTGGTTCCTCACCTGAATGAAGAGTTTGATATAAACTGTCGGCGGCTCCTTCCTTTCCATGATACTGTCAATACCAAAGTATTTGTTAAATACTGCTGCTAAATCAGGATTAATGATTTTAAGTTGGTCAACCACGTCAGGTATAAGCTTGAATCTCTCCACAAGAGCCCTTTGTTTCAGCAGGGTAGCAGTCTTCCGACGCGAATCATTGCGAAGTCGCACCTCCTCCTCCTCGGATGAACCGGACTCGTGTGAAATCTCGTCGTCACTAATGTGCTGGTTATTTACTGGTCCCATTTGGCTTGCGCACAAGTCAGACTTATACAGGGATGGGCCATTGAGTATTTTCCGTATGTTTTTTCGTAGTGCCGCATCCTGTATACACTGTAAGCGCTTGGATCGAACCACATTTTCACGTATTGCTGATTCCGAATGAATTTTGGTGGGGGGGCACAAGGAGTTTAGAACATTCTTTCGATTGAATGCTAAAGAGACTCCATCAAAAATGATAGCCTTGGGCGTCGGACCACATCTTGGACATAACATATCTCCGTTAAGTTGAAGGAGACGTGTGTACGAGAACCAGGCAGCACGGAAGATTTTCTCGCTCAGAAAGCCTAGGCCATTTGGTCTTTTTGTTTGGTACCGACGGGAAGCCACTGATACCCATGCAACAAAAGGCGTTTCGGAGGTAGTAAACGCGCTTGAATATTCGTCCAATAGCTGATGCGATAGCAGTATGCGGTTGTTCCAGTTGAATAGCCCCACTGAGCGGCAATCAGGACCAACGAAGCGAACTTTACACAAGGTGCAGCGTTGCAAATCAATGACGGATTCCCATGCCTCGTTCAAGTCATAGATAATACATGCCTTCTGTTCTGTGGCGGCAAAAGGGTTGTACCTTTCTCGGTCATCCCCAGATCTACATGAGCATGACGCTGACACAGAATCAAGTGGAATAATAGGAGGTGGGGTAGAAAATGGAGTTATCGCCGGAGAAGGAAGATCGGACGGAATTCTAGCCCAGATCGGAGGTGGAAGAGGCAAGTATGAAACAGACTCATTTGTAATCCCTACTACTTGCCTCGCCTGTGGCACTGAATAAAGTATATTAGTCGGTAAACAGTATACTGTAATGAATGGATGAAAATACTATGATAGTCTGCTTCTATTCCTTGCGCCAAGGGGTCCGTTGCATTGACGTCCGCGTGAATGTGCTGCTGAAGGGAATTTCTTGCTGCAGTAACATGAAAACAAACGCTGGTGCTCGGATCACGGCTGCATTTCCATGTTCCGTTCCCATCATCATTACCCGTAAATTGTACAATTGAGCGATTTTTAATGGTTGAAAAGCGAGGTGCCGGAATGGAGAATAAATTGGTGTATATGCCATCTTCTTGGCCCCGAATACGCGTAATGAGGAATGGCTCTTCATCGAGAACTATATTTTTAAGTCGTTAGAGTCGTTTCCTATGCATATTGCTCATAGAATAACCTACTATCAGTGTCCTGGTCAAGTGGAAATTTCTGATGACCATAATCCTTCATGAATTCAATATGAAAGCATGTTTCTTGATTCCGGCTCTCTGGGCACATGCACACAAAGATGGAATCGTCTCCAATGCGCATTTTCTGCATGTGATACCATTCACTCTGACATTGATTATTAAGGCTAATTGATGATGATATAACCACTACTTACCGTTATCATGTTGGTTCGTCGATTCCAACCATTGACCACGAACAATCTTTGTGAGAGCTGATAGATTGCACATTCTTCAGCAAAGACTGCCTCAATAAAGTATTGATATGGCGTCGTAAGAGGGATTGGTTCCGGATTGGGTAAATGTATAGATTCAATATCCACATTGATATCAGTATTATCATGTGTTTTTTGAACTTCAGTGAGCGCTATTTGGGCTGTATAATTTTTTGGGGTTGTCGGATGCATTTCAGACTCGTCTCCTTCGGGACCATAGGATGAGTGCGGAAGTGTGCGTCTTCGATGATTCGGCTTTGAACGTCGCCTTCGACGCGGTGTAATAATGGGCCCAGTATCATTTTCACTGGAGTAACCTGCTTGTAATTGTATTCTGCGTCGCGGAGAAGGTGGAGCGCCAATAATACGAATTTTGCGAGGTTCATCATACATTGAAATCAAAAGGATAGGTGAATGACGGGTGAAGGATGAATGGTGTGTTTAAGTTTCAAACATCACGATAAAGGTAAATACATTTATGGACTGTACCTTGTATGAAGATCCTAGAGGGTGTTGCTAGTACCTATCTACAAGGTACATATATCAGTGGTACGTTGTATCTATATACTAGAGCACATTGCTAGTATCTTCATTCAAGGTACACATGTGTGAGGTAGCTTGTATTCATATACTAGAGCGACTCACTAGTATCTATTTACAACTTATATTCCAGCAGCACAGCTTGTATCTACATACTAGGGAAGCTTCAGCCTTACATAGTGTATGTACGCTGATTAATGCGCAGTGTCCAGACACTCCAAACGCGAATTTGACTAAGTCCGCTTCGCTAGCACAGCCGCATCCTGATTTGGACGTACGCATCAAACGGTTCCCACGGCAGGACCGAAGGGTCGCAGTCTGATCCTGGGTAACCTATGCGCTTTTCACAGTAGCTGAGGGTGTAAATACCGCTGGAGTACAACTAGTATAATCCTGTAGAGTGTGCATATCAGCAGTATCTTGTATCCTCAAGGTACGCTTTGCCGGTACACACGCGCTTCCGGATTTGGATATACGCATCATTTTATTCCCACTGTTTGACCGAAATGTCGCAACCTGATCCTTTGTGATCTATCTGGTTTTTACAGTGTGTAAACACTAACAGATTTTTTCTGGTGTACCTTTTTGAGATATATGTAGCAGTAGTACCTCGTATCTGAATACTAGAGGGCACCACTAGTATGCATATACAAGGTACTGCTGATAGCAGTACCTTGTGTGTGCGTACTAGCGATGAGCTCTAGTATCTATCTACAAGGTACATATCTCAGAGGTACCGAGTAAATAGATATTGTTACCTTTTGTGTGCATACTAGTAATACGATCTAGTATCTATCTACATAGCACATATCTCGGATGTATCTGGTAGATATATACCAGAGCGCATCACTAGTACGCACACGCAAGGTATAGGTATCAGCAGCACCTTGTACGTAGGTACTAGAGTGAACCCCTAGTATCTATCCACAAGGCACTTATCTCGGATGTACCTGGTAGATATATACTAGAGCGCATTGCTAGTACGCACACACAAGGTACCGATATCAGCAGTACCTTGTATGTAGGTACTAGAGTGCACCGCTAGTATCTATCTACAAGGCACTTATCTCAGATGTACCTGGTAGATATATACTATAGCGCATTGCTAGTACGCACACACAAGGTACCGGTATCAGCAGCACCTTGTATGCAAGTACTAGAGTGCACCGCTAGTATCTATCTACAAGGCACTTATCTCGGATGTACCTGGTAGATATATACTAGAGCGCCTCGCTAGTACGCACACACAAGGTACCGGTATCAGCAGTACCTTGTATGCAAGTACTAGAGTGCACCGCTAGTATCTATCTACAAGGCACTTATCTCAGATGTACCTGGTAGATATATACTAGAGCGCATCGCTAGTACGCACACGCAAGGTATAGGTATCAGCAGCACCTTGTATGCCTGTACTCAAGTGTTCCGCTAGTATCTATATACAAGGTACATATTTCACAGGTACCTTGTATGTATATGCTAGATAAAATCGCTAGTATCTAAATACTAGAGACACGGCAGCCTTACATCATGTATGCACCTCGGCCGGCCAGCACCAAATACATATGACGGGCCTACGTGCTTTCCTGGAATTGATGTACAAGCTAGGCATTCAAGATCCGGCTTGTACGTGTGTACTAGGGAATGGTCTTAGTCTCCACGTACAAGGTACACTAATGAGCTAGTATGTTACTACAAGTAAAGAGAACATAATTATTGTTTGTGTAACGAATATTGCGCCTTTGTGGTTACTGGTGCGCCATAAGCATCCGCAAATACTTTGTATATGTTATATTAGGGTACAGGCCGCTGCTGGTATCTAATATGTGGCCCGAAATATCATTTTTATTTAATAGTCGGTACAGGACAATGCATAATAGATTACATTGTTATAAGCGCAAGATGATGTGTCGAGCACGTGCATCAAGGACAAATGCACGGCGCGCAGATAGGTGGAATGTACGGTGCGCAGGTCAGTCTGATGCACGGGGCATTAGGTGTGCATTCATACATTGGCTTTATTCGTGAAGACGCGCATAGTAAGCAGTTTTCGTCGTGTATCATTCGTGGCGTGAGAAGGTAAGTAAGAATGGATCGATGACTGCAGGGCCAAACAGGCATCCTCGGAAAGGGTATCTTGCCGGGAGAGGTCACAGGACCTGATAAGCAAAGGGACATAGTCTGCAGTACCAGGACGCTCGACCACCAACTTCATCTGCGCCGCGTACGGGACTAGCTGATCGTCAAGGGGTGAAACTCCCAATACGAGCCACGCATCGACGGCCGACTGAAGGGTGTTTGGGAAAATAACGGCCTTATCGCAATATCTCCCAATATCTCCCAATACCTCCGTCGCTTTTGGGAAGAAGTGGGAGTTGAGAATAACGCGCAGACTGAGAGCAAAATTCTTGGAAATGTACCCAGTGCACGATCCACGTCCAGAATTTGATCAGCCATTGATGGCTGTCTGCTCGTGCGGAATCTGACCCGAAAGCGGCGCCCAGTTTCGCGTTCAACATTGAAATGATATGGTCAGGACGAATGGTAGTGACATTCAATGCCGCGAAGTTGCTCGACGACGATGCAATGCTTCGGAAGCGACTAGACATGCCGTCCCATTTAAGCATTACAGAGCTCAGGCCGCCAAAAAGACTGAGCTCCTCGTCACTCGTCGGAACGATATAGGTCGGAGAACCTCTTCCTAGGCAAGCATGAGAGCCATCCTCGAGAGTAAACCATGAGATTCCGGTGACGAGAGAAGGGGTAGGCGTTGCCGCCTGCGCTGAAGAAAGGTAATCGATCATAATTTCCCGCACTGCGATACTGCAGTTGGGAGCCTCTGCGTTTGGGAATATCTGGAGCAGTCGCTCATGTACGGCCGACCGACTGAGGAGCGCCGCCTTGTATAGATTTTTCGCGGTCTGAAGGATATCGTAAATATGTTTAGGAGGCTGAGTAATGCGAAGGCCAAGAGATGACAGAATTTCAAGTGATATATCGGGCTGTGGATTCGCGACAACGATTGATGGATCTTGAATGGAAACACAAGAAAACGGGTGTGTTGCGGGGATGAGAGGGAAAACCTGTTTCCCATGTTGCACTATTTGATGTACGGTGAATTTGGTTACGTTTGACCACTGGTTATCGTTGCCCTTGAGATCAGGTGGCCAGATAGACCATGGGACCCGCATGCCGTTTGAGATGACGGAATTTTCGATGAGATTTGCCCATGTTTTTGGAATCAGTGATTCGAATAACATGGAATTCCACTCAACAAGAAGTCTATCATAAGGAGGTTAAATGGATTAGAGTTATAGCCGACGATGTGCGTCGGAATCGAACACTTACCTTTCACGTGTATCTCCGGACCCGACATCAAGAGGATTTTGAAGCGATTGACGGTCTGGCTTAATAGCAAAGACTGCGTCGATGTGAACTGGAAGACCGGTGGCGATGGGTAGAGGAAGTAGTGTGAAAAGCTTTCCTTTGATTGACGACCCTTCCATTGGGTAGGCCAGCCCGACCACTGGTAATAGCTTTTCAGCTACCAATCGCTCAGCGACGTCGTTTCCCATGCGTGAGTTCATATCACGGGCAACCTCCGCGGCATCAGGCGATAGGTACTGGAAGCACCAGACACGACTACGTTCTCCAAGGGAATCCTTAATAGTGACACGACGGCGTACGTTCTCTTCACGAACTTGTTGATTTTCAATTGTCGCCATCCCTACGATACGTTCCGTACCATCACGTTGGATGTGGCGAAATTCGATGGATGTGATGTACTTGAGGAATTGAATGACCTCTTCGAGGCTGTTGGAACAGAAGTCGTTGAAAAGCTGAAGTATTTCAGCAGCCGTAGTTGGCTTCTTTTCCTTTTTGATGGCAGAAATTTTTGCCTGCGCTTCGGTACGAAGAGGAAGACGAAATATGGTACCATGATACTCAGCTTTGGTATCAGGGACGAAAGACGCGAAGGGTGTGAGTTGATCCTCGAAAGAGAACCCTTCAGCTACTATATCCATCGCGACGCCTCCTGGGTGATGTTCAAATCTTCGATGCGCGTCGAGAACCAAAAGCTTTCTCCCGGAGTAGATGTGAGGGTTTTCGGTGAGCTACAAAGGGTAAAAAATCATATGAGAATTAGACTCAAAGCAAATTAAGGAACGTACGTGGTAAGATGCCCGAAATCCCAGGCCATTCTTGCCAGTACGACTGTTTATCGCGTTAGCATCGTTTCCATGGACATAAGGGTTTTTTACTCACCTGCCGTCTGTTTTCTTCGACGAGGCATGAATAGTTTGAAGCGCTTTCCAATCTGCAGGTTCCAAGATGCCATCGTTGATACAGATAAGTGCGGCGCCTTGGGTTTCTCTGAGACATGGATCCAAGATGGATACGATACCAAAAACACGTTCGTCCAAAATGAATACCTAATCGGATGATATTGAGACCGCATCTGACATGAAATCGAGCTATCGATGAGAATCAACGACCACATACCTGTTTAGACGCCCGTGCATCATCGCTATTCTGTAGGTATTCCCTGAAGATGGCAGAACCTTCAGGGTACCCGTTGAGAATGCCCGCAAGCAGATCAGTGATATTAACGTATTCCACTTCTGTAGTGGGCATAGTGTCGGTGGATGAAGTGTGTTGAATGAAAGAGAGGGGGGGATTCAACGGAATGGGTTTGTTTTTGAGGATGGGATCTTCCGCAATGTCACACGACCTCGTGCATTTGTTCGGCCACGCGGTGTCATTGCCGAGGGAATTTCTTCGAAGGTAAAAGTACTAGCCAAAGAATAAAGTGTTGCAGAGAGCATGTAGTTGACTGGGAATTTCATAACCAAGAGAAAGTGCGACCAGTTGGACATTCGACAATAAGAGAGCCATATCATCAAAAGCAAGTTCGAAGAAAAGAACAATTCCGCCTTTGCCTGCAGAAGGTAAACGTCGGGTATTCTCTACCGGATGAAGATTCCGCAGTTTTACTTGCCAGTGGAAAATGAGTGGCACAGTAGAGAGAGACAAAAATAATCCTGGAAGCTTAGAGCTAGGGAGCGGTCGTGATGCCCGTGCTCTGATAAAGCTATGTGGCCATTTAGCTTCTCGATTTCGTGA
>Ga0247779_1001346_pt1 | contig 11979 bp, 13 predicted proteins | sample UWRJL221509R5_FD_179925 | JGI IMG/M metagenome (GOLD analysis project Ga0247779, IMG submission 179925) | Plant litter microbial communities from Arlington Agricultural Research Station in Wisconsin, United States - UWRJ-L221-509R-5 | ecosystem: Environmental > Terrestrial > Plant litter >...
AAGGCGAGGTCGTGCACCTAATCCCGCAGAGGGTGGGCGATCTGTCCCAGGCGCTCGCACCATTAAGAGCGTCTCCTTCTTTGCTTTGGGGCAGGGGAATCTGGGTCTCAATTTCTCCGTGAACGGAAGGTCACCGTCAGGCAATTTTGGGCCCTCATTAAGACAATTTGGGCTCTAATTTAATTTGACCTGAGCCCATGCCTCATTCGGCGTAAGCGGCCGGATGCTTACCAGCCTGTGGTAATGCGGCGGAACCTAGTTGACGAGCGCAGGCGTTAGTTTTAGCTACTGCCATTCGCCCGAATGGTAGTAGCCACCCAACCCTGGGCGTCTTCCGATCATGAGCGTATGGCTCGGACCGTACGCTTACCCTAAGACAATGATGTCGATACCTTGCTCACCGATATCGTTACACGGGCGTGTCGCCACGCCGCACATAGCGATATCGGTGAATTTCATCAACAGGCCTTGGATATGGACTGTAAAGGCCGCAGGACCATCGTCGCAGACAGCCCCGCTTTCTGCCTTGTGCGACCCGCCTCAATTTCCGATGTGGAATGTTTCCGTGTGTCCATCGACGCCAAGTGCCTGGCCGCTGACCATCTTGGCCGCCGGAGAGGCAAGGAAGACGCACATGTCAGCGACCTCCTCCGGCTTAACGAAACGCTTGATGGATTGAGTCTGGATCAACTCTTTTTCAACGACCTCGATTGAGACACCTCGCTCTTCGGCTTCGGCCTTCATCACGCGGTCCATCCGTGGCCCCTCGACAGTGCCTGGGCAAATTGCATTGGCGCGCACGTCAAAAGGACCGACCTCGATCGCGAGCGACTTGGTGAAGCCGATCACGGCCCATTTGGCCGCGGCATATGGCGTGCGCAGGCCATAACCAAAGAGCCCGGCAGCCGAAGATATATTGATGATACTACCTGACCGCTGGCGCTTCATGATGGGCACCGCCTGCTTGGCGCACAGGAACTGCGCATCAAGGCAGACTTGCAGGCAGCTGCGCCAGTCTTCGAGCTTGATGTCTTCAACGTATCCCGTCGGCCCTTTTACCCCCGCATTATTGACCAGAACGTCGAGGCCCTTGAGGTCGAGCATCGCGGCATCGAACCATTTGCCGATCGCATCCTCATCCGCCACGTCAACGTGTGTTGCAACCAACTGCGGATGTTTGCTTACTGCATCGGCCAGTGCCCGCTCGTCGACATCGCAAATATGAACCCTGGCACCGTTATCAATGAAGGCTTTCGCGATCGCTAGGCCTATCCCAGAGCCGCCTGCTGTAATCATTACACGTTGAGACATGTCTTATCCCCGATTGCGCCAATCCGGTTGGCATTGTTGTTATAGTTCTCCGGCTCCCAAAGAAATCATCCTGTAGCCATCGTCAAGAGGACGGTTCACCTTCTCATCTTTCACACAGGCTCAGTTGGCGATGCTGCCGGAAGGTATCACCTGGCGCAAGCCGCGCAGATAGGCCGTTGTGTTGTCAGGATTCGGGCCAAGACAGTAGTACGGCATGCGCGACCCGGCGGGCAGTTTCCCGCGAGGCACCAGCTTTCGCCTGAACGGCCAGGCCCTGGATGAGCGAGATGATGAGCGAGGCAGCATCATCGCTGGTCATACCCGGTGGTAGCGGAGCTTTTGCCATCGTCTCTTCAAACCGGTCGCGTAGCCGCAATCTGAAGAGTTCACGGCCACGTAAAAGTTCCTGCCTGATTGAGTCGGAGTCCGTGGAACCGGCCAGCGCAGTATTAAGTTCGAGGCAGCCCACGGGGTTCACCCCGCCGCCATGCAGCTCGATTATTCCGTCGAGCAGCCGCTCCGCAATGCGGCGCGGCGTTGGCTCAGCCAGCGCTCCATGGCGAAAATCCAGATAGTCACGGTGGTATCGTTCGACAACGCGCCAGAAGAGCGCTTCCTTGTTACCGAAAGCTTTGTAGAGACTTGATTTCGTCAGTCCCGTCGCCTCCAGCAGGTCGGTGAGCGCGGCGCCTTCATAGCCCTTCTCCCAAAAAACGCGCATCGCCGCTTCCATAACCTCGTCTTCATCAAATTCGCGCGGACGTGCCATGGTGCTTGCTCGCAAGTTCCTGAAGTTCCTGAAAGAATAAATATAGACCGATCGGTACCGATTCCAATAGAGGGGCTTGAACAATTAGGGACCGATTGGTATATAACTCGTGTCGCGACGAATTTGAGTGGCCGGCTGCATGTCATGCAACCGGTGCTGAACAGTGTCGCGATGCCGTCGTGGCTGAGATTTGCACAGCTGAGCAGGAATGGATCGGACATGTCGTTCCGCCGATGCACATTTGGTATTTTTTTGCTTAGTTGTGGACCGATAAGTCCATAATTAAGCAACCCAACTGCAAAGATTCATCCGCGCGGCAACCACCAGAAGCAGAGGAGGAAGCGCCCGTGTCCGTCAATCCATCCCTTCACGCATAGGAGTGAGCATGAGCAATGGAATCAACATGACCAACGCCGTCATCGAAACTATCCTGAGCCGCAGCGCCGCCAAGTATTACGACCCTGCCGCCACCTTGAGCGACGACCAAATCCGCGAGCTGGTGCGGATTGGTACCACCGCGCCGACATCCTTCCACTTGCAGAACTGGCGCTTCATCGCCGTACGCACGCCCGAAGCCAAGGCTCGGCTGAGTCCGATCGCCTGGAATCAGCCCGCGATCACCGATGCAGCCGTTACCTTCATCGTCTGCGGCCAGCTGGCCGATTCCAGCGTCATACCGGAGCGCCTGGCACCGCTGGTGGAAGCGGGAGTCATGCCAGCTGCAATGGTGCCGGATTGGGAAATCCCCGCACGCGATCTGTACATGGAATACCCGCAGCGCCAGCGCGACGAGGCAGTACGCACCGGCACCTTCGGCGCGGCGGCGATGATCTATGCGGCCCGCTCGCTGGGCCTGGGTTCGACGCCGATGATCGGTTTCGATGCCGAAGCGGTGCACCACGCGTTCGGACTGGCCGAGGACGAAGTACCGGTCATGCTGTTGTCCATCGGGGCGGAGCGTCCGGGAAACTGGCAGCAGAAGCCGCGCCGTCCGATCGCCGAGGTGCTGGACCTCGTCTGATTAATTCTAAAGCCAGTAAATTGAGGAGACTAAGATGCCAAGAAGTGCAGCTCTAAAGCCGGACCAAGTGCCAGCCGATTCGAAACCGACTCTCGATGCGTTCACCAAGAACATCGGGTTCACCCCAAATATGATGGCGACCTTCGCGCAGAGCCCGATCGCGTTCAACGCATGGGCCACCCTGCTCGGCTCCTTGAGCAAGGCGCTCGACGTGAAGACGCGTGACAGCATCGGCCTCGCCGTCTCGGAAGTGAATGGCTGCAACTACTGCCTGACGGTTCACAGCTTTACGGCCGAGCATATGGCCAAGCTGCCGGCCGATGAAATCATTCTCGCTCGGAAGGGCCATGCCACCGACCCGAAACGGGACGCTGCCGTCCTGTTTGCGCGCAAAGTCATCGAGACGCGCGGCAACGTCGGTGACGCCGATGTGAAAGCCGTCCGCGATGCCGGCTACACGGATGCAAACGTCATGGAGATCGTAGCACTTGTGGCCATGTACTCCCTGACGAACTTCATCAATAACGTGTTCGATCCCGAGAAGGACTTTCCCGCCGTTGCGCCGGCGGGCTCGATCTAAATTTTATCCGGTCGCATCGAACATCTCCAAGGGTGTTTCGAGGTTCCATCTGATGCGAGCGTGACACCAAAGCCCGGATGCACCCAGGAAAGAGTCTTGGAAACGCGTCCGGGCTTTTTCGTATGCCGCCAAGCCCAAGAGTAAAACCCGTAACTGAAGGAAGACGACGGTGGCAAGAGCCGCAGCTCTTAAGCCGGACCAGGTGAAAGAAAAACGCTAGCTGCTGCGTCACTCATCCACGTGCTCGATACAGAGCTCATCCGGCATCCGGGGGAAAACGAGCGACGAAGTCTTTCCAAAAACGGGCAAAATATCCAAAGCCACATTGCTGCGCAGCATCACGCGGCGTAAGTGTCGGATCTGCAGCCAGCCGCCGGCGAACTTCCTCCAGGCGCAAGATATGGAGTGCGGCATAAGGTGTCGCAGAACGCTCCTCGCGAAAAGCGCGACGTAAAACCTTCAGTCCAACGTTGAGGTATGCCGCCAGAACCGCCTCATCAACCCGTCCCGGCAACGTCTTCAACACCAGCCCGTGACAATGACACGTGCCGTCAGGCCGGTCTCGCGCAACAAGGTTCGTAAAGCCGTCATCGGTGCCAGGGTGCCCTTAACGGCAGTCGAGCGATGACCGGCTGTCACGGATGTTTCATAGAAGATCTGAATGCCGCTCGCATTGCCAAAGGCATCAAGCGCCTTATCGAGGGGCTGCGCCGCGATATCGAAATCGATCACGTCCCGCAGCTGGGTTTCGTCCGCCAAGGCAATTGCCGAATTTCCCAGGTTCATCCCAAAAACAGCTCCAAGGCAGAGCGCAACGCTCAAGCCTGCCAACAAGGAAGCTGGTGTCGAGGGCGCCGCGAGCAGAAAGCGAGGCTTCGGAAGGTATGGTGGATACATGAAGCTGCGGGCCGACCCGCTCCCCGAGCTGAGCGGGCTACCATAGAAGCAAAATGTGACAGTTATATATCACATCGGCTGACGCTCATGTGTATCGGCCAGCGCGCGTCACAACGGCACAGCCATACGCCGCCGATAGTCATCACGATTTACAAGCGCCCCCTGTTGATCATCCTCGTCACGCATATGCGTCGTGTAGATCCCGTCGGCGAACGCCACTTCACCGGCCACAGGAACGATCTCGTCGAACCGCTCGCCCCGTCCTGAAGTGCCGGTGCCAGGATGCCCCGCATCTGTTCGATCCCTTCATCGCAAGCCGACCGATCCCGACTGTCCGTTGCCGCGACCCGTAAAGACGAATGGCGGACCAGGGCAGCCCAGGAAATTGAGCGGCGGGGCAAATTCCGACCGCCACGCGGGATGAGGTCTTGATGTAATCCACTGGTGCCGATGATCCGGCACAAACAAAAGGCTACCGATCGTCCGAAGAGATCGGTAGCCCGCACAGTTTAAACAGTGGCAATTTTCTTATGGGAGGTCTCAGTAGCCGAGATCCGGCTGGTGGAGGCTCCAGGGTTCCCGGGCGAAGACACGGCGCAAAATCGGCTCGAAGGCACTCATCGGCATCGTGTCATAGGCGGGATCGAAGGCGATCTGATCCCATTTGCCGCAAAAATCCGCCGTTATCTCGAAACAAGGATGACCAAGATACTGGTCGCGCTCGTTCCGATCGCGGCCAATATGGTGATAGTAGAAATAACCCTGGAAGATCGCGTGATGCTTGATCATCCAATAGGTCCGGTTATGCACGAAGGGCCGGATGATCGAGGCGGCGTATTCGGCATGATTGTCCGGCGACAACATATCGCCGATATCGTGCAGCAGGGCCGCGACCACAGTTTCATCGTCCGCCTCATCGCGTAAGGCGCGGGTCGCCGTCTGCAGGCAGTGATGATAGCGATCGATCTGTTCGCCCTCATAACTGTCTCGCAGCGTCTCCATAGCAGCAAGGAGCCGGTCCGGCATGCGCGCCGAGAACTCCTTCACCGAGGACATGAGGAATTTGTAATCCTCGGCTGTCCCGTCCTCCATCCTGATATAGCTGGCCCGCTTTTTCTCTTTCACATTAGAAACAGTCATCACATAGCCTCATTCATCAAACCGGTGGAGAACGGGAGCTTTACCCGGCATCCCTTACGCGTTGAACCACCAACGCTCGGCGGCCTTGAACCCATCGACATTCCAGGTCTTGACCAGATCGCCGTGCCCGATGTTCTTCGCGGTGGCGTTGACGAAATTGTTGAAGACCAGGACGATGGTGCCATCGTCGTCATGCGCGATCTGCTGCATCTCGCCATACATGGCCGCGCGCTTGGTGTCGTCCAGTTCCGATCTCGCCGATACCAAAAGCTCGTTGAAGCGGGCATTTTTCCAATTGGTATCGTTCCAGGCAGCACCCTCGGCATAGGTTGATGTGAACATCCAGTCGCAGGTGACGCGACCGTCCCAATAGACAGCGCAGAAGGGCTTCTTCATCCAGACATTGTCCCAATAACCGTCATTCGGCTGGCGATCGACCTTGAGATTGATGCCCGCCTTGGCAGCCTGGTTACTGTAGAGAACAGCGGTATCGGTGGCGCCAGCAAAAGCTGCCTCGGCGATCGAGAGGGTGACATCGAGCGACGAGAGCCCGGCCTTCTTCAGGTAGAACTTTGCCTTCTCGACGTCATAGGCATATTGCGGCTTGGGATCGATCGCATATTTGATCGACGAGGCGATCGGGTTGTCATTGCCAGCTTTCGCGTGACCGAGGAAAACCTTCTTGACGATCTCTTCCCGGTCGATCGCATATTTGAGCGCGCGCCGGACATCTGGATTGTTGAAGGGGGCGAGCTGCGTATTCATGGCAAGGGTATAGTGCCCGATGCCACTGACCTCCATGATCTCGATCTTAGGATTGCGCTTCATCAAGCTCAGAGTCTTGAGATCGCAAGCCGCCATGAAGTGAACCTCACCCGTCGTCAGGGCGTTGGTGCGTGCAGAGACATCCGTAACGGAGAGGAATTCCACTTCGTCGAAATAAGGCTGGTTGTTCTTGTGATAGTTCGGGTTGCGCTTGAGCTTCGCGCTGACACCCGGATTGAAGTTTTCCAACGAGAAAGCGCCGGTGCCGACACCCTTCGCCCAGTCGATCCCACCGCCATCCTTGGCCGGCATGATTGCCAGATGGTAGTCGCTGACCAAAGCCGGGAAATCGGCATTGCCGCCGGTGAGTTGGAAGATGACCGTATCGGGGCCATCGGCGGTGACACTGGCGACCGATGCCAGAAGCGACTTGGCGGCCGATTTTGAATCCGGCGCCATGTGGAAATGGAAGTTTTCCACGATATCGGTCGAGGTCAGGGTCTTGCCGTTGTGGAAGGTGACACCCTTGAGCAGCTTGAAAGCCCACTTCTTGGCGCCGTCACTCGGCTCGAAGCTTTCTGCGAGATTGCCGACGACCTGACCGGCGGCATTGATTTCCGTAAGGTTGCTGCACATTGCGCCGTAGAAGGCGCATTGCGTGAACGTGTCGGGCCAGGTACCGGGATCCATCGTGTCAGTGGTGGCACCGCCCGCCAAGGCGAAGCGGGCAAAGCCACCCTTCTTCGGTTCCGCAGCATTGGCGATCTTGGCGACCAGGCTCGACGTCAGCGCTGTCGCGCCCAAAGCACCTGCGCGGCCAAGGAATTCGCGGCGGGAAATGGTGCCTTTCCAGAAGCGACCGGCCCAATATTCCAATTCACTCATTTTCTTCTCCCAGGATGTCGTTTTTCTTTGCCAGGCCGGCAGCATATTCAAGTGCCGCGAGCCTATTTTAGTACATTCCGATTTTCGGAACTTTGTACTGATTATTACTTAATTGCAGAGTGACGAAGGGGGCCTTTTCTGTCAATAGTTAAGCGTCGTTTTAAAGCCTGGTCAGCCGTTCCGGTTCAACACCGATCCATCGCCATAGCTCTTCGTATCGATTTTCAGTTTTGCCTTGAACTCAGTTTGCGTAGCTCGGATCTTTCGCATCGAGGATGCGCTTCAACTCGCTGAAATGCGCATAAGACATCTCGCGATAGGCATCCCAACCGGTAGCTGTGCGTTCGGCAATCTCGTCGCTCATGACATTGAGTTTCTGGCCCGATGCATAAGCCAGCATCAAGGTGCGGCAGGCCCGCTCCAGATAGTAAAGTTCATCGAAAGCTTCGGCGATCGTCGGCCCGACAACCAGGATGCCATGGTTGCCCATGATCATGGAGCTGTGATTGCCAAGCGCCCTGGCCAACCTCTGCCCCTCTGCCCAATCATCCGCCAACCCCTGGAACTTCAGATCCACCGCCACGCGTTGGAAATACCGGGCCGTCGTCTGATCGATCGGCAGGATCTCCGGCCGCGCCAGCGTCGCCAGCGCCGTGGCATAGGGCGGATGCAGGTGCAGGATGCATCTGGCATGGGGGACATTGGCGTGAATGGCGCCATGGATGCACCAGGCTGTCGGATCGGGGGCATCCGGCCGCTTCATCGTTTCCGTGTCGCTACTATCATATTCGATCAGCTCGCTTGCCTTGATTCCGCCGAAATGCCGCCATTTCGGATTCATCAGGAAACGGCCAGCATCATCCGACGTGGCGACGCTGAAGTGATTGGACACACCCTCATGCCAGTCGAATTCGACTGCCAGCCTGAAGGCAGCGGCAAGATCGATGCGCAGATCTTCGGTTGCCGGATGGGAACGGTTAATCGGTGTAGTGGCTAAAGCACGAACCATTTCTGTCTCCATGAAACCGGCGAACCAGGGCGTTAGGGACGATGGATTAGGGGCGATTGGCGATGCCGGCCTGGCGCTCCTGCAAGACGCGCGGCAGCCAGGTCGGGTCCATTTCCGGCATCGAAGAAAACAGCAGCTCGGTATAAGGATGGCGCGGTGGTGTCAGGATCTTGCTCTTCGGTCCCTGCTCCATGATCTCGCCGCGATGCATGACGACGATCCAATCGGAAATCGCCTTCACCGTCGCCAGATCATGGGTGATGAAGAGATAGGTGATGCCGATCTGCTGTTGCAGGCGCAACAGCAGCTTCAAGACGCCCTCGGCGACGATCTGGTCGAGAGCCGAGGTGACTTCATCGCAGATGATCAGTTCCGGCTCGACGGCGAGCGCCCGGGCAATACAGACGCGCTGCTTCTCGCCACCCGACAATTCCGAGGGCAGCCGCTCCAACAGACGCTCGTTCAGCTCAACCATCGACATCAATTCGGCGACGCGCCGGCGCCTGGCTTCGGCGCCCATGCCGAGATGCCGCTTCAGCGGCCGGGACAGGATATCGCTGACTCGGCGGCGTGGATTGAGCGCGGTATCGGGCGACTGATAGATCATCTGGATCCGCCGATGGAGCAAGGCAGACCGCTTCTTGAAATGCAGCGGCAAGGCTGCGCCGTCAAATTCCAGCGATCCGGAAAATGCCGGCTGCAATCCCATGATGGTCCGCGCCAGCGTCGACTTGCCCGAGCCAGATTCACCGACGATCGCCACTGTCCGTCCGCGAGCGACATCCAGGCTGATATTATTAAGGACTTTCAGCGCTTTTCCATATCCGGCATTGACATTCTTGATGCGCAGGACAACGTCGCTGGTCGGGTCTTCCTTCTTATCGAGCTTGCGGACCGCCCAGAGGCTGCGGGTATAGGCGGCCTGGGGTGACGTCAGCATCGTCGTCGTGGCCGCCTCCTCGACGACTTCCCCGTAGCGCAAGACGATGATGCGGTCGGCCACCTGAGAGACCACCGCCAGATCATGGGTGATATAGATGGCCGCGACGCCAAAATCGCGGACGATCTGTTTGATCGTGGCGAGGACTTCGATCTGCGTCGTCACGTCAAGCGCCGTCGTCGGCTCGTCGAAGACCAGCAAACCGGGATGGCAGGACATGGCCATGGCCGTCATGACGCGCTGAAGCTGGCCACCGGAAAGCTGGTGGGGATAACGCTCACCGATGGTTTCGGGCGATGGCAGCGACAATCGTTTGAACAGGCTGATGATCTTGTCTTGCAGGCGCCGTTCCTTGTTGCCCTCGCCGTGAATGACTGATGGCTCCTCGCATTGCTCCATCAAGCGATGAGCGGGATTGAACGCCGCCGCCGCAGATTGCGCGACATAAGCAACCTCGGCACCCCAGATACTGCGCTTCTCGCTGTCGCCGGCCGTCACCAGGTCGACGCCGCGATAGCGGATACTGCCACCCTTGATCCGGCAACCGGCCCGGACATAGCCCATCGAGGCAAGCCCGATGGTCGATTTGCCTGCCCCGGATTCGCCGATCAGGCCAAGCACCTCGCCACGCTGCAGATCGAAGCTGACACCCTTGACGATGTCATGCCAGCGATCGTCCGATTGCCCTTCAATCTTGAGATCCCTGACCTCCAGCAGCGGGCCTGCGTCATTGAATTCGGGCTTGCGCATGCTGCTATTCCTTGAGGCCGCTGGTGATATGCAGGAACCAGTCGACGATGAAATTGACACCGATCGTCAGCAAGGCGATGGCGCCGGCTGGCAGGAGCGGCGTGATATCGGAGTAATTGATGAGCGTCGCATTCTCTCGCACCATCGACCCCCAATCCGCCGTCGGCGGCTGGATGCCGAGGCCGAGGAAAGACAATGCGGCGATCGTCAGGAAGACAAAGCAGAAGCGCATGCCGAATTCGGCGATGATCGGCGCCAGGATATTGGGAAGAATTTCCCTGGTCATGATCCAGAGCGTGCCTTCGCCTTGCAGCCTTGCCGCTTCAACGAAATCAAGTACCGTGACATTGAGCGCGACGGATCGCGAGACGCGGAACAGCCGGGTTGAATCAAGGACGGCGATGATCAGCACCAGGCTGATGATGGATGTGCCGAAGATCGAGAGCAGCAGCAGCGCAAAGATGAGCTGTGGTATCGCCATGATGACATCGACGATCCGGCTTAAAAGCTGATCGATCCAGCCGCCGACCGTCGCCGCCAGGAGACCGAGGCCAGTGCCAATGATGAAGGCAATGCTGGTCGTCATCAATGCCACGGAGATCGTGTTACGGGCGCCATAGATCATGCGCGACAGCATGTCCCGGCCAAGCTGATCCGTTCCCAGCAGGAACTGCTCGCCCCAGGGATCATATTGGCCGCCGACCACTTCCGTCTCGCCATGCGGGGCGATCCAGGGCGCGAAGAGGGCGACAAACATATAAGCGAGGACGATGACGATGCCGATCCAAGCTGAAATCGGCGCCTTGCTCAGATGCCGCCAAAATCTGCGCCGCCTGTTAGCTGCCGAACTCGGTGTCTTTTGCATAAGAACTGCGTCTTCTTGGGCGGTCATCGGCGGTGCAACAATTTGGGATTGGTGACGATGCCGACGATATCAGCGGTGAGATTAAACAAGATGTAGGTCGCGGCAAAAATCAGCGCGCAGGCCTGAACGACCGGAATGTCGCGGCTTGCCACGGCGCTGACCATCAATTGGCCGATACCCGGATAGACGAAGACATTCTCGACGATCACCACGCCGACGATCAGATAAGCAAGATTAAGGGCGATGACGTTGGCGATCGGCGCCCAGGCATTCGGCAACGCATGGAGGCAGATGAGCCGCCAGCGGCTGGCCCCTTTCAACCGGGCCATTTCGATATAGGGCGTCGACATGAGATTGACGAGGGCGGTGCGGGTCATCCGCATCATATGGGCCAGTGTGACCAGGACCAGCGTCATGGCCGGCAAGGCACAAGCCCGCAGATAATCGCCGATGCCCGAATCCTCGGAGACGCTGGCCAGTGAGGGAAGCAGTTGGTACTTCACCGACAGGAACAGCATCAGGATATAGGCGATGAAGAATTCCGGAAAAGATATCCAGGCGAGCGAGAAGGAATTGATGAAGCGATCGAAGAAACTGTCGCGGTAGAGGGCCGCCAGGATGCCGATGATGAGCGCCAGGGGCACCGCCACGGACGCGGCGATGCTGGCGAGGATAAGCGTGTTCTTCAGTCGCGGCGCGATCAGGCCGGCGACCGGTCGATCATGCCCGCCACCAAGGCTGCCGGCGCTGGAAAAGGAATAGCCAAAATCGCCATGGGCCACGCCGTCGATCCAGTCCCAATACCTTTCGAGCGCCGGTTTATCGAGGCCGATCTGATGCTGGAAGGCCTTCACCGTTTCCGGCGTCGCCGATTGCCCCAGAATCGCCGAGGCGAAATCTCCCGGCAACATCTGGATGGCAGAGAAAATGACCGCCGAAACCGCCACGAGGGTCAGCAACCCCAATCCCAGCCGCTGGAGGATAATCTTGAGAATTGGATTCATTGATATCGAAGGACTGGACGAATTTTCGGCAGGCATTCAACAG
>Ga0247779_1001347_pt1 | contig 11963 bp, 12 predicted proteins | sample UWRJL221509R5_FD_179925 | JGI IMG/M metagenome (GOLD analysis project Ga0247779, IMG submission 179925) | Plant litter microbial communities from Arlington Agricultural Research Station in Wisconsin, United States - UWRJ-L221-509R-5 | ecosystem: Environmental > Terrestrial > Plant litter >...
GTACTACACCCATACGCGTGCGACATGGAAAACAACTCGTCTGACGCAAATTCCTTTTCTGCTGCGGTGAACTCGAGCCCTTCTGCTAGTCAAAAATCGTCTTTTACCGACAATCAACAACAGTCTGGCGCCGACGTCAAACCAGAGTCTGTTTTGAGCACGGACAGGCCACTTACTGATATAATATCGGAGCGATTCGCCCCCTTTGATGCGCAGAATCTTATTGCCCAGCCGTTTGAGAACGAAGCTGGTAGGAGCGCCAAGTTCGAGGAAGGTGTGTTAAGCTACTAGCACTAACTGACAGAAAAGGCGCATATATGCGCTCCAATTTCAAACTTTTTTTTTTTTGCGACTATTGAAGTTTTATCGATAACTTGCTGGCTGGCTGACCTGCTTTGCTTGGCCCTGCGACTTAGAACTCTGCGCAATGTTGCTTAATATTCTTTTGGAGACCCATGCCTGGGCTTCTGCCCGCCCTAAGCATGAAGCTGCACTGGAAGGACGACTTCTAGAAGACCAGATCGCGCAGATCATGGACACCGAAAGAGAACAAGGCATGTGCTCACCGACACCCTCATCATCATCTTTGTTTCGTTCCTCTTTCGTTGGTATGCCCAGTCCTATCTTGTCTTGCACTGCGACTATATGTGTGATTTTGGAGCACGTTCCCGCCTGTTTGTTTCATACCCTTATGATCTGTAGAACTAACGGATATTCTATTGCTTCCATATAGAACAAACTCGACAGAGGCTTGGAGAATTTGTTAACAGGATGAAAAAGGCATTGGCTGCACTGACTGGAGCCGCATTTTGATATCTACCTGCGCCATACTTGACAAGACAACTGTTAACTCTACATGAAATTTGACCCTTCGATGTCATTTTTCTTGTACTTGGATGCATCCGTTGACCAAAATTATTTGCGTTAGTATGTTTACTTACAGGGGACGAAATAGGGGTTCAATCGCCTTCAAATTCCATGTGACTAGGAAAATAATGCAAGCAATTAACTTTAATCCGAATGTTTTTCTACGTGTGATGAATATAGTCTCTCCATAACTTAAGCTTTCCATTGCGATACTCATTGCTGTCCTGAGGAAAAGAAAAGGGGTGCGTCGAGCGCTCGAGCTTGGACTGCAAGAAACGTGATTCAAAAACATATTCCCACGCTCTCTAGCCACGTCTTTGCATCGTCAGGCGCGTTCTCCAGACAATATCAGTGTTTGCCCAAGGACGGCTGTATATCCCTTTCCCTAATACCCGTCTTCTTCTCTTCCTTAGACCTTTTGGGCCATTTAAAACTCTTTCTAGATACACGATCCACAATAAGTTGCGAGCATGTCGGTTATGCTCACAAAATTCGAATCTAAAAGCAACCGCGTAAAGGGTCTGTCCGTGTATATCTTCTCATCCATATCGACAAACCTGACATAGCGTTGAAGGTCTTGCATTCCATCCAACGCAACCTCTTTTAGCGGCTTCGCTTCATAATGGCAGTGTACAGCTGTGGAATTATCGTATGGGTGTTTTGGTGGATAGGTTCGAGGAACATGAAGGTGCGTTGTCGACCCTCATTATTTGTATCCGAAGGCTGATCCCTATCCTAGGACCTGTGAGGGCCGTCGCTATCCATCCTACTCGTGCTCTACTGGCTACTGGAGGAGATGATTACAAAATCAAGGTCTGGGGTACGTGGATTCCACTTTGAATGGTGTGCATGAGCTCACCATGGCACACTGCAGATATCCGACCTCAGAACCGGCGCTGCCTCTTTACATTACATGGCCATCTTGACTACGTCCGCACAGTACAGTTCCATCACGAGATGCCATGGATTGTGCGTGCTTCTTATGCTGTTCTTTCATTCATATACCACTCCTAACATCTTGGTAGATTTCTGCTTCGGACGACCAAACGATCAGAATCTGGAACAGCACATCCCGACAATGTATCGCCGTTCTTACGGGACACTCACACTACGTTATGTCGGTCCAATTCCATCCCAAGGAAGACTTGATCGTGTCAGCGTCAATGGATCAAACTGTGAGGGTCTGGGACATATCAGGGCTGCGAAAGGGCTCACCTAACGCTGGAGGACCCGGAAGCTCGAGTGGAAACGGACCAGGAAACTTCGAGACGTTCGATACTTTCTCCACTGTCAAGCATGTTCTCGAAGGCCATGATCGTGGTGTCAACTATGCAATGTTCCATCCCACCCTCCCATTGATCATATCGGCTGGAGATGACCGCGTCATCAAGATTTGGCGAATGAGCGAGACGAAGGCTTGGGAGGTTGATTCTTGCCGTGGTCATTTCAACAACGTCTCCAATGCTTTATTCCACCCTAAGCACGAGTTGATCGTATCGTGCGGAGAGGACAAGACCGTCAGGGTATGGGATCTAGCTAAGCGCTCTGCTATCCAGACATTCCGCCGAGAACAAGATCGCTTTTGGGTGCTGGCTGCCCATCCTAACCTCAACTTGTTCGCTGCCGGCCACGACAGCGGATTGATTGTTTTCAAGTTGGAACGCGAACGCCCTGCTTTCTCCGTCCACCAGGATACTCTCTATTACGTTCGCGATAAATACGTCCGTTCATACGATTTTAACACAGGTGCCGATATTGGTCTTCTGAGTGTGCGTAAATTTGGAAGCCCCTATGTCCCCCCTCGAACTCTCAGCTTCAACCCTGCTGAGAGAGCTGTCATCCTTACCATCAGCTCGGATAATGGGCTGTACGAGCTGGCAAATCTTCCCCAGCAGGCTCAGGGAGAAGTGAAAGACTCGTCCGTCGACGGAAAGAAGGGAAGCGGCCAAAGTGCTATTTTTGTTGCTAGGAATAGGTTTGCTGTGTTGAACAAGACTACGCAGGTAAGCCTATCATAAGTTTTTCATCTCATAAAGATACTTATTAAGTCCGTTAAGCTTATTGAAGTGCGCGACCTATCAAACTCTGTCGTGAAATCAATCAAACCTCCTGTTCAAACCAACGAGATTTTCTACGGTGGAACGGCTTGCTTGATTTTGAGTTCTCCAACTGCAGTTGTTTTGTATGACATTCAACAACAGAAGACGATTGCCGAGATTAGTAGCCCTCCTGTGAAGTATGTAGTCTGGAGCAACGACTCATCTTTAGTTGCCTTGATGAGCAAACATAGTGAGTGTCTGTGATATTCTTCTTTTCAAGTTTACTTTCTTATACTTGGGACATTAGCCATCACTATTGCCAACAAAAACTTCTCCCAACACAGTTTAATCCACGAGACCATCCGCATTAAATCAGGCGCTTGGGATGATGCTGGTGTTTTCATTTACTCGACGTTGAACCATGTCAAATACTGCTTGGCTCAAGGGTACGTACAACCATATGTTATGCGTGCATTTTCCATACTGAAAGATATCTATATAGTGACCACGGTGTAATTTGCACATTGGACAACCCGGTGTATTTGACCCGAGTTAAGGGGAAAACTGTTTACTGCTTGGATCGGTCTGCTCGCCCTCGTACTATCACCTTCGATCCCACGGAGTACAGGTTTAAGCTGGCCTTACTCAAGAATAACTATGAAGAAATGCTCTATATCATCAAGACCTCAACACTTCTTGGCCAAAGTATTATTGCATACTTGCAACAGAAAGGGTTCCCTGAAGTAATTTAGCATTGGTTTTCGTATTCTATTCTATTTTTGCTGACTAAACCTACTTCCAGATTGCCCTTCACTTCGTTCAAGATACTAATACTAGATTTGAGCTTGCAATCGAGTGCGGAAACCTTGACGTCGCAATGGAGACAGCAAAGACAATCAACCGTGCAGACTGTTGGGAAAGACTCGCACAGCAGGCGCTGAAGCAGGGTAATCACAAAGTAAGTGACATTTCTTGTCTTTGTTGTGGAATGTCGACTTAAGAAATTTCGGACAGGTTGTCGAAAAGGCTTACCAGCAAACGAAGAACTTTGATAAATTGTCTTTCCTATACCTAACTACTGGTAGCCAGGATAAATTATCCAAGATGCAGAAGATTGCCGACGCCCGTGGAGACCCCATGTCGCGCTTCCACAATGCCCTTTACGCCGGAGATGTGCACGCTAGGATTGCAGTTTTGAGAGATGTCGGTCTTCGTAAGTGTCCTTCACATATTGTCGCTTACCATATTTTTATTTTTATCTGTAGATCCTTTGGCGTATTTGACCGCGAAAACCAACTCTCTAGCTGATCTGGCTGCCGAAATTCTGGAATCAGCTGGGCTGACCGAAGCTGATGTTGATGATGTGCCATCGTTTGGAATTTCTACCTTGAAACCCCCACCTATCGTAACCCCTACCACAGACTTGCTCTGGCCCTCGTTATCGACGGGAGAGAACTTCTTCGACCGTGCTCTTGTTAATGGTCAATTAGAGGGTGGTGTAGAACCTGCTTATGTCAACGGTGATGCGGCTGCAGCAGGTCACTCTGCTTTAGACGCTTGGGCTAAGGAAGAGGAAGATCATGAAGACATCGATCCTGAAGAAGGTGGCTGGGAACTTGATGCCGATGGAGGCGAGTTCCATCCTGCCATAGAGGAGACTGGTGCAACTGAGGAGGAAGAACTTGGTGCTGGTGCTACACCTGGCCCTGCCGAGCCAGAACTCTGGGTACGAAATTCACCGCTGGCAGTGGATCATGTTGCCGCAGGATCATTCGAGACGGCCATGCAGGTGCGTTGTTATGTTTTTAGAATCGGTGCACCTGTCTTATCGATAATTATTTCAGCTCCTCAACCGTCAATTTGGCGTCGTCAACTTTGCTTTGCTCAAGCCTCTTTTCTTATCAATATACCGATCGTCACATACCTATCTCTCAACATATGCTTCTGTCCCACCTCTAAAACTGCACGTCCGTCGCAATCCAAGCGAAACGTCGCCCAGTCGTGTCTTGCCTGTTGTCTTCCGGTCACTTCAGGCCATCCGTTCTGAGCTGACCGAGGGCTATCGATACGTTGCTCAAAATAAGCTGACGGATGCGCAGACAACGTTCCGCTCAGTACTGCAGGGTTTACTCTTAGTTGTTCTTTCGTCGGATGAAGAGGCGAAACAGGTCGGCTTTCTCCTTTATTTCTTTCACTTGTAGTTATACTGATAGTGATCTTTTAGTGGAGAGAAACTGTCACTTCTGCCAGGGAATACCTTCTGGGAGTGTCGATTGAGCTGGAGCGCAGACGCGTTGTTGAAGAAGAGCCCGAAAATGTTGCACGTAATCTGGAACTCGCAGCGTACTTTACGCAATGCCAACTTCAACCTCCGCACATGCAAATTGCGCTGAGAAGTGCTATCGGAGCCTTTGCAAGGGCCAACAACCAAGCTCATGCTGCGCGATTTGCTAGACGTTTGCTTGAGTTGAGGCCTGACCCGAAGATTGCTGCTCAGGTATGTTTTGGTTTTTCCAATGCTGTAGCTTCTTCTAAACCTTTCCTCTCCCTTAGGCAAGACAACGGATAGCAGCCGGGGATCGCAACCCCCGCAACGCAGTGGAGATTGCCTACGACGAATTCAGCCCATTTGAAATTTGCGCTGCCACTTATACTCCCATTTACAAGGGATCGCCATCTGTTCATTGCCCATATACCGACGCAGCATACCTGCCTCAATTCAAAGGTAGCTTGGATCCTCTCGTCCAAGTCATTGAAATCGGTGCTTCTGCGACTGGTCTACCAGCTTCGTGGTAAATTTGGAGGGATGCAAGATACTTTATAGCTTTGATACTGGAGGATTGTTTTGTAACAAAAAATTATTTTATTTTTTCTCGATTTCTGATTCGATTGTATTTGTCGAAGCTCAGTAAGAAGCTATTTTGAATTGCCGGAAGGCTAAATTTATCACACCCAAATTCGGTAAATAAATCACGTGCGCGATTCATTGCAAAGCGCGTCGCGCTGGAGAACTGAAGTGGCTCACTTTCACTTAGACCTAAATCATCTAAAACTCGACACCTTTATACCACACTCAAACGAACATTCGCACTCTCTGCTGTCTATGGGAGTTAAAGGACTTACACCATTTCTCAAAAAGATACAGTAATTGCCTATTTCTGTCTGATAGTGGCTTCAACTAACAAGACTTGCAGCCCAGACATCTTCACGGAGCTGCCGAGTCGATTTGAAGCTCTTAAAGGGAAGAAAATTGTTATGTAAGTGGCTCTTGCTACTCCTTCTTTTGCGTAGCTGAAATGGTGTAAAAATAAGCGACGGGACACTACTTACTCAAAGATTTCACTTCGCACGAATTGAACATCCTTACCGACACATTCTTGGGTGGTTTAAGCTTGTACGAGAATTGAAGGAGCATGGTGTCTCATCAATATGTGTTTTCGACGGCAAAGACCGTAGTGTGGCTAAGGCACGAGAAGTGAGTTACAAATTAATCAGTAACCTTAACGGAAGACTGAACATTTACAGGTAGAAAGAAGAGAGGCAGTTCGTCAGTTAGCAAGGGTCCGAGGATCTATAGAACGAGATCGGCTTGAACGCCTTCAAAAGCTTCAAGAAAGCATTCACACACTTCAGATTCTAAATCAGAGTGACAAGGAGCAAGTCCTGAAGAAACTCAACAAGGCGCCATTTATTAACTTGGATGATACTGAGAGACTTTTACAACACGATGTTCTGGAAGGAAAGGAACGAGGGACTGGCTTGATTGTGTCAGAAGAAGAGGTTCCAAAACCAACCTCTCCACAACAGGTATCCGAGCCAATTCTTATGGAGGTAGCCATAGAACCAATTCCACCTAAGGAACTAATTCTTATAGAGGACGTGCACACAAAGCCAATACCCAAAGAATCAATTCCTATTGAGTTACCTACAGAGCCTATGCCATCGGAAGTGGTCCCCAAGGAATCAAATCAGCTATCTACAGAGCCGATACCTGAGCAAGAGGTTCCTCCCTATCTGGTACCTGTAGACCAAGCCCCACCGGCGACAATCTCTGTAGAAGACGTGCTCGAGGAATCAGAGTGTCCAGAACAGGCCACAGGAGAATCAATACCCGTGGATGGCATGCCTGCATCGCCAATACTTGTATCACAGATTCCCGCAGAACCAATTTTCGTGGAAGAGGAGCTTCTAGAGGCAGAAAATGTAGAACAGATACTTATCGACACAGCAGTTATAGACGAGGTGCTTGCGGAAATGGAACAAATACCCATGACTTCAATTTCTGCAGAAGAAATACCTAACGAAGCTAACGAAGATTTACAGCCTCCGGAACAGGCTCTCATGCAGTCAGTGTCGGCAGAACAACCGGTAATAGAAAAACTCCTCGAAGAGCGGCTTACTGAGCCGGTGCCTGTGGAAATTGTTGTCGAGGAACACACAGCGGAGCACATACCCATGGAACAGGCAGTTGTCGAGAACGAAGCCGAAAAACTTTCACTTCCAGCGCGAACCATTGACCTTGACCAGCTTACGGTTCGTATAGAATCTTTAAAGGCAGATTATAAGGCAGCAGTCGCCAGTCTCACAACTCTCGCTCCTGGCACAGATGGACGAGCAGAAGAAACACAGATCGAGAACGTGAAGGTCGATCAGCGACTAACAAAGTCGCAAAATGAACTTGCCATGCAAGAAGACAAGCTGTGGACCAATTTTATCACCTCTCTCGGGCCCTTCGCCTCGGAACTTGACGAAAAATTTGAGGAAGATGTTAACACCCTTTTGGATCAGAGCCACACATTGTCTCAGAGCTTCCAGCATCGTAGCAATGCCCCTGTTCCACGAACGTATCAAGAGTCTAAAGAGATCTTACGAGCTATGGGTATACCTTGCATTGATGCAACTGGCGCGATTGAGGCTGAAGGCTTAGCATCAAGCATAGTCCTAGCAGGTCTCGCAGACTATGTCGCCAGTGAAGACTCGGTAAAGGACTTGTATTTTCATCTTTCTGGTTCAAGCGATTAACTGGTACCTGACAGGATGTACTAATTTACGATGCTCCATTGATACGAGGCGTCAGTCATAGCAGCGAACCGCTCGTCAGGGTATCAGGGTCAGAAATCCGCAATGCGCTCGACTTGGATCGAGAGGCTTTCATAGATTTTGCTTTGCTCTTAGGTACTGACTTTACGGAGCGTATAAACAACATAGGTCCAGTACGGGCCTACCAATTTATTAAGGATCATGGCTGTATAGAAGATGTTCTAACTGCCATTGAAGATAACCAGAGATATAAGCTCAAAATACCCGTCGACGCATACCTTGCCCAGGTCAACGTCGCTAGAAAGATATTCAACACACTACCTCTCATACCTCCACAAGAATCTTTACAATCGATGCAACAGGACGATGAACAGGTTGCAGAGGTTCTCGAACGCTATAACTTGACCCATGCATTGGTGAACGACAGTAACTTGGATCATGAAGCACAGGAAATGGCCCTTGGACAAAAATTCTTTGACGACAACCCGGAGACGTAATCGCCGACCTTGCACCTTTGACCATCGATAATTATTTTGGGTTCCTCTGATCACTTGATCGGATTCGGGCACGCAATGCTATCGTTGCAACCCCAACTGTTATATCAGGCGTTGCTGAAATCCTCACCGTCCATAGAAGGTAGACGGTCATCGTCGACAAAGCAAGATGGTACTAGCATGCACTACAAGCTCCATCTACACAAATCTCTCACTCATTCATCGAATTGTCTGCGTTCCCTTTGTTTTCCTATAGATGCTTTCATGAGTCATATTTATGTCAGCGGTGCAACACATACGATACACTGATGATATATTAGTCAAATAAATTTTTGTATAATGTACTCAGTATGCAAATACTATGTAATTTTAGTGATGCTTTCACAATGATCTACGAACTCCTGCAGACCTTGGTCTCAATTCCTTCCTGTGCCAGAACCAAATGTCTGAAAGGGTAATTCGATCGCACGAGACCGGACCGGCTGGGGGTGATTTGCGTTCGGAGTAATAATTACCATTTTCGTGAACTTCTTTTTTACCATTTCCCTCCATGTCCTAACCACCCTCCATGTTCATTCCAACGACTTTTGATTCTCGTTCAAAATAGCATACAAGCCTACTCAGCTAGTAGTGCAGACTTAAAACGCATGGGAATCAAAGGCTTAACCCGACTCCTTGAACAACACGCGTAAAGCATTTCTTTTGGACCGACAGTATGTCATTGCTCAATCGAATAGCCCAGGACTTTTTAGGAGCCTTCCAAAACGATTTGCTTCGCTTCGGGGGAAGAGGCTCGTCCTGTATGCCGATTTCACAATTGCTCTGCGGGCCTCGATACTGACCGTTTGTATAGTGATGGAAACTTCTTCACCATGCTGTTTCATCATAGGAAAGAAAACGACGCCTGTCGACATATTAAAGGATGGCTTAAACTGGTCGAAGAATTAGATCGACATGGTATATCTGCAGTATGTGTCTTTGATGGTGACGAGCGGAACAAAGACTAAATTGGTGAATAATGAAAAACTTCGAGTTTTAGGACCTCACTAATCTTATCCATCACTGTCGACAGATCGAACGGAAACGAGCCGCCCGTGAACGTGTGAAGCAACGATGGCTTCATGAACAAGACCGGTGCAGACGCCTACAGGCGCTTCAGACTGTAGTAAAAGATTGCTCTCTTCTTTCACCTGAAGAATTGCAAACGATCAATGAGGCGGTGTCCGATTTGCCTTCCTTCAAGCGCAAACATTACTCAACACTTGTCTGGCTCTGCGACCAAGAAAGTAACTTGAAAATAACCTCTCTCTCTAAAACACGAACACCTAATGAGACGCTTATCCGACAAAAGTATTCAGTATGGGTAGCCATTCGCCTAGCAGCCGCATATGCAGACTATAAGACCTTTCGCGAAAGGATTAATCTTAATGCAACACGTCTGTCCTTGGAGGAAGATACCAATGATAAGGACGTCGAAAATGACGATCAGCTTTCAATTCAGACCCCGCAACAAGAAAGGGATCGGATCGATATGAAGAAATGATGTGGACTCAAATCCTGGAAACCTTGAAATCGACGCCCGAAATGATCAGCAAGAATCTCCTACGTACTTTGAATATCCAACTTGTTGAAACCAACGCTGTGCTAACGAAACTTCATCGACGTAGCCATAATCCTAGCCACGAAACCTATGATCATTGTGAAAAATTGCTTCGGATCGCTGGAATTCCGTGCATAGAGACAACTGGCCCGATAGAAGCCGAATCTTTGGCTGCGTCGCTCGTGTTAAATGGACATGCTGACTTCATAGCTACGGACGATAGTGTAAGCAGACTTTTGTCATTCTAGATTTCTTATACTTAATCCATAATTTTTATCATTTTCAGGATGCATTAGCCCTCGGCGCTCCTATGATCATGGACTTAGGCCAAACCCATGGCCCATTCTTGATGATCGGGAACCCTGAAATCCACATACATACAGCCTTAGGACTCGGCCGAGAAGCCTTCACTGACTTGGTGATTATGCTAGGGGGTGACTTCAGTGGTCGGCTTCCGGGTGTATCTCCTGAGAAAGCGTATGAGCTTATCAAAAAATATGGAACTATAGAAAATATTCTGGAAGACGGCATCCTGGATCATTGTTGGGACGCCGCGCTTGAAAAAAATGCATATTTGGACAAACTCCCTGCTGCCAGAATAGCCTACGGGACCCTCCCCCCTGTACCTCCTCTACATCGCCTCGGTCCACGGCCAAAGGTGGTCAGCGCAGTGCAGCAGTATTACAGAACGCGGAGAAATTCTGAAAGAAAGACAGGAATGAGCGCTAATGGATTTCCTACATATACCCCAGCGACTATCAACGAGATCTTTGCGTCCATTGCATTTCAACCTCCATCATTAGAAACGGTCACCTGCACATCAGAATGACTTCTTCAGAATTTGCAATAAGTGATTCTGCTGGGATAGTCTTAACTTAGACGCTGGTGTCCTAGGATGCGTGATGCCAGTAGTCCCCTTTTTATGTGTTTTTTATATACAGTTGGTCGCGTATACAGGTATGCGTCATGTCTTCGGTATCCATAGGTCTACTTGGCAGTGAGGGGAAGAGTATCACACAATGGGAATACGTCTGAGGAGAAAATAGACCTTACTCGGGATTTGTCCAATCGCTAACTTCCTTGGGGTCCTTGGGGTCATGACCTGTACTTGAAAGGTACTCCGAGTCAGTTGTCTCCACTTTTCTTTAGATAAATATCTGCTGTCATGTACTACAACCCCCAAATATCTCGCTACAAAATGAAAAACACTCTAAGAATACTTTCATTGGTGGCTTTCGGGAGCCGCGACTGTTGCAAAGTTGTCAGGATATCCGTCAAGGCTTATAGCCCATGCATCCTACGCAGTACTTACGTGGTCACTAAGGTGCCAGAAGAGGCTCCCAATCCGTGGTAGCTGGGCGATGCAGAGTCATAGTTCGATTGGTATAAGTCGGCTATCAATTTCAGGGTTTCATGAGTCCCGTCATTCCAAAAAGGGAAGTGAATTCAACTTCCGCTGCGTCTAAGCTGAGTTCGAGTCCGCTCGATTTGCAGGTGATATCCACTCGATACTTGTAGACCAATGCTTTAAATTGAGCTATAAAATCATATATAAGCTTTATTTCAGAGTATCTACCATGTAGTCTTTTTTTTTATTTCAATAAGCAGACTGGCGGATTAAAAAACCATTTAAAACACACGAAACTATGTTCTGGGTCTTGTTGATACGCTCACCGAAAAAGTTGATTGTACTTGAGATTATATGGGAAGGATAATTCGTAGCAACTATTATGTACACCCTCTTTTTAAATCTGCTGGGGATGACCAAACATAAAATGTTTTTGCAGCCCATTGCAAAGGCTGTTGATTTGAGACTCATGTGCGCTACGGTACAGACTCTCCTTATTCATAGAATGCGAGATATATCTACCTTTCTTACAGGTAACATTTTATCATAATGCAAAACCAATGATAGGTGGCTGA
>Ga0247779_1001348_pt1 | contig 11960 bp, 17 predicted proteins | sample UWRJL221509R5_FD_179925 | JGI IMG/M metagenome (GOLD analysis project Ga0247779, IMG submission 179925) | Plant litter microbial communities from Arlington Agricultural Research Station in Wisconsin, United States - UWRJ-L221-509R-5 | ecosystem: Environmental > Terrestrial > Plant litter >...
TCACCCTCTTTTTTTTTTTTTTTTTTTTTTTTTGAAAACAGCTAAAAATAAGTATACCGCAGTGAGTCATGGAAATTTCCTCATTGCTTGGTTGAGAGATTGTTGACAAATAATGCCGGCTTTGTGAATGCCGGAGCTCCCGCGAGACTTTTTTTATTTAATTCTTGTCATACGCCAAAAAGGCCAACATTTTAGGCGCTTATTACTCGACAACGACTAGATGCATAGGTGAATTGAAACACATATGAATCCTTCATGCAAGTAATTCAAATCACCCGGCTTATTAACAAGGTCCCGCCACGCAATGGTGAGTCACCTCTGCTGACCACAAATGACTTCGACTTTTTACCCACTGTTCCACAATACCATATTGGAGCTCAGAAAACTAAAGCCTTTCAGCGCCACAGAAAACTTGAGCTAGTACCTGAACAGCTATCTCACAAGATCGAAGGAATACTCATGATTCACATGACAGTCCACAGGGTATGTATGTATGTATTCACAACCAACACACACCGTCCAATTCATTTCAAACTCGTGTATGGGGGTCCAATCGTTTTGTAGAGCCGGAATCATTAATTGTGGCCTCATACGATGAGGTGAAAAAATACCAACCGGAGAAGCTTGCCCCATTATTTTTGCACTCATGATCATGTCAGAACGACCTGAGGGACCAAATCTGCTCTGATGTGGACTTCTTGATAAATAGTCGAATACCAGGCCATGCTCTCTCAGAACAATGTCTTTCCCCTACGAATCTTCTATTCAACAAGTGCACTATTGGTGTACCTCCTCTCCCGGCTGTTACACCACGATTGCATTTATTACTTGCCTCGTGGTCATCGCTACATCTATCTTTATTTTACGTCCGACATCAAAGGACAAAGTCTATGACTTGGGTGGAATATCCCTTTTCCACGCCTGGCGCTTCTTCACTCACCGATTTGATTTCATACAAGAGAAATTCAAGGAGAGTGGACGGTCGGCATTTCGTTTCCATGTTCTTCAGGTTAGTAAACATTTTGTGCATCCATCACTGAAGCGCTAAGCACTTATGCCCATGTAGCATCGCGTCATTTCATTCTCTGGGGAGAAAGCTAGGCAAGCGTTCTTTAATGAACCTGGCCTGAGTCTTGTCCAAGGATATAAGATTCTCACTGGTGGCTGGCCAGAGCTCAAAGACATAAACTTTCATTCTGACAAAGATGGCCGATATATCCAAGACAAAGTGGAAGAAGGATTCGTCAAGCGAGTCTTATCTTTGATACGCAAGGACAGGATTCTGGCTAGTATGTACCTTTCCGAACTGACCATTTTCTGGTTGAAGATAAACTCTTCCGTGATTAGCCCTCCCAAATTTATTTACCGACTTGAATCGCCTAATGGATGAATGGGGTACACAAGGCAGAATTAACCCGTTTGATGAGGTGTACGAGGTACTTTCGCCATTTTAATTTCACCGTCACACAAATATCTGAACATATAAAGCTTGTCTTTCAAATGACCATTCGGATGTCAACCTGCAAGGACATAGCAGATGACAAGAAGGTCGTACGAGCAATCGCCGAACAATATTGGGCAGTGGAACATAGCGCTACCCCTGCATTTCTTCTGTTCCCGTTCTTACCTACCTCAATGAAGAAATCTAAGGCTAAGGCTACGACTGCACTTTACAAGATTCTTCTCTCTTTTGTTGTACAGCGGCGGAACTCCCCACACCGCACTACCGATCCCATCGATTTGTTTATTTCCCAAGGCGATTCAGACGATAATATCGTTGGGGTGAGTCCCATATTCTATGTTACTACTCCGAGCTCTCCTATTCATTATGCCGTGTATAGACGATAATCGGGGTGATTTTTTCCGGGGTAATCAATACGGGTACTACCAGTACGTGAAATAACGCCCTGGATTTCGTAGCCTTTCTTGTCCCTTATCGCGATTGAGCAGCTTGTTGGACTTTGTTGTGTTTAGGCTCTAACCCAACCTGGAAAAAGAAAGTCATCGACGATTACCAGAAATTGCTCAATAAAAACACGCCTTCGATGATTGGCGAACCTATACACGCGCGCTTAGCTTCCATTCCATATGACGCGTGGGAAGAGGAGCTCCCCGCTGTTGATCTTGTTATTAAAGAGACTCTCCGGATCATTGGTGCTTCTTCTGCTATGCGCAGGAATATTCATCGAGATATTGTCGTGGATGATGTTCCAATAAAACGTGGGGATTTTATGACATACCAGGCCGCTGACGTCCATTTCAACTCCGACATATATACGGATCCAAGGAAATTCGACCCCGATAGATATCTGGAAGGACGAGAGGAGGATAAGAAGGAAGCTTATGCTTATCTGGGTTGGGGTGCCGGTAAGGGCTGAGCTATATTATGGATAAATTATCTCTAAGCTTGATCCTCAGGCAGACATTTTTGCGCCGGTATGAAACTGGCGAAGCTTGAAATCAAACTTGTTCTGGCATTGTTTCTTCTTCGTTTCAACTACGAGTTGGTGGATGCTTCCGGTAATCCGCGAAAGATGCACCCAGAGCCAGATCCAAACCACATTCTTCAGGTTCGTACGACTGGTGATCAGGTCAAATTTGTTTGGACGCTTACCTTTGTTTATTAATCTTAGACTCGACCAATTGGAGAGCCATGTTTCTTCCAATTCGAGAAGATAACTCCGTGAAGGTCATATTAAAGGTACATGTATACATATAAATCCAATTTTATTTTACTATTCCACCGGGATATCCAGTGATCTGCAGGGATAAACCGTTTAATCACGGTTACTCGCCTCCATTTAGAGCTTTGGTTCACCTCCATATGTTTTTCCGACGTCTGGGAATGTTTAACTTAGAATTATTATTATTAAGTCTAAGTATACCATATGAGGTTAACCTTTTCTGTGCCAGCCTTTCCCCGAAAGTTGACACCGACCACACGTGAGCCCTATTGCCAAGCAAAATAGCTGTCACCCTTTCAAACTCAAACCATCAAGTAAAACCTAAAGACGATACATACTTACGCAGAATCCGTTCAACCTGTTCCTCCGGTTTCAACCTTTCGAGCGCTATATACGGGAAGAAAATCATAGTGGAACATGACCTACGGAAAGAGAGAATCTACCTGCTTCAATAGTAACGAGCGATTTACTGACCATTGCGGTCGAGCTTCCTACATGACATTGCCTTACGGAAGAAACATGCTCATGTTTAATGCCTTTACGACCTCTTATGGACACCTCTCTTTTCTGATTGCAATTGGCTTACATTGGCCGGGGCGTTCCATTTCCCAGGGGCTGTTTTTAGGCCGGCGAAAGGAGCAACAGCACCTGGCTAAATAATAACACTTACTGAAAGGCGTTATCTATCAATAATCTCGTCAAGCCTCATAAAGCGGTATGCACCTGCCCTACTTATAAATACTCAAGGCGCGCAAAATTCCTTTGCTTTTCTCCTGCCCTACTACTATGGTGCAAAGGACAGACATCACAAACTTTACCGGTATTCCCTCCTACGTGAATGGATACAGTGCATGGCTCATCGATCATCCTTTCGTTTTCGTCGTCACCTGTCTTTGCATTGCTTTTCTCTGCGCATTCTTCTACGGTGGCAAATCTAGTGACAAGGTCAATGATCTAGGAGGCATTCCAATTATCTCTGCCTGGCAGTTTTTCACCAGGAGATATGACTTTATTAGACAGCAGTTTAGAAAGAGCGGGCGCAAGCACTTCCGGTTTAAGGTCCTTCAGGTCAGCAACAAGAATAACTCGTTATTTCTGACTTATTGACATCAACGAACCACGATAGCATCGGATTGTAGCATTATCAGGAGAAGGAAGCCGGCGGGTGTTTTTTACAGCGTCCGGTCTTAGCATGAGCGAAGGTTATAGGATACTGACTGGTGGCGCACCGGATCTCAAAGACGTAACTTTTCCTATACAAACGGACGACCCGAAAAATCTGCAATCTGAACTGGACCAAATGTTTGTCAAACGAGTACAACTGCTCGTCAAGAAAGATAGAGTGGCTAGCAGTAAGCTTCATATCATGCGGTCTTGAACATCTAATTTGAACTAGGTCGTGAGTGATTCCAATTTTCCTTGGCGATATGAACAAGCGCATGGCAGAGTGGGGAAACGAAGGCAGCATTGACCCCTTTTTCAATATTAACGACGTGCGATAAATTTCCCTTCTCAATACCAGTATTCTCACGTTGATTGAAACTTTTAAGCTGGTATTCCAAATGACAATCAGATTTACAAGCAGTCGGGAGCTTGCCGAAGACAGAGAGAGCGTTGACAAGCTAGCAACATGTTATTGGAATATAGAGCAGAGTAATACTCCCTTTTCTTTGCTCTTCCCCTGGCTCCCGAGCCGGGCTAGGCGACTTAAGGAATCTTCGACAACAGCTTTATATAGCGTTCTTCTCCGTTACGTTACGCGAAGGCGGGAGTGTGGGACGGGGACGGATGCCATTGACATCCTTATTTCTCAGGGAGAAACTAACGAAACCATCGTCGGGGTATGTGCACCGGCCATTCGATTGACCTCCGTTGGTCCTAATCCTAATCTTAGGCGATCATTGGGATCATTTTCACTGGTATGGTAGCCACGGGCGTAACTGGTAAGTAATCAATCTATAGTCCCAGACCTTGTCACAATAAATCCACAGCATGTTGGACGCTAATTTACCTGGGATTGAATCCTAAGTGGAAGCAGCGCGCTCTCGAAGAATTCAGAGTATTATTTGCAAAACACGCAAGCACATCCGATCCTGGGGAACCACTTCACAAGCGCCTATCATCGATACCACTCAGCGCCTGGGAAGACGAGCTTCCTGCTGTTGACTTGATTATCCGAGAAACTATACGACTGACACTTTCTGGATCAGCTGTCCGAAGAAACATGAACCATGATATCCTCGTTGATGGAGTGACCGTCAGCCGGGGCGAATTCCTTACATACCAGATTGCTGATGCCCACATGGATCCAAATATCTACCCAGATCCGGAGACATTTGATCCAGAGCGGTACATCAAGGGGAGAGAAGAAGATAAGAAGGAGATCTATGCCTACCTGGGATGGGGTGCAGGTACGCTTTTAGACAAGGATTTATATGCTAGAGAAATATCTTGATCGCATTCTCTCTCCTCATAGGCCGTCATGTATGCGCGGGAATGAAGATGGCAAAGATAGAAGTCAAGATAATTTTATCTCTCATACTCTTACGATATGATTACGATGTCGTGGACGTGAATGGAAATCGACCTAAGACTTGCCTCATCCCGGACAGGAATGATACGGAGAAGGTAAGTCGCTTTAGTCACTGATGAAGCACAACTAGTTTATCTATAACCGTTAACAGAGTCGTCCTATAGAAGGACCCATTTTTCTGAAATACCGGTGCATCGTCGAATGAACGGCAAGTACAATTACACTGTGCGTGTCAATTTGAATGGATGGAAGGCACATCAAAACTATGTACTGAGTATGTGTGAAGTGATTTAGCTCGAGAAATATGTCAGGCTGTGCCCACTGCACGTCAAGATGAGCGTACAAGGACGCACAATTCACCTTTGTAATTGTGCGGGCCTCTTTAGCACTATATTTGGTTCGCTGACTAAATGAGATTACCAAAGACATGCCTTCTCCGAGAGTTTTCTTGCAAAAAGGTTCTCAGGGAGCAGGTCATTTATAGGCTGAGCATTGAAAAATCGCGCATTATTGCCCCTCCTGCATTGTACCAACCCTCCAGGTAATGGCATCATATACCGCTCAGTTCAGCCCTATGGCACAGGCTTTGTCTAGTCCATCTCAATGGGCGCTAAGCTCTTCTGTCTACGGAGTTTTTGCAACTTTTCTCGTAGCCATATTGTCATTCCTTATGTTCCGCTCCACCTCCAATGAGAAGATTTACGATCTAGGAGGATTTCCAGTCATCACAGCTTGGACATTCTTTACCAGACGTTATGATTTCATTCGTGAGAAGTTCAAGGAGAGTGGAGGGAAAGCCTTTAGGTTCCGAGTTCTTCAGGTAAATATTGTGGTCATTATGATGAAGCTAATTAATCGATGCTGTTCGAAAATTAGCACAGAGTTTTATCAATTAGAGGAGAGCAAGCTCGCAAATTCTTTTTTAATCAGCAGGGTCTAAGCATGACCGAAGGGTACAGAATCCTGATGGGTGGAGCACCACAGCTCAAGGACGTCGGCATAAACTTTGGGGACGAAAGCGCCATCTCTGATACAGATGAAGGTTTTATCAAACGACTTTTGTCGTTACTTCGTAAAGATCGGGTGGTTGAAAGTGGGTCGTATCTGTCTGTTCGATTATGTTGATTTTCAGAAAAGAGCAGCTCTTCCCGTCTTACTTGCCGACTTGAATAATCGCATGCAAGAATGGGGTACGGAAGGAAAGATCAATCCTTTCAAGGAAGTTTACGAGGTGGGTTCTATTATCTGTATTTTTATTGAGTTGGAAAAAAATGTCTTAATGTCACCTTTCAGCTCGTCTTCCAGATGACCGTCCGAATGGCGACCTGCGAAGAATTGTCGAACGATAGAAAGGCGATAGACAATCTTACGAGGAGCTACTGGACTCTTGAGAAAAGTGCGACTCCTGTGGCTCTTCTCCTTCCATGGTTCCCGAGTTCGGCGAAAAAGGCTCAGGAGAAATCAACGATCGCATTGTACACATTGATCAATGATTTTGTTCAGCTTCGTCGCAAATCTCCTGTACCTTCAACGGATCCCATCGACATTTTGATTGGTCAAGGCAATTCGGACGAAACCATTGTTGGCGTAAGTTAATTGGCATCATGGGAGACACTTTTCTCACATTTTCACGCAGACCATTATGGGAATAATCTTCGCTGGTGTAATTAATACCGGTGTAAACTGTAAGTCCCGATTAGCTTGCTTTTTCTCATACTAACAGGCTCGGGACTTAGCCTGCTGGGCTCTATTGTACCTTGGCTCGAATCCCGAATGGAAACGACGAGCCATCGATGAACTGAAGAAACTTGTTGTAAACCATACGGACACCCTTTCGTCTGAACCTCTGTACAAGCGTCTCGCAGCCATCCCTCTGAATGCTTGGGAAGACGAACTTCCATCCATCGATCTAATCATCCGCGAAACACTGAGGCTCACTTTATCAGGATCTGCCCTTCGGCGAAACATGCATAAGGATATCACAGTTGATGGAATCACCGTTAACCGAGGAGACTTTTTGACCTATCAAGTTGCCGATGCTCATATGGATCCTAACATTTATACCGAACCGACCAAATTTGATCCTTCTCGATACTTGGAAGGGCGAGAAGAAGATCGCAAAGAAACATTTGCGTATATTGGCTGGGGTGTTGGTAAGCCGAAACCTCGAAGACTAGGATGATTCAAGGATCTCATGCTTTGAATTTAATAGGGCGTCACCCTTGTGCTGGTATGAAGATAGCGAAGCTTGAAATAAAGCTCGTTCTTGCTCTCATTCTTCTTGGATTCGAGTATGATCTCGTGGATAGTTCTGGAAAATATCCAAAGAATCTCCCGGTACCTGACAAGAACGATATTCAGCAGGTGAGTGTCTCATTTACAAGTGATCAAGTTTAGCTTATCAAGAACTGTCTAGGCACGACCTCTGGGGGAAGCGTGTTATATGAAGTTTAAGCGTGTTGCGGACTAAGGAGATTGTCTCTCGCAAATAAAGCTATTTCTCGTGTATGTATTACTACCTAGCTAGCTAACAATATAACATTATGTAGTCCTATCAGACTGAAACAATACACCTGAAATCCTAGGAGGAACTCAAACAAATGTCAGTCGACGGTACTCACACTATGTGAAGAATTTCTAGTTTGATGGACTGTACGAACATGTTCAGCAAATAATTACTCTGTTCCTTTCCAAAAAAGAAGAAGATAGTGTATCGAGACTTTAAAATGTGCTTAAAGCGTTTTACAACTGATTGGACTTGGATGAGTGAATAATTTGTATTCTCAAGTGATGCAACTTAAAGCTTGACGACCAGGAAAATGAGATCAAGAGTGCCCAGAAAACAGGCTTTTGGTATCAACGGACAACAAAAAGTCATAAGTTTACAATTCTAGAATTTGACTTTGGGCTGTGTTATGTTTTATGTTCTATTTTGCTTCGTACGACCTCAGTTCTCAAGCTCAAGGCTCAAGTTACAAAGTGGCACGCGCACGGCGTCGCGCCGTGAATGTGGTTCACGTGCTGATTACGTGCGTAGCAATGACTTGTCACATGTTATATGTGACATCATCACTTCATTTCATCAATTCATGAAATGCACATGTACACATCGAACAATTGTAACTTTCCCGTCTCCTCCAGTCCTGGTGTTCAGTAACCATTTATACTGCTCTTTGTTTCAGTTTTTTCTCACTCTATTTGCTTTTTTTCTCTTTCTGTGTCGGCAATGTCGTCAAAATACGTCATTGAATTCCCAACGAATTCTCATCATCTACTGACGTTCTGGGTCTACGGATGGCAAGATCGAGCCCACATTATATGCCAATAATCTCCTCAATGAGGTCACCGCCGATATCAGTCTCGCAGAATGGACGAAATTCAAAGCATCCGCGGGACCGACAAGTTCCTATGCCGCAACGAATTGGTTATAGTATGGTCTTGGCCTGGTCAATTTCGCATGGATAACCTTATGAAATAACCCATGGGAATTTGTTTGGCGGACCTGGATAATCATTTGAATCAAATCCATATACTCACAGTAGTGACCAACATCAATTGCAAGGCCAGACAGTCCCTCAATCGCTCGAGACTAGAAGTTACCTCGCTTCTCGTTGACTTTTATACAGTGACTGTTGTATATAACCGATACGTATTATATGGGTAGTAGTGGACTTTACTCTTCCTATTGGTGAGTCAGCGTTAGCTATGTATCGGCATCATAAGCTTATATGACCCTGATCAGAAAACGTCAAAAATGTTTGATGGATATCTTACCGTATAACCCGCCTTGTGGATTTCTAGGTGTAAGTGTTTGATATGTATGTGTTATGTGTTATATTTAGGCCATAGGGCAACGGGATGGCTGACCCCTTCGCATCAAATTTGTTTTCGCCTACAGGTACATATTACTCGAGCAGCAATCGTTTCCTGTACCGCGACACCTGTCGCTCATGGAAGAAAATATCGGTCAACTCTAAAAACCAGAATGCCAAATGTTATCTCAATCGATGACTTGGACACTCAGCACATCGAGTACTCTGGAAATTGGCAAGTCTCTACTGATGGGTCATCGAGGCAGTGGGAATCTTCGACCCATACAACGACACAGCCTGGAGCAAGTGCTACCTTCAGGTTTTCAGGTCAGGCCTTCCTAAACTCGCTGGAACGAAAATAAGCTTAATTTTCTTTTTCTACCAAAGGTTATCAAGTATGGATTGTTGCTACTACTGCGTCAGGCACAGGAAGTAACTTGCTAGACGTTTCAATTGACGGTGGGCCGGTAACCTCTATTTCAAAGAGTTCCAACGGCGACGCGGCTTATAACGTTCAATACTTTCAATCCAACGTTATGTCGGACTCTTTCCACCAACTGGTCGTGACAAACAGAGGGTCTTCCGCTAATGGACATTCTCAGCCGTTCGTGTTTGACAAATTTGAATTCGTTACTGCGGCGAATAATCCAACTTGGCCAACAGCAAGCGATTTTCCACCAACTTCTTCTGACGGGTCGTCATCTTCTTCCCCTGGGTCCTCTTCATCTTCTCCTGGTTCCTCTTCATCTTCTCCTGGCTCCTCCACCTCTTCTCCTGGCTCCTCCACCTCTTCTCCCGGCTCCTCCACCTTGTCTCCCGGTTCGTCTACATCCACAGGATCTGGATCTACATCTCCTGGATCTGGCTCGTCCTCCTCTGGATCTACTTCCCCTGGGTCAAGTTTATCCTCCTCTGGAACGACTCCCGGAACAGGATCCACCTCGGGTCAGGGACAAGTACAAGATGGTTCTAGCTCACAAGTGCAGTCAAAGGAGAGTTCCTCAACCGCCACTTCGAGCTCCACGACAGGCTCAAAATCGTCGACTTCAACGACAAGTGCGAGCCCATCGCCGAATGTACCGCTCTTTGTATCTGGGGCCTCTTCCGGATCTGGATCAACGTCGCCGTCTACGATCACAGCGACTTCGACTGTAACCAGTATTGCAGAAGCTTCACCCAGCTCCAGTTCAAAAACCCCAGTTGGAGCCATCGCTGGTGGCCTGATTGGAGCTTTAGCACTTATAATCCTCATCCTTTCATATCTCCTTTGGCGCAGACGGCGACAAGCCAGGTTCAATGTCATTGATGACGGAGAAAAAGGTCAGCACTAATCAAATCAAAAGCTTCGAAAAACTCGAAAATAACGTGCATTCCTATCTTAACAGGCCCCAGACGTTCTCCTTTAGCTCCAAATCCTTTTGTTCTCGACGAAGTTGCAGCTGCAACCACGTCAGAGTACCTACAATCTCACAATCCTTTCAACGAAAAATCTGCCTATCACAACCAACTTCCTCCTGTCTCTATCGAATCTCTGATAGTCTCTGTCAACGTGAATGCTACCAACTCGGACTATGGTGGCCCATCCACATTAGTCTCTAATAATGCAGCTTCGGTGATAAATATGGCATCCCCGTCCTCCATGTATATGCGAGACGACACTTTTAAATCTCCGTCAGTTAATGGCGACTTCGACAGTGTCCCACCTCCTTCGTATACGCATAAGTATGACACAGCCCAATAACACATATAACACTCATTATGACACCATTCATTGATCTGATTACTCAAACCCTTCAGATGTTTATATTATCCATTTACCTACAATTTTATCACACTCATTTTATTTAAATACCTTTTATGGGACATTAACGGCATAGCCATGTAGAATCTTTTACATTGATACACAACCAATTCCAGGCGAATTTCTGCTAGATTCGGATAAGTATAGTTTTGTAAAGTGCCTGCTAACGCTTGTTGACCGTCCAATGCTAATTTTTGGCACGTGAATACAAGTGATCATGATTTGTGAGTTTTTGTTCTTTCCGAGATTTTTCTTTCTCCTTGATTACTGGACCTTTTTCCAACTTTTAGCAGATGCCAGTATCAAACAGGAAACCACCCAGCATGACGCTTTCAGATCTTCCTAAAGATATCCTGATCGTTATCGCGTCCTTCATGGAGCCCATTAACATTAACATTTCGAGCCTAAGAAAAGTGGATATCCATACAATTCTATATCCACATTCGAAAAACTAAAAAACCTCACAGGTCTGCACATCGTTGTACAGTGTCACTGGATCTGGAATTATATGGATCGAGGCATTGCTGAGAATGCCACCAGGACAACATCTTCCGACCCACGTTTGCTATCTCAAATATGTCTAATCTAGAGCTCGAGTACGCTGCAATGGCTCCTCATCAATGCTTAAACTATTTGCATCAGGCAAAGGACTCGAAAGAACGTGGTTCCTGTCAACCACAGCAGGCAATCTGTTCTCCAATATTTGGGACGTTCGCTGATTCTGAATTAAAATTCAAAGAGCTGTTTCTTGTTCCAGGAGGCCGGTTTCTCGTGATACTTCAAGAAACTATCGCACTTTGGGACCTTCGGGATTATACCAAAGGCAGTATTAGCAAATTTACCCGCCATATAGAACCTCTTGCTTTCGATACCCCACCCATGGAAAAGGCCACTGGCATCGAACTTGAATGGATAACGGTCCACCCCACTACTGACAGTCTTGGGCTACACATACATGTTCATGCTGAAGTATATGATGGAGATGACGTGTAAGTAGTCCATACGTCTTATAAAAGCCACATATTCATGTTTTCTCCAGAATCGAACGAATTTATATGTACGAGGTCTATCCTGAAGGCCAAAATACGCGACTTCAGATGATTGCTAGCCTGGACATTACCTCTGGCCCA
>Ga0247779_1001350_pt1 | contig 11950 bp, 11 predicted proteins | sample UWRJL221509R5_FD_179925 | JGI IMG/M metagenome (GOLD analysis project Ga0247779, IMG submission 179925) | Plant litter microbial communities from Arlington Agricultural Research Station in Wisconsin, United States - UWRJ-L221-509R-5 | ecosystem: Environmental > Terrestrial > Plant litter >...
ATATGGATACATAGTATATATGTCTTCAATTGCGGTTCAAGTATGTATAATGTATAATATGTATATAAGTTACATGGATCTATGTACATATATATAGAAATCTTTTTTCGGCGAACGGACAGCCATATTGAACGGCTTCTACCATGCTTATACTTATTCCATTCTGCTTGATGGGTAACGCATGCCTTTGTATCTTGTAAGGCTTTTTGATCACATCCAATTATCAAACAATTTCCAGCCATTACTGCATCATGAAAAGCACAAAATGATCCACCACGGGAGTTTTTCAACTGTGCATAACATTTATCATAAGCACAATGAGTATAGCCCATAACAATCCCATCCAGTACAACCATATTTACAGTGGATTTTATAGTCTGTGATTTTGTATTAGAGACATTCAAAGCTAGTTTATTAGGCTGTAGCTGTACAGGCTCTGATCCAACAACTGCAGATGGACTTGAATGAAATATAACATCTGAAGTAGCTTTATACTCATGTGTACACTCTTCACATGCATGATTCTGTGCAGATCTTATTATTCCTCCTTCTCCCAATAATGAAAAGGCTTGTTCAGTAAGATCATCAATTGATGAATTTTGCTTTACAGTAATATCATAATTCAATGCCTCTGATACCACTCTAATTGATTCATGAACAAAAGCTTGCCAAACTTGTTTTCTTGAAATTTTAAAATTTGCAGTGTCATATTTGTTCATAAGTGCTGAAGAATTATTCCAAAACTCAGCAAAGGCAGAAGCAGAGCTATGAAAGTTATATATTCCATTAAGCACAGTACCACAAAAGACATGATCTGCCCACAAGTTAGTGCCCAATTTGATATATTTTGCTGATCTCAATAAAATTTCAGCATTAGGCTCATGTGACTTTATGATGCGCTCATGATCGGCATAGTATATGGTATAACAAACTCCACATCGTCCACTAAGAATACCAACATTTTCATGGATTTGAAAGTCTTTTATTAGATTGACAGTTGGTATATCACGTCTTTTGATGTTTTGTTTTAATGATGCTCGATTGCATGATTTGTTCACACAAGTCATTACATTTGGGCAAAGTATATGGCATGCTTGAATTTTAGAGTAAGACACTTCTTTAAGCTTGCTTTTGAATATTCCTTTGGCAGTATAAGGAGATAAATTCAAAATTTTGGCAAATGCATCCAGTTTCTGAGATAATGGTGCTAACACATTCAATACTAGGTCATTTTTTAGACTAGCATGAGTTGGAACACTATTAGCAATCATTTCATCATCATTGATTTCACTATGCTCATCATCAACAGCCATTTCTTCATTTTGATCTTTGAAATCAAGAAGGTCCATAGAAAAATTAATCTCATTTTTCTTCCAAAGCTGTTTTAAATCTTTGCCTAGTTTTTGATGAATAGAGCTTGCTAAAGCAATCATCCATAATGTTTTTATAGTTGACTTTTCACTGGATGAGCTTGGATTTTCTTGTCTGGCATGAAGATTAAGTAGCTCAGGATTCTCTGTCATTGTGAACAGAAGAAATAAAACTGTGGACAGAGTTATCTTTGAGCTAAAGTTATGAATAATAAAATCACTGAACACTTTGAATGTCATGTCAGGAAAAGGTGATTTATCATTCATAGCTAGTGTTGTTGGTAAAAAGGCAAAAATCAAGATAAGCCAGACAAGAAATGTATATTGTTGTAAAAAGCAGAGTATTGGAAAAAGGAAACTAGATAAAAGTACAAATTTACATTGAAAACACATTTTTGAAGTTTTGATTATTCCTACATTTTCTTTTTCTTGGACTTTTCAATCTGAATATCTACATCCTTCTTCTTCTTATGAGACCTATTAGCAAGAGCTTCAACTTGAGCCTCAATTGGTTTCCCTTTACCCTTGTCCTTTTCCTTTCCATATGAATTTGGAATATTAGCTTGAACCCAGTCTTTGAGATCTTTGAGAGAATGACAGGACCGTATAAACCCAAACACTGTGTTGGCTGAAGGGGCATTAGGTGTTTCTTGAAGAAACTCCAGCATTTCAGAGTTGCCATGTTCAATGATATAAGAAATAGGCTTGCTGATGTTTTCGTACCAATGTGAACGAGATGCAACAAGTTCGACTAGTTCCGTTTTTTTGTCAGGTGCACGGTAAGGGCCAGGCCAAACAGCAGGAGGGGTATTCATTTGTTGAAGACGATTTTGAGCAGCATGGAATGCGAGATACTTCTTGTAGTATTGAGGAAGAGACACATTCTGCCTTGAAATACAAGACATATCAAAACCAAGTATGTCGGCAGCTCTTTGAAGAGCAGGAGGAAGATCATCATAACCTCTGATCTCCTTAGCATTGATAATCTTATAGGGCTCTGCTGACTGAGTTATACTGGTATAAGATAGTCGATTTGACAAGGCAGAACTTGGAGCAGGAGTTCCAGATTGAGAGCGAACAGAAGAAGATGGAGATACTGAGGATCCTGTAGGCTCATATGTGCTCTAAATAGCCAAATAAATTTATAGAAAAATGTAAATAAAAAGTATAACATACCACAAGCAAATGTGTAACTTTTTGACCGTTTTCTGACCGCCAATACACAGATTCATTACGTTCAAGAGCAAAAGAATAACGGCCTTTTAAATCCCAACGTCCACGACGTCCCCGAAAGTAAACACGTTGATTATGTTTGGATAGAGGTAAATAGCGCCCTGAAGCAGCCTCAAGAACAGATGCTGCAGCAGACTCAGGTTCATGTTGGAAAGAAGCTGTGGTTGCCATAGTTTCAGGACTAAGAGATGCTGGATTCTCCTCTGAAACATATAACAACACTTCACCATAATCATCAGCCCCACTGCCATCACTGTATGTACGAGTCTCTCCAAAGTCTCCAATGTTCGGAGCATGGCCCTGAGCTTTACAACGCATAAATCCACCCATGGTACGTGAAGCACCACAGAGATGCAGAGGACTGTTGCCTGGACTTATCATAGTGACATCTACATTGTAATTGAAAAGAAAGAAAGAGAAAATTTTTAAAGAGAGAAAAAAAACATGAATATGCCAAGAATTACCTTCATCAAAGATTCCTTCACGAGATAAACCACCTACTGCATTGGCGTTATGAGTACTAAGGGCACTAGGATCTGCTGTTGCAGCAAGAGGACTGGTACTACGGGGTGGACTGATACTACAAGGTAAACTGGCACTACGAGGTTGAAATATAGTACCTGGCGCTAAAGCTAAAAGCTCCTCAGAGCCCGTGGCCATAGCAGCGAAAGTGGTTTGTGCAAGTGGAGTTCTGGCCACGGGGGTCTCCGCTGGGGCAGCAACAGCAGCTGAGACTGCAGCAACAGCGAGGGAGGGTGCAGCGACGGCAGCCGCAGGTGCAGTGATGGTGACAGAGGTCTCTGCAGATACAATGACAGAGGCAGAGGTGTTGGTCTTCACAGGTTCAGATGACAGAAGACTGGAGGGCACAGATGGAAGGGCTGAGTTTGCTGCTATGCCCATTTGACGGTTGGCGCTATCACCACTACCGGCGCTATGGGCCTTGTCACCGTCGTCGTTGTCCTTGTGGCTGTCGTCCTCGTCGTTACCCTCGTCCTCGTCGCTAGCGTGCTCGTCGTTATTCTCGACGCTGGCATCCCCGTGGCTGGTGTCGCTGTCGTCCTTGTCACTGTCGTCCTCGCTGGCATCGTCATCAGAGCTGCTGCTGCCGCTACTCTCGGCTGCAGCCTCGTGGCTCTTTTCCTTGGGGGATCCACGGTCTTGCCTTGCGAGCTGGGCGGCACGAGTAGGCGAGAGAGGGGGTGCCTCATCGTCATCGACTCGGTCACGGGCATCTTCAGGCCCTCGAGCGGCTGGTAGACCCATTACCCCAACGCAATTACGCGGAGGAGGGGCAATGGAGGTCCCTGCTGCAAACAATGCCTTCTCGGTGCTAAGAATACTTAGCAAAACATTAAAAAAGAAGAGAAAAATCCGTCAAAACGGGGACTTACGGTGGTAAATGGGCAGGGAGCCCCTTTTCTGCAGCTTCGCGGTCTCGTTTCATGCGCGCGGCAGTAGTTCCCCTGCAAAACATTATTAGCATCACGAAAAAAAAACAAAAAACAAAACAAAAACGGGTTAAAACCCCAGAAAAGATGACGGATGGGCTGCTTACCTTTCGCGTTTCGGCTTTTTGGACCCTTTGGATGCATTACTCTTGCGCCGCGCGTCCTCACCCTTCGTCGCTGAGCGGGTTTTCCTACCCTGCCTCTGCAAACTCCCCCCCGAAGGTCTCCCCTCCTCATCTGTCCTCCCTTGCCCGTCATCGTCCTCCTCTACCCTCCCTTGCCCGTCATTGTCGTCCTCTGCACCCTTCCCGCTGTTCTTTACACGCTTTCGGGTCGTTTGATCAACGTTCGACGCCCCTCGTTTGCGAGAGTTGGGCGGTGGTGGTGTGTTGCGACGAAGCCCACTGCGGCTCGTCAGTTTGTCTGATCGTGTAACAACCATCGCGATCACGGCGATGCGATGGTTGTTCGGTCGTTTTCGCGCTGCTCGATGGTGTGCTCGACGTGTCGAGTGGGTTGGATAATGGCGAGGGGCTGGGGGTTGTATGTGGACGTGGTGGCAGTCAGTTGTCAAGGGCAATTCAACCATCACACGCTGTGACGTGGCTAATGATCATGAACACATGTGGTGTGTCAGACCACGTGCTGGAATGATATAGTACAACGCTTGTGTCACTTGTATTATAAGACAGTTTGGTGTAATGGTAATAGCGGCGTTAGCTTATATAACGTTCGAGCGTTCGATTCTCGGTCGTGCATTTCTTTTTTTTATTATAATAATAATAATAACGAGTCAATTAGGCTGTTCCGTGTCGATTAGTGACGGAATCTATGGAAATCCAGAGATCTATTAAGTTCCAAAGATATCTATAGATATTCCTGTGTAATTCTATAGACAGAATTGTCCCAATTTGGGTGGTTTCTGGGCCAAAATTGAGCTCTGGAACTCGATTTGGATTCCATGGAATCCAATGGATTTTAGAGCCTGGGGGGGGGGCACAGTAAAGTACTCATTACCTTTTGCTTGATCCTGGCGGTGTCAATTTTGATATATTCATCTACCATGCCCTGACTGGTATGAGATCAAGGAAGTCATTCTTTTTTTTTCTGGTTGACATCAGACATTTTTTTGTTGCTGTTCTGGGGGGGGATAGTGTTAGCATCAACGGGAGGTGGTGCATGTGCCGAAGAAACTGGAGGTGGGGTCAGGGTTGTGTAAATGTGGCCGCAACCTTGTTTAGACAGAGGTTGCTTAGCAACTGTCTTGTTGTGCGACTTGGATGAATTGCCAACAAGAACGGAGCGGGAAGCAATTTTGCAGGAAGACCAGGATGCAGGAATTTTGTTAATGTTGACAATAGCATGCTGATAATACAAAGAGATGCTTGTGGGGCCATCTGAACCTTTGTAATATGTAAGAAGAACATCATTATAAAACAAGACCTATCATAGACATACCTTCAAGGAACCACCCTGCATCGGAATCATTGGCCAATTGATCCAAATATTACACACTGGCATCAAGGAAACTTTGAAGAGCGACTATCGGATTCTTCTTCTTTTTCTCTGCCACATCAAGTATTGATCCCTGGAACATAGCCTCTACGTCTCAAACAGATTTTGGTTTTTTGTTACCCAACATAAGTGACAGGTTTTGATGAACCAGGCAATGTCAGATTTCATGAACAGCCACCAGTATCGTTTGAGGAGCTGCGCAAAGGTAGCAAAAACACCATGGTGACCAAGGTCATTGTGGGCAGAAACTAGAAGGAAGAGACGGCATGGGATAGAAACAAAAAGTTTATGATGACCATCTAGGCTTTTCTTCCAGAGGCAGTTGGAAACAAGAAAGAATTCAGTCCAGTAACGAATAAAAGAGTTGTAGTCTATGAAAGAAATATCAATAGGTTTAATAAGGTCCTTGTGCCATTAGATAACTTGAGAATGTGTTCTTCTGCCTTTGTGGCTTTTGAGGGTATAGGAATAATGGAATATAATGTAGGAACATTGAAATTTTCTGTTTCTGCATCTTGAGGAGTGGCGGTTTGCATTTTGTGGATGTAAATGGGAATGGGAGGTTATTATAAAGGTTTTGGCTTGATGGGGTTGATGAAGTGTATGAATCTGTGTAGGCAGTCGATCCAGTCGTCAAAATCTTTGTCTTCAGGTTCAGGTTTGCCGTTGGGTTGAAGTCGGCATCGAGAAAGTCCATTTGGGCTATGAAAGGCAGCTGGAACGTGCACCAGGTCAAAATAAAATGTTAGTATAGCGATAATCCAGCGGTTAATGCTCACTGAGGGGTCAATGTCGGGGTTTTTGAGCATTCCCTTGATGTATTTTGCATCAACTTTCATGACAAAATTTTGAATGCCAATAAGTTCATTCTTGAGGGCTCTGAGCACATGGTAGAGGCTGTAGAGTTTAAGTTGTGGCTGCAAAAATCTTGCTTCACATTTGTTGAAGGTAATTGATCCAAAACGCGAAAAATATTGAATAATTGGGTTGTCAATGTCGCACTGGCTAGTGATTTGCATGAGTTTTCAAACCCGTGTGGGTATGGGGTACGGGTATGTGGGGGTAGGGGTAAGGGTGCACTAAATGGTACCCTTTGCAAAACCCGTACCCGCAGCGGTGGGTACAGGTTTTGTATGCCTTTGTTTGTGATTTATATGTGCCACAGCCGCATGGTGGTCTACAATGCAAGTGTTGCCACCACATGCAAATAACTATACAATAACAGCAAATACAATGCTGATCATTGAACTATTGCTGCCTTTGATGTGGCATTGTCCAGCTGGTAATTTAAATAGCCTGGCATTCTCATTTTCAAACCTAATAATCATCATTTCTTATGTTATCTTCGAGTATCAACTTAAATCTTGAGGCCGAGACACCTCTTGGACCTCAAAAGAGGAAACCTGTCGTTGATCCAAATAATAGCCAGCCAGCCCACCTTGCTGCTCTAAAGAGGGATCGTATCGAAGGGAAGAATGCAAAAATTGTTCAAAAAACTGCAGTGCCACCAGCCACTGGAGCTAGCAGTCCCTCCCTTTCAAAGTCTCCAATAGAGACAGCCTCTGCAACCTTGATACAAGAGACAGTGCTTCAATCAATTAGCGTCAACAATCCAGTAAAGGCTATGAGTGGAAACAAGGTCCAAGTCGAAGGGAAGGTGATGAAAACCGGACCCAAAATACCACCCAGCACAAGCCTTCTGTACTTCAAACGACTGTCGAAGAAGTTAATGAAGAACATGGCTATCCACGTCAAAAAGTGCCTCACAATCCATGTACCATACTTATCAGCTCTGAAGATGACAAAATAGAGATCAGCAATGCAAAGAAAGTCAAAAAAAAATCAACCCACAAACACAAAAAGAAGGTAGCCGGTTCAGCAAAGAAAGTGGCATCGAAGACGGTACATATTAAGGTTGTGGATGAGGAAGAGCCTGAAGAAAGTGAAGAGGCTGAGCTTGGTACATGATCAAAATGTTGGAGTGTTATATGAGTGCTTACCTATCCAGTGTAGAGCGGTTACAGAGAGATTGGACGTCCATGACCTATGCCTTTTCCAATCCAAGTCCTTCAATCGAGACAATTGATAATCATCAAGTTTATGTCTTCACATGTGCAGCCAGCTGATGTAAAGGTAAAGGCGCCAATCCTAGGCACATCAATTGTTATCTAGGCACTAAGGATTCCTCTTCAATGGGTAACTTACGGAAGCATGCCAAGATATGCTTTGGAGAGGAGACGGTTGAGGCAGCAGACACGTGCAAAAATCTTGCAGTGGCGAGAGAGGTCTTGAATACCCCAGGTCTCAAAAACCAGTCAATTACGGCGATGTTTGAGCAAATCGGGAAAGGAAAGGTTACCTATTTGCATGTCCAACACATGAATGCAGAGAGACAGTAAGAAAGTTAACAATATCTTATATGTTTTGAAAGAACTTACAATGTCCTAATATATAGGGCTGAGATTGTGCGATGGATGTCAGAGAACCACCATCCCTTCAACATTGTGAAGGATTGTGGATTCCTCTTGTTAATGAAAATGGGATGGCCTGGAATATATATTCCATTGCTGGCAACAGTCTCCCACAATGTGAAGAAGGTGTTTGTCAATGCTTGTCAGCGCATCTCAACAATGCTAAAGGAGCATGATGGTGCCCTTCATTTTGCAACAGATGCATGGACCTCACCTAACCATAAAGCTTTCATTGCTGTTACTGTTCATCTGGAAAACAAGGGCATACCACTGTCAATGATCCTTGATATTGTGGAGCTTGCAAAATTGCACTCGGGTGTCAATCTGGCAGCAGCATTCACAAATATCCTGGATGATTTCCAAATATCAGATAAAGTCAGCATTCAATGACTCCATTTGTGTTTATACTGACTTAATCACTCCTAGATCCTCAGTGTTACCTGCAACAATGCAAGCAATAACAACACCATGATACAAGAGATGTCCAATTTGCTCAAAAGCTTTCCTGGTGCTGCAAATCAAATACAATGCTTTACACATATTCTTAACCTTGTAGCAAAAGTATCATCAAACAGTTTGATGTACCAAAGGCCAAGGCTGGCGAAGTTCTGGATGATGCGTTGAAGCCCCTGGCTGATCTCGCAGTCGACCTCGAAATCGAAGAATTACAAACCTGTTTGATGGTGGATGAGAGCAGCCAAGTAGACTTCAATGGGGACAATACCCAGGATGATAATGCTGAGGGATGGGTGGATGTCCAATCTAGCATGACAGATGCAGAGAAGAAAGAGTTAGATGAGAACATCAGACTAATCTGACTTATCCTCGTTAAGGCAAGTTTGGGTCCATCTAATCTCTGTGGCAGCACCGGACTGACTCATCTTATTAGCTACGCAAAATGGTGTTTGCAATAAAAAACTCCACCACTCTCCTTCTGCCCTGATGGTTTGAAATATTGGACGAAATTGATCTTGCTGAACATATGATGCCGTGTGATGTGTTGACACGATGGAACTCCACTTTCGACATGTTAGAATTTGCCCTTAGCTATCGTTCTGCCTTGGACACAATTACAGGTGAAAGAGAGGTGAAACTTTGGCAATACAAGCTATCAGAAAGCGACTGGGGCATTGTAGAACAGCTGCAAGATTTGTTAAAGGTAAGATGTTCAATTAAGATCATGAAAATAAGACACGATACTTACAGATCGGTTTTGTAGCTCTTCAAAGATGCAACCTTGTTCTTTTCTTGAGCTACTCCAAGCATTGCCATGGTTATTCCTGCGATGGACCATATAGATCAACACCTCGCTACTCATGCAGTCAACTATGACAACTGTGTGGCTATCTGAGCAGCATCTAGTCTCAGAAAAAATACCCTTAACAAATACTATAATGCGACCAATCATACAGAAGTTTACCGCATCACAATGGGTATGTTTTATTTTATCTTTCTCCAACTACATTAGATAACTTATGTTCTCACTGTAGTCCTGCATCCACAACACAAGTTAGCGTATTTCAAGTGAGCTGGATGGAAAGATGCTTGGATTGAAATGGCAAGGCAAATTGTGCGCGATGAATTTGAATGGACATACAAAGGCAGAGGACTGGTGCCTGACATATCTGAATCTCAGGTGTGTTTTAAATTCTATGTGATGTATGTGTACATGCTAGCTTAATGGATGTAGTCTCAAGCTTTGGCTGCTAATTCCGCCAATATATTCGATAATCTTCCTTCACTTGGACCATTGGAACCTTCGGATTTATGTGATGAGCTGGATAGGTATTCTAATATGGACCCTGAGCCGGTGAGGGTTGAAGATGGGCTGATTTGGTGGGCAGAAAGGAAGGCCCTGTACCCTTGTCTTTTGCGCATGGTGCTAGACTATCTCTTGATTCCAGGTGAATACCTCGTCTTTTTATTATTTCCACTAAGTAAGTCATTATACCCAGCAATGTCAACGGATGTTGAGCATATATTTAGTCAAGGCCAGATAGTTCTATCTCATCTGCGTAACTGTCTCTCTGTTGCATCTATTAAGGCACTTATGTTTGTCAGGGCATGGAGCTTGCTTGGGTATGTGAAGGACTCAGACATCTGCGCTGTCACAGTTCAGGGAGACGATATAGAGGAAGAAGATGAGCTTGAAGAAGGATGGGACAACATCTTGTAGTTACTATTTTGTACTGTACGTCTTTACCAAATTGCACACCCATCTTGCAATTACCGCGGGTTTTGTTACCCGCCATATATCTCCATACCCCTTACCCGTACCCTCATAAGCCCGTACCTGCTAGCTTGTATAAGGGTTTGTAGGGGTAAGGGTACGGGTTGCAAAAATATACCTGGGGGTTACCTAGGTTGTTCACTGTCCGGAAGTTGACTTTGTGAAGATACAAAGTAAAGAACTTGGAGCAAAGAAGAGAGCTTTATACCTGTTTTTTTTGCAATTTCGTCCCCCCAGCTAAGCATAGATAAGCATGCCAATCAACTACTACTCCTCTCTGAGTAATTAAAACCATAGTAGTAAGCTGGCTTGGCTGTCCGAATCAGGGTGGGCCAAGTCGAAAAAGGGTGTTTAGAACACTCATGAATGAAGAATTTGGTCTAGGAAGGGGGGGAGGGCCCCTTCTGTTAGAAGTTGATCCGTTCGCTTACTAACGGCAAATAGTCCCTGACTCCTGATGTACTATAGTTACGTCTAAGTTCACACTTGGCCATTGGGTTAACCACCCTAAGCACATATGTAACCACAAGACCGGATAGCTCAGTGGTTTAGAGCATTCCCCTAGCAGTGGACAGGTCCTTGGTTCAATCCCAGGTCTGGTCATTCTTTTCCAAGGTCACCCGATCAGGTGATTCTAACACCTTCCTAGATGACGGTTTGGAAAGAGGTTGCCAGCATGCATCTGAATTAAATTTCTAGATAATTTGATGTGCCTGGCAGCCAGCATTTTGGCTTTGCGGTTTAGAACTAAAATCTATAATTAAAAATGTTCTAGATCATTAAGGAAAGTCATCCAGTATCAACAAAGCTGTTGCAAACCATTGAGGCACATTTGAATCACATGTAATACACAAACCTTAAAGCCAATCAGCTTTTGGCTGACTTTACCACCAAATAGACCCTCCCACCAAAGGGCCTACAAATAGAATAAGCCTAGGAATGCCGTGCATTTAGCACTTGTTTAGATTAGCACACCCAATTTTGGCTTTAAGTTATGTCCTGTATCGTGAAGTCAGGATTGGGGATGAACAAATTGGCCATGTAATACTACAGGATTGATCTCTGTGAGCTCAGAGGCTTCAACACAGTACACTGGGGGATGATAAGTAAACTTACAACTTTGCCTCTCTCGTCGCAGCGTTATTGGTGTGTATATAGTGTCTTTATTATTCACAGCAACTCAAACTTGATGCTTCAAAGCAGGGCTTATAGAATAAAGGGCAGTAACAACCAACGAGGATGGCAAGTAAAGCATTATCCTTCCATTTCTGATTAGATAGATTCCATCATTCATCATTTGATGGTAACCACCATCACTGACACTGCTGGCTCTGAGACCTACAATGAGGGACAAAACTGTTCAAATGTTTTTTGAATTTGGACGGTTACTTGAATAACTCAGGACTGGCTGATTCAAACTGGTTGAAATTTTTAACCAAGGTAGACTAAAATGTGATAAACAAGGTCCAATTTGTTTTATTACATAATATTATTTTACTCCCATACTATTAATATTCTACTGGTACAAGTACATTTGAACAGTTTTGTCCCTACTATACATTAAGCATGTGACTTTGTTTAATCAAACCAAATAGCTACAAATAAAATCATGTGACTGGCTTCAAATATGTATATATACTCTATGCACAAGCTGTGACTATCCCCCACATCAAATACTCT
>Ga0247779_1001351_pt1 | contig 11935 bp, 8 predicted proteins | sample UWRJL221509R5_FD_179925 | JGI IMG/M metagenome (GOLD analysis project Ga0247779, IMG submission 179925) | Plant litter microbial communities from Arlington Agricultural Research Station in Wisconsin, United States - UWRJ-L221-509R-5 | ecosystem: Environmental > Terrestrial > Plant litter >...
TTTACTTGAGTCAAATAAGTTACTCACACAGGCGCCAAAGTCGGAGCAGGTCCAGCAACGGTTGCGAGACTTGGGAAAGGTGATGCTGCGCACTAAAAATTGGAGGGGTTAATCAGTCAGCGAAAGCGTCAAGCCACTATCAAAGTTTATCAGAAGCTTACAGCGATTTGTACATCACCCTGTGAGAAACTAGCCGGATAGGTGATAGGTCCATTGAACGCAGCAGCAGTGGGAATGACATCGGAACAATCAGTCAGAGAAGTTGGGTTTTGCCCCAAGAGTTGGAGTTTCTGCATGGCGTTCTTGAAGTTGGTGACCATCAGGTTTTGATTATCTGATATAAAATTATCAATCTTGTAAGTAATGTACTCTTGATGAGCGCGGTGCGTTTAAAGGAAGTGACAACTTACTAATCATGTCTTGCCAGAGGCACGCTGTGCGGGAATCTATTTTTAGATTATAACGCCTGTCAGTGTGATGGTTTTCGGGCGCTAAATGGGTTATTACCACGCACCTTGAGAGATAGCAAAATCGCTCTGCAGACGCATTTCACCCGCAATTGGAGAAAGTACTTCCCCTGGGAAGCTCTCATTTCTATCAACATAAACAATAAGTTATTTTCTATGAAGAATGATAAAAGAATGTAGACTGACCCTTGTCCAGGGAACGCTGTTCCGGTCAAGAGGACTTCCAAGAAGACTTGGGAATCACTGCCGTACGTTAGTATATGAGGTTTGAACATCTTATGTGATGACGACTTACAAGGTTCCAACAGTCCTAAGGAAGATGAAGATTTAACATTAATGAATGAATATAATAATATAAAGTTTTCTTAAAACTCACGAATCGAACGGTGTTCCAGGAATATTCTGAAACCAATTTTGTGAGCATTTTGGAGGGTAACCCAAGATATATTGGGCAGAACATGTATAACGTACAGGGTTTACAACATCGGCTGCAGCGATGGTGTGCGAAGCGAGAAGAGCTACAACCTCAGAAGGGTTGAAACCGGCATCGGCAAACCTCGCCAGAATGGCTGTGACACTATCCGTTGGCTCCGGGACGGTAAGATCAGGTGCGGGTCCTGTTGGTGCGGGTCTACCCAGCAAGAATGGGAGTCGTGGTGCTCCTGGGCAGTTTGTAATACCCACCGCGGCGGCGAGGTGGACACTTGAGTTTGTGAATAAATTGTGTATGATACAAATAAGCGAAAGTAACTTACAAGTCACCTGCACTCAGTGTGCCAATCTCTTGGAAAATCGGGAATTGGTCATTGGTAATATCATCGATACCACCATTGGCGTCTGGATGTGTTGACGCTCTTAAGTTCTACAAAGAATACAGTATAATAAAAACTAACTTACGGTATGTGGTCTCTACTGATGCAAATTGAAGAATGGAACCGTCGGCACCTCCACCACTTTAAAAAAAGTTAATATCATGCCGATAGTCTTACAACAAATGATAAATGTTTACCGGGATGGATCGGTAGTTGAGAATCCAATAGCGTCGTGGAATGAAAGTCGAAGAGCGGAATGTGCCTGTTAGAGCATTAATTTACATGCCTAGACGTAGGTCAAATATACTGACCTCTTCACCGCACTGAGATCCATCAAAGAGCTCAGTTTGCAACTTGTCAATGATAGGGAAGAGAGCTGTGAGTATTATAAATATTTTTCGTAGCAAATAAGTGGTCGAAGGCGAAGAGGGTACCTACCGCAGCAAGCAGCATTGGCGGTAGTCTGTCCAGTAGAACATGTTACGCGTTTGGTAAGGGCAGCAGCGTTGGCTACCTGAGAGGCAGCTAGAGCAAGTACAATACTGGATACGAGGGTTCTGAATGACATTGTAAATTGATGAGAATAAATGAGTAGAACTTGGGGGATAGTATACTCCAAGGCCGAGTACAAGACTCTTTATACGATTCCCTGACTCACCAGTGGGCATGATTTCTATGAACATGAGACAAATGGATTCCGTTTCACACAGATTAGTGAACAATGACATTGGCGATGTGAGTAACTATGCTAACTACAGCGGCAGCAGCAATCGCATCAGGCTCTGAATAGCAATAGTGATACGATTACTTAGGGGCTGGTTATGGTTATTACTAGTTGTAAACACAATGCCGCCGGCGCAGCTCCATGTTTAGTAAATATTTTGACGGCCCATCACGTCCTTGTATTCTGCTATATCGAGTATCAAGAGAGTCTATCGTAGGCGAGTTATGAACCGGATAGACCGGTTGCGGCAGGAGACGAGTACGCAATGTGAGTGAGAATTCGATTAATTTTCCTCATGTCGGTAAGCCTATCAGTTTTTGATACACTGCGAGAGCAGTACAGTCAGGGAAATGTTAGACACAGTAGATATTTTACGAGCAAAACTAGACTCAATTTCTAATCACATATTTTAAAACTCAAAAGCTATTTATTATTATTAAAGGGGTTCAAAAGCGGCCACCGATTCAAATCAGAAAGTATAGGATAGACACTTCTATCATTCATATCAGTTGTAATGATTAAAACCAACTATTATTACAAGCCGTTATGAGTGGTAAAAGAAAATATATTTTCCCGTACCTTGGAGTGAAAGCACATGGTCGCATTGTGCGACGTACTCCGGTAAAGCGCTTATGCTATAAATAGATCTTCACACTGAGCCAAGCAGGACGGCGAGGTCGCATCGATGGTTATCATCCTGTTCAATGGCGGTAACTTTGGCGTGCGCAGCTCATGTCAGAACGCATCAGAAAGTGCACAGGAAAATTATGTGTGTGATACAGTATGCGAATTGTTTTCATTTTCTGCTACGTAATGCGCAACATCGGTACCGTGTTATCATTTGCTTATTCTGGTATGACAGAAGCTGCTCAAGGAAAGATAATCCGGGGATAAATATTTATCTGTCTAACCCATATCCCAACTGTTCCAGCAGAAGATTGATACTCCAAGAAAATTTCCACTCCACGATCCTTCCAGTGGCGGTTAAAACTCATGAATCCTCATGCACATGCATCAAGCGACATCATTTACTGTCTTGCGAGAGCAAATGTTTTACTTTGACCTTTACATATTACATGAAGCCTCAGTGATCTAAGGGAAATGGTAATCATCACAGTCTATGTCTGCAGGATACGAGGGGAGAGTACAACACATGAGCATGGATTATCCTTTCATTTTTGCGGATACATGTTCCCGACGCTCTTTGTTGCTAATGTAAGAAACTAGTTTAGACTCAAGTACAGCTACGAAATCATCTGTAGGCAAGCCGCAGTACAAGAGGACCTAGTCATAACCATTTGCCCAGCTAGTCCCGGTGATCACCTTTTATCAAATCCGACGCTCGTTCTGCGAGAGCATAAGTCGCAGCCTGCGTATGGCCAGCAGGTACAAAAGGCTGATTCAAAATAGATTAACCAGGGCATGTTGCCAATGGAGATTACTCACCAAAACCGAGGCATCAACGATCCTCACACCAGCAGCTTTCTTGAGCTTCAAATCAGGATCTACAACGCCATTTTTCAAATCTCCCTTGCGTGACATGCTAGATGTCCCAACAACATGATAAGCAGAGCGCGAATTTACTCTGATGAACGCGTCGATCTCCGCATCGCTCGATGCGAGAGTCGGTTGAGACTCCGATCCTGGGCCAATGATGTAATCCTTCCACGCCGGAGCGGATACCAGCTGCAAAATACGTTTCACAGCTTCACGCATAAGCGGTACATCAGTCTGCGAGCCGTGTGCGAGAAGCCCGGCGTCGATGAGAGGGATGGAAAATGGATCCGAGTAGTTCATCCGCACCGAACCTCGCGATGAAGCTCCAGGTGTGAGCATAATGGTTGAAATAGAGAGGAAGTTTCCTGTGGGCGGAGTATTTCCGAGCAAGAAATTCTGCGAGGTAAGCTAGGCTTAGCAATCTGTGATTTTGTGAGAAGATTTCTGACTCACAGAAACGAATATTTCAAAGTTGGGCGAGTTTGGGCCTGACGCTGGGTTACTCGAACCCTTTTGATCGAAAATAGGACTGTCATCCGGAACGCGACCGAAACCAATATGTTGAGAGATCCCATTAACAAACACGCCTTCTCTAGTCGCTTTCCATCTTTGCAGCTCTTCAGCTTGAAGCGTTGCGTTGCGGTTAAAGTCATCATACGTTCCGTTGGAGTTGACGAGCCAGGCCAAGGTGACGATAGGATGATCTGACAAATTTTCCCCAACGTCAGGCAAATCAACCTGAGGTGCAATACCAAGGCTCTTGAGCCTCTGAGCGCTGCCTACACCAGAATTAGTCAAAACTTGAGGTGTGTTTACCGAACCAGCAGATAAAATGATCTCTTTTTTTGCTTGAACAGTGCGAAGTGGACCTTCCTTATTCAAGCGATATTCGATCTTGGTAAAAACTGGAATGTTACCAGACTGATGCCCAGTCGAAAGCAGCCGAGAAACCTGAGCGTTGACGAGGACATGAAGATTTGGTCGTTGAAGAATCGGAGAAAGATAGCCTGAAGAAGAACTGCTTCTTGTACCGGACGGACCGTCGATGACTGCTTGGGACCAGCCTTTATATATACGTCAGTAGTAAATTTCTATGAGCGCTACGTGGCACTCACCGAATCCCAGTGGGTCCCCAGAATTTGTATCAATGTTCCTCTGAAACTCTCCTCCTAGCTCATCGATGGCTTCATTAAATCGATCATCTATGTCCGTAGGTGCACCGGGGAGACTGACAGAGTTGAACCCATTAAACCCATGCACTGCGGGATTGAATTCGCCCGTGGTATTATGTCTATCCGAAGGAGGTGTGAACTTCTCACTCTTCTTGAAGTATGGCAGCATGTTGTCCCATGACCAGCCGCTGTCCCCCGTAACATTGGCATAGCGGTCGTAATCTGATTTGGAACCACGGGTGTATACTAGGCAGTCTATTAAATTATGCCATCGCGTCAGTACACTTCGCTAAATATTAATGCTCAAATACTCACTGACAGAGCTCGTCCCACCCAGGACGTGGCCGCGAGGATATGTAATCGAAGCACCATTCAATCCGGGCTGGGGTACTGTCGTATAATTCCAGTCCCATGGTGTTTGTGGGGTAGTGTGTGTGCATAAGAAAGGTACTTGGATCTCCAGAACACCAGCATCGCTGAAATGATATCAGCCGGTGAGTAAATTTGGAGGTACTAAAGCACACCTAGGCCCAGCTTCAAGAACAAGTACACTCGTCTTTGGATTCTCGGTCAGTCGGTTCGCCACAACATTCCCCGCAGTTCCACCTCCAACAATTACAAAGTCGTACGCTGATGAAAGCGAGTCAGCGGTTTCGAGAATAATACCATTGCTGACGCTGGCTAACGAGCCCCAAATAGTCGCCGTGAGGGATAAAGTCGTGAAGAACGACCGTTGGAGCATGTTGGTGTGGTTGTGGATTTAGTGGGTCTCGAAGCTAACTAATATTTGCGCTTTTATAGTATGTACATACTTGCTTATTACATACTTCATATCACAATCATATGGCGAGGATTAGTAAATTCAATGAGGTCCTGACGTGGCTAGTGGTTCCTGAGCGAGAAGGAAGGGCTAAGTATGCCATCATGCGTGTGACGCTATTTATTATCAGAAGGTAAGGCTTCGCTCCGCTTCGGCATGTGGATACGACATTTTACAACGTTTACGATGGAAGGAAGACAATAGATAGTTCAAAATAAAACCAGTCACATTATTTGCACAAGAAGAGCTTGCTATGTAGTAAAAAATTACAAGCAACAATAAGTAACATCCTTGGTAACACGTCTATATTCGGAGATCATGTCGGGGAGCTCGGGCGAAGCACGTCTGTCACGTACACGTGCCATGTTATCCAGTGTCACTGTGACATCCAATGTCAAAGACGCGAGACTGAATGTTGGCTGTAACTTTGATTCACTTGTGATTGACACAGAAATATTTCTTAGCGCCAAATGATACTCGAGCTTAAGAGATATTTTATGAAAGTGAATCTATGAGCGTGTGTCCTTTTTATCGCAATACCCTATCCCCCCCGCTTCATCACTGTTCCTTCCATGCTAATTTGCTACGTCACATATTGCAGGCCAGCGATGACGGACGACATCATCATGCCATCGCTTTTACCAGTAGATCCCATCAAGATGTCTCGGACTTCAAAATTGTACTACAATATGGTCAATTCCTACATAAAACGAGCGCGGCTCTTAATAAGTACAAGGAACGCGGATGGACTCGACCCTTAAATTGTGGAGGGCATCTCTAAAGACGAAACGAGCAACCAACAATTGGCCTTTGCTTTTGGTCAAAGGTTTCTTGAAGATTCCAAGTGTTAGAAAATACAATTTGCACCAAAATCAGGTTTGAATCGAGATACTATAGCAGTAGAAAGCCTTTTCCTTCGTACACATTGAACCAGAAATCGTCCAAATATTATACCTGATCGAAGCTAATCCGTGGACGCTAAAGCAGGATACTCATTGCAGAAGCCAAGTATTTCCGATACAGCCACCTTGTTTTTGATCCACGTCTCAAGGTATTTATAAAGCCTGGTTTGAATTCTCTTGATGGCTGAGAAAAGTATATTCCTACACATTGTTACGTTCTTCTTTGTCAATATGGTAGATGGACCGGTCCATCAATTTTCTATTGAGTGGGGAAGGGTTCTATTTTTATGGCAAATTAACAGTCTCAACACATTCTCGTAGTTGATCTCTAATAATGTCATACAAAATAGCTCATCGATAATTAATTGGAGCTTAACCTGAGCTACGAGCATTTGAGATGAAAGAATGGTAATCTAGCTGGAATAAAATTAGCGGCCAGTCATCATTGCATTTGTTTTGTGACTCCACAGAGTTTTCCCAGACCACTGGGTCCACTGCGTATCCGAAAAAAGTTGAATTAAATAGGTCCCAGATATGTCTAAAGAATGTACATTCTGTCAAAATTCTGTCATGTTGTGAACCCTTCAAACTTAATGCTCAGTAAAAAATGGTCACGGGGCATTAAGATTGACGTTGTATACTGTGTTCTCCGGAGAAAACTAGCCCTGAGTCCGGAAAGGAAAATCTTATAACTTAGCAATACCATTGACAGGGACATTAGGCCGAATTGAATAATCCAACCTTTATATGAATAAGATGTGCACATTACAGTAGCTTACATTGAGTAACATTAGCTTGCTTCCATATAACAAGCGCTCAAGGGTGCGATTATGCGCAAGACGTGACTTTGAAACCCCGAGGCTCTCGTTCTAAGAATAGAAAAATGACGCCGAAAAAAAGACTATTAATAGCGTTTTAAGCCAGAGGCCGCCCAAAAGATGTTTGTATTACTGGAAGAAGAGCCGTAAGGTAGGTGGAAAGTAGAGTACATGCATGAGCAGAAATAATTACCATCTCAAGTTTTAGTTTTATATTAACCATAAGGAGAACATGAAGGATCTAAAAACGATGAGCCAGATTTTTATCATGTGTTGAATTGTGAGATTTCGGAAGGCTTTAGCTTCCGATTGGCAATGCGTTAGATACTCTTAACTCAAAGATGAAGGCATACTTCGCCGTTTGGAGGCGTGTGGACAGATTTTCTTCGTACGTGGTCTACTTTTATCGAGGCAACGATTTAAATATTTTCTATTTCTTGGCATGAAATGAACATTGCTTACCGACAATTACCTTTTTTGAATCACGTTCTTTATTGGGGGTCAATGTATAGTAATTGCTATGGTGGTACAACTGGTCGAAGCATCGAAGAGACCCCATGAATGTACCTAGACTCTCGTAAAGAACTGTCAAATTCCGGTTGAAGTTAACAGAGAGACATCATAGAAATGGCGTCGGGAAAACGGACTATAGAAATAAAAACCAAAGTGGTCTGGACTGGCCGTGGTCTTTATTTTCTTAACCTGTCAAAGTAGTATACTTGATAGAATGGTTTGTTTTCAACATACAGAATACATATAGTACATGCACGTAAGACATACTAGTAAATGGTATTTTAGATTGCTTCTTCACCGCAGGCACGGTGTAAATCTCTCTGCATCTTTTGCTATGCGAGAGTGTGCTTGGCCACATGCATACCTTCTTCGGTGAAAGAAATTGGTTAACCACTTAGAAATAGAGTAAGCCTCTGGGTGCGTTTAAATTGCGCATTGCATAATTTGATGACCGGGAATTTTATAATTACATAGGACCTGGGTTCCAACGGCCGCTGTAGGAAGTCTGCAATGTGGCGGAAGGTATTTACTTCCGTAACAGTACTGAGAGGAGAGAGTTGAAAAACCATGGCGATTTGACGACATAAAGCCAAAGAAAGGCGAGTTCAGGCCTATCCAGGATCCCCGAACAGCGCTTTAACTTATAAAAAGCAACTCGGGGAATATACCTGGAGGATTGCTTGTGAATCGACATGACGTAGAACAAGAAACGAGAAGACTAGGCGAAAAGCAGTGTGATGCGCCTTGCCATTCAAAGCGAAAGCGATGCGTGCCCACGTTTAAGGCGGTGCCGACATTCATTGGCGGAGAGAAAGCAGTGTTGCCTAATCGGAGGTAGCAGCTTACATCATCAATTGGTTGCGGTGAATTCAAGTTCCGCTTTAAATTGGTGGAATCATACGTTGGTTGTCGGGCTCCTTTGCTCAGAACTTACCCCTTCCTCGACGTCCTTATAAGGCCCCTCTCGACTTTTCGTCCAACACTTTATTTACCTTATTACGACCCGCTGCAATGACTGAAATCCGAAGGAAGCTTGTCATCGTCGGTGATGGTGCTTGTGGAAAGGTAAAGCAGTCGTTAAGCCTGGGGAAGGGGACAGCTTGCTGATAGGGCGGTATCTGCAGACCTGCTTGTTGATTGTGTTCTCCAAAGGAACATTCCCAGAGGTGCGTACAGTCAGCCTCTATGTCGTGCTCGGTTACCTTTTCACCACGAGGCAGCCACACGCACACATGCAACAGAGCAAAAGAGCTGATATGATAGCATTTTAGGTCTATGTACCCACAGTGTTCGAGAACTATGTGGCCGATGTCGAGGTCGATGGCAAGCATGTAGAGCTCGCTCTATGGGATACAGCAGGTCAGGAAGACTACGACCGTCTCCGACCCCTCAGTTATCCTGACTCGCATGTCATCCTCATCTGTTTCGCGGTTGACTCTCCTGATTCTCTTGATAACGTCCAGGAGAAAGTATGTGCCTTTTTGCCTGAAGCGAGCATTCGTTTTCTGACGACTTTTTTTCACAGTGGATTTCTGAAGTCATGCACTTCTGTGCTGGCCTGCCAATCATTCTTGTTGGATGCAAAAAGGATCTTAGACGTGACCCACGGGTGATTGATGAGCTTAGGAAGACGAGCCAGCGTCCTGTTACTCCAGAGGAGGTGCGTGTGCTTTTTGCTGTGGCCTTGAGCACTTCTTGACCGGGATTTTTGCCACAGGGTATGGCCGTCGCACAGAAGATTGGCGCTAAGCACTATCTCGAGTGCTCAGCTAAGTCTGGCGAGGGTGTCCGCGAGGTATTCCAATACGCCACCCGCGCCGCCCTCCTCAGCAGGGGCAAGGGCAAGAAAGGACACCACTGCATCGTGTTGTAAACGCCGAGCTTTTACGTCACCCACCAACTTTAGGTTTCGCTACGCCTGTTTGGCGCCCCGCCCATATCATAGGCACTCGGAACTCTTTACAATCCGTCCTTTCTCTCTCGCTACCGACACCCTCCTGCTCCCTTCTTTCCTTCTTATTACGTTTTTTTCGTCCCCGCCTCTAAATCTCTTTCTTATCAATTAGTATACGTATACGTCTAGCATACCACACCCCCTCCCACCATACCTGTCGACGTCGTCTTGTTATTTTTTTCTGCGTAGTTCTCTTATACTTCAATCACCTTTTTGCGTGTGTGTTTGTTTTTCTTGTTGACCTTTCGACGATATTCTCCTGCCGCCTGTCTGTCTGTTTGTCTGGCCGAATCATCCACCTACATACATGCGAACCCGTCTCCCTCAATTTCAATCCATATCCACCCTTTTTTTTTCTTTCCTCGCTCAAATCTTTGCGATGCAAGTAATGATTCTACCCTTACCCTGGTGACTGCGTATGATGAGTCTAGGTTCCTGTTGTTTTCCCTTTTGTTTTTCTCTCTGAACTTCTTAGTCGTCAATAATTTGACGACTTTACCTTTTTGCATGGATATCAGATCGAATACGATGGAAGAATTGTGTTTTGGATGGTGGATCATGACGTTGCGAGCTTGGACCTGTTGCACACAGGTTATTTCAATGGATTCTCAGTGGCGACTCTCCTGCATCAGTTCTCATTGTTTTTGCTGGTGGTGATAATTGTGTCTCACTTCGTTTTTTTTTCTTCTCTCCTTTCATTCTTTGCTTTTTCATTTTATATTTTGGTTTTTCACTTTGGTTAATGATCTTGACTCCTTTCCCGTGCTGTCGAGGTTTTCGGTATGCATATAGTGTTGGTGCATCATGTTGGTTGGCCTAGTTTGTGCTATATGATACTTGTTATCCGCTGCTCACTATTTGACACAGGGTTTCTTTCTTTTTCCTTGACTGGCCCTCTCATGTTGGCGTCTGCCTTCTCAGCTATTAGGTTTCAATTACTGGTTGAACAATCCGATTCTCTTTGAATTTGAATGCTGAAGCTGAAAATTTATTTTTGTCCTAGGATGCGTTCATTGTTTTGTCATTGTACGCACCACACGAAATTCCACATCTAAATTAACAGGGAATACACACGGACTTCTGTAGAACCATGCGGTACTAGTCTTATACTGGTAGCTAACTAGCTATTTACAGTACCAGGATCAACAGCAGTGGAATGAGAGTCTATGACGCTTATAGGTAGTCGGGTGGGTTCCCTTCGAATTTGCGAGTGATTGCACGGATATCATTAGGGATAAATCTGTATGGTAAGTTCAAATTGGTTTCCTTTGCCAAAGTACTATCCGATGAATTCAATGCTACCTTTGCAGTGATGTTTTAATATCGAATGTTAAATGATTTTTCTCGAATCAAGCGGGGTTGGGCTGTTGGAATCAGGATCCATCGGCTTCTGCGACGGCTGTGACTCTGTCTGAGCTGTTTCTTCGCTGTAATCCTACAAGCTTCAAAGTTCGGGTTATATTATGATGGGGCCTTGAGCCAGGGGTTAACTATCAAAAGCGAATGCAGAAGAACCTAGGCAAAAAAACCGACAGAACAGAAATGGATACTAGGAGGTGAAATCACGAATGTCAGTTATACAGAGTTATACATACATGGTCTCTATCATAATTCGTTGGTATGGTAAAAGTACAAATTTGAAGTCATACAAAAAAGTAGGTAGATACAAATAAGATATACTATAGTACCACCGTGAACATTTTACACTTAAAATACATTGAGCTCGTAGCAAACATGGATCCATAAACCAATAGAAAAGTCCGAAAGAGACAGACGAGTGCCCAAAGCCAACGAATCCAAATGGCAGACGTATTCAGAAATTGAAGAGTTTCTTGAGCAAAGCGAAATACCACCGCTTCAGGGTGACACGTCCTGCAGCTCCGACATCGCGTCGACTCGTCTTGAGGAACTTCGTTCCACGAGCAGCAGAGGAAGAAGACGAGCCAGCATGTCGTGGGCGGTACCAAGACCCATCGTGGTCAACTTCATCGACGTACAACGCTGCTCGTCCGCCTTCCTCCTCCTCTGCTCCTCCTCCCACTGCCTCAGAAATCCCATGCCCATGCCCGGGAAAAACACCATGGGAAGACGAGGTTGACGACGACTTGGATCTGGACTTGGGTTTAGACTTTTTGCTCTTGAACCCTCCCCTAACAGGCTGGGCGACGTGAGCCTTGCAAGTCGCAGTCGAGCTCGGAAGTTTGGGAAGTAGGTTGATTTCTTCCATGCTGCCGTATAACTGCGTGTTGTCATAGT
>Ga0247779_1001352_pt1 | contig 11932 bp, 8 predicted proteins | sample UWRJL221509R5_FD_179925 | JGI IMG/M metagenome (GOLD analysis project Ga0247779, IMG submission 179925) | Plant litter microbial communities from Arlington Agricultural Research Station in Wisconsin, United States - UWRJ-L221-509R-5 | ecosystem: Environmental > Terrestrial > Plant litter >...
ATCTTGCATGAGCTCTTGGCCGCGCTCGCGGACACGCGGCGCAGTGGTCGACCTGCTCCGTCGAGCCATCACGTGCCCGGCCGTCGTGGGCGACGCATGTCGCCGTAGGCTGAAATCGTGAACAGACTGGTGTTGTTGAATGTTGTAGTCGCGCTGGGCTGCACGGCTAGCCCCCGCGGCTCGCTGGACGGGCGCGGCGGAGGGAGTGGAGCCGACGCAATCGCGATTGACGTCGGCACGACTGGCGGGGCCTCGGGCACGAGCAGCGGCGGCGCCAGTGCGAGAGGCGGGGCTTCTGGCATGAGCAGCGGAAGCGCAGGCACGCCGGCGGCTGGCGCTCCAAGCGTTGGGCTCGAATCGGACTTGAACCGTCTGATCGCGGCCTTTTGTTCGGCGACTCGCGGTTGTTGCAGCCCGAGTCTAGTGCAGGAAAGTCGGCTCGATCAGTGTGAGTCGTACGCCGTCCAGAACGCCCCATTCGAAAACGTCACCGATGGCATCTCGGTCCTCGATCGGACGAAGCTGCCCGGATGCATCGCCGCGTTTCAGACGGCTGCGTCGGCCTGCCTGTCGCCTCCGGTCGAACAGGCGTGCCGCGGCATCATCCACGGCACGAAGCGAGTCGGAGAGCCCTGCCGAGCCCTTTACATCGGTTACGAATGTGGGGGCGATCGCCCTGGTACGCTCTGTGTTCAGGACGCCGTCGGCTCGGAGACGGGGGTGTGCCAGTTGATCCCGCACGCCGCCGAAGGCGAAGCCTGCGACTTCGAGTATACAGTCGCCCACGGCCGCCCTTCGATTTACACGAACGTGCGCTTTGGACAAGGCTTCGTGGGTTGCTTCGAGGCGGACGGGCTCACCTGTACCCTTGGCTTCGAGTCGCCAGCGAGGTGCATGCGACCTTTGGCGCGCGGCGCATCCTGTCAAATCTCGAGTCAGTGCAAATACGGAGATCTCTGTGCAGGGGAGCCGCGCCGACTAACCTGCCAAGCCCCCCCTCGCTTGGGAGAAATGTGCCTCGGCAGCGGCTGCGACGAGGGTCTGGAATGTTACGCAGGCGCCTGCATCGGCACTCGTTTCGGCAGCTGCGGTGGCGACTTTCCGTCGTACCTGCTGCCGATGTAACGCCCGAATCGCTGCCCGGCGTCAGGGCAGCTCAGTGCGGTTAACCCGCGAGCTCGGCCAAGATCTTGCCGGGCACGTCGCTGATGATCGCGTCCACGCCCATGCTCGCGAGCTCGCGCGCGCGCGCGGGCTCGTTCACGGTCCAGGTGTTGACCAGGAAGTGCGCGCGTTTCAGGCGAGCCACGCGCGCGCTGTTCGCCAGTACGTGCTCGGGGTGCAGGGCATTGGCGCCCAATTGAGCCAGCCCCGGAGCGTACTTGAAAATGAGCTGCTTTTTGTGCACGAGCCAAGCGCGCGGCAGCTCGGGTAGCCGGCGCGCGAGCCACCACACGAAGTAGGGGTGGAAGCTCGAGAAGAGCACGCTCGGCAAGGCTTGGCGGGTTACCACGCGCGCGACCTGGTGCAGGAGTAGCACGCGGTTCCGGACATCGGCCTTGAGCTCGATGTTGACGCGTTGCCCATGCTCGCGGGCCCAGGTCAGCACTTCCGCGAGCGTCGGCGGGCGCTCGCCTTTACCCACGTCCAGGCGCGAAAGCTCGCGGCTCGGGATGTCTTCGGCGTGACGCGCGTCCGCACCCTGGGTCACGCGCTCGAGCGTTGGATCGTGCAGCACGATCACTTGGCCGCTGCCGTCGAGGCGTACGTCGAGCTCGATGCCGTCCGCGCCTTCCGAGCGCGAGAGCTCGAAGGCAGCCAGCGTATTTTCGGGTGCCGCGTGGCGCGCGCCGCGGTGGCCGAGCACGAAGGGCCGTGCACCGGGCGGCCGCTGCCAGGCGCGCAACGCGTCCCCCCGTCGGGGATCGCGAAGCGCGTCAGCCAGCAAGCTCTTTCGCAATCTCGCGCGCGACCAGCCGAGCTCGTTCGACCTCGTTCGCAGCAAACGAAATGCCGCCGACCACCGGATGCCCGCCGCCGCCATAGCGCGCGCAGATGGCGCTGATATCGGCGTCCAGCGGTTCGCCGGACCAAGGGTTGTAACCGACCGAAATTTTCGGCCCGCCCTTCAGCACGCCGACCAGGACCGAGTACACGCTCTTGGGATAGAGCGCGTAGGTCACGAACTTGCCGACGCTCTCCAGCAGCGCCTCGGTCAAGTCCACGAACACCACTCGGCCTTGCACTTCACTCTTCTCGCGCACGCGCTCCACGAAGCGTTCGTGCTTCTTGCCCAGCGGCTTGTAACGTTCGTTGATCGCGCTCGACGAAGCCACTTCACTGAGCGGCTTTTGCAGCAGTTCGGGCACCAACTGCGCGTAAAAGCCGTCGTCGCCGTAGTGCTCGACCACGCTCACCAGGCGCATGGTCGGATCGGCGCGGTCGATAGCTTGCTCGGGGCTGTCGAAACGTGCGGAATCGACGATGTCCGCGAAACGCACCAGCGGATCCAAATTCGGATCGTAGAAGCCGAAGTGTTTTTTTCCGGTGTCGGCGATCAGCTTGGTGCACGAGCTGTAGCTGGCGTCGAAGAAGTAGTGCGGGTTGTGCGCCGCTTCGAAGGCTTCGCGGTCGGCTTCCGACGGGAAGGCCGTGCGATGGTGATCGAAGTACCAGGTCAGCTTGGGCGAGCTCTTGAAGCGATAGTCGAGGATCGCGTTCTCGTCGCCGACCAGCAGCTTTTCGTCGTTGCGCTGCTGGTTCATGCCGTAGCCGCACGCTTTGTATTCGAACTTGGCTTGCGAAAGACCGTGCTCGTGCATCAGACGCGTGAAGAGCACGGCACTCGACAAGCCGTCGAAACAATGGCCATGGCTCGCCACCACGAAAAGCATACGGCGTGTTACCACGGGCTCGCCGGGCTGCCGTGCGCTTTCCGAACGCGTTATCAAAACACAGCAACCGAACTGCCCCATGACCGAATGGCTGGCGATGTCCGAAGTCGCCGATCGCTGCCTGACTGGTAGCGCGCTGCCCGGGCGGCTCGCGGATCTCGACTCGCCGCCCGAGCGTCTGTTTCTGCGCGGCGAACTGCCGCGCGGGCCGGCAGTGGCGATCGTGGGGACTCGCCACCCGACGGATGCTTATGCGCGTTTTGCGCACGACTTGGCCCATGAGCTGGCGGAAGCCGGCGTGGCGGTGCTCTCGGGCGGCGCTGAAGGGATCGATACCGAGGCGCATCGGGGCGCGCTCGCCGCCGGCGGCGTTACAGTGGTGGTGGCTCCTGCCGGCTTCGAGCGGCCGTTTCCGGAAAAGAACGCGCAACTGTTTCGCGATGTGGTCGCCGGGGGCGGCGCCTACCTGTCCTTGCCCGAGCCGAATTGCCCTGCCGATCGCGGGATCTTCTTCGCGCGCAACGCGTGCCTGGTCGCGCTTTCGCACCTGGTCGTGGTCGTCGAGTCACCGGTTCGGAGCGGCGCCCGCAACGCGGCCGCGTATGCCCGGCGCCTGGGCCGACCGCTGTTCGTCGTGCCGGCGGCGCCCTGGCACAGCAACGGGCGCGGCTGCTTGGCCGAGCTCCAGCTCGGGGCGCAGGTGCTCATCTCAGTAAAAGATTTGTTGAGAGCGCTCCGCGAGCAGAACCTGCATGCGGTTGGGCCGACCCCGTGGGCCCTGCGCGAACCGTGGCCCCAACAAGAAAGCTTAAAATTTTCGGAAACATCCCCGCCCGTGCCCGCGCGCGCGGCGGTGCTCGAAGCGGTTCGGCGCGGCGCCGGTTCGAGCGACGAAATCTGTCTCGGAACGGGTCTGCCAGCGGGCCGTGTTTCAGAACTGATCTTGACGCTGCGCCTGGAAGGAGTCTTAGTAACCGACCCCTCGGGGCGACTACAAATTCATAAATAACTGATTTAATTAGGATTTGTGGTGCAGGCGCAGCCCAGTGGCTTGCGCAGCGGTCGAACCGTCCGCACTCAGGGTATCGAAAGGCACGCTCAACCCGCCATGGCGAAGACTCTCGTTATCGTCGAATCCCCAGCCAAAGCCAAGACGATCAAGAAGTACTTGGGCGCCGGCTACGAGGTCGTTGCCAGCAAGGGCCACGTCAAAGATCTGCCCAAGAAGATGGGCATCGACGTGCAAAACGGCTTCGAGGAGACGTACGAGGTCATCGAGACCAAGGCCAAGGTGCTGGCCGAGCTGAAGGCCGAGTCCAAAAAGGCCGACGTCCTCCTGCTAGCAACCGACCCCGATCGTGAGGGTGAGGCGATTGCATTTCACATCGCCGAGGAGCTGGCGCGGCCGAAGCTCGAGGTGCGGCGGGTCGAGTTCGAGGAAATCACCAAGAAGGGCGTGCAACGCGGGATCGATTCGCCTCGTGACTTGGACGCGAATCTGTACAGCGCTCAACGCTGTCGGCGCGTGCTCGACCGCATCGTCGGCTACGACGTGTCGGCTTTGGTTTGGTCGAAGCTCGCCTTCGGTCTGAGCGCCGGGCGCGTGCAGTCGGTCGCGCTCAGGCTGATCGTCGAACGCGAACGCGAAATCGAGGCCTTCGTCCCGGATGAGTACTGGAACGTGGGCGCGATGCTGCGCGGCAAGGCCAAGCAGAGCTTCCACTCGCGGCTGGTGAAGGCAGACGGCGAGAAGCTGGAAGTCACCAACGGCGAGCAAGCCGCTGCGGTGAAGGCGGATCTGGACAGCGCGAAATACAAGGTCAAGGCCGTGACCAAGCGCGAGCAGAAGCGCAATGCGCCCGCGCCGTACACGACCAGCAAGCTGCAGCAAGATGCCACCAGCCATCTGCGCTTTCCGACCAAGCGCACGATGAACATCGCCCAGCGCTTGTACGAGGGCATCGATCTCAAGAAGGATGGCGGCCTCGTCGGTCTCATCACTTACATGCGTACCGACTCCGTGCGCATCAGCCCGGATGCCATTCTCGAGCTGCGCGAGTACATCAAGACCACCTTCGGCGAGAAGCATTTGCCCGCCAAGGAGAACGTTTTCAAGTCGCGCAAAGACGCGCAAGAGGCGCACGAAGCCATTCGCCCGACCTCGCTCGAGCACACGCCGGAGTCGGTGCAAAAGCACCTGAGCGACGAGCAATACAAGCTGTACAAGCTGATTTGGGATCGCTTCGTGGCGTCGCAAATGTCGCAAGCGGTGTACGACCAAACCGGCGTCGATATCGAAGCCGTGCCGAGCCGCGCGCAGCCCGCACACAAGTCCTTGATGCTGCGCTCGAGCGGCAAGGTGCTCAAGTTCTCGGGTTGGCTCGAGCAATACCAAGCCGTCAAGGGCGACGAAGCTCCGAAAGAGTTCGCCGGTGAAGACGACGCGCGCGCCGAGGCCGCACAAAACGGCGCCGCCGAGCGCGCCGCCGCAGCCGACGACGAAGAGGGGCTGTTGCCCGAGCTGAACGAGGGCGAAGCGCTCGACTTGGTCGAGCCGCCCGGCGTGCTGGCCGAGCAGAAGTTCACCCAGCCGCCCGCGCGCTTCAACGAAGGCTCGCTGGTGCGCGAGCTGGAAAAGCGCGGCATCGGCCGTCCCAGCACGTACGCCGAGATCATCAGCAAGGTGCAGGCGCGCGACTATGTAGAGAAGCTACCCGGCGGCCAGATGAAGGCCTCGGATCTGGGCAAGCGCGTGACCGACGGTTTGGTCTCGACGCATCTCGATTTCATGGAGCCGAGCTTCACCGCGAAGATGGAAGAAGACTTGGACGAGGTGCAGGCAGGGCGCTTGGACCGCGTGAAGCTCTTGGATCGCTTTTACGGTGCCTTCCGCACCGTGCTCGACACCGCCAAGAAGGACAAGCGCTGGGCGCCCGAGCCGGAGCCGACCGAGTACAAGTGCGACGATTGCGGCGCGCCGCTCTTGAAGCGCTGGGGAAAAAACGGCTTCTTCCTCAGCTGCGAGACGTACCCGAAGTGTAAATTCACTCGCGATTTGTCGAAGGAAAACGGCGAGCCCGCCGTGGACCGCATGACCGACTACATCTGCGACAAGTGCGAGAAGCCGATGGTGATCAAGACTGGCCGCTACGGCGAGTTCTTGTCGTGCAGCGGCTACCCGGAGTGCAAGAACGCCAAGCCCGTCCCGCTCGGCATGCCCTGCCCGAAGTGCCAAGGGGACATCATCGAGATCCGCTCGAAGAAGAAAGGGTCCCGCCCCTTCTACGGCTGCGCCAACTATCCGAAGTGTGACTTCAAGGTTTGGCAGAAGCCGGTCAACGAGCCCTGTCCGCAGTGCAGCTATCCCTTCCTCGTCATTGGCGGAGGCGCCAAGAATCCGAAGTTGATGTGCGGCAAGGGCCCGAAGGAATGCGATTATTCGCGTCCGATCGACGAGCCCGGCCCGGCGGAGCTCGAGGCCGCCGAAGCGGCTGAGAAATTGCCCCCGGATCCGGAAGCCCCGAAGGGCAAGCGTCGCGCTGCTGCTGCCGCGGTCTCGCCGTGACAGCGGGCCCCACCGTCACCATCATCGGCGCGGGACTCGCGGGCTCGGAAGCCGCGCTCAGCCTGGCGGAGCGCGGCATCCGCGTGCGCTTGCTCGAACAAAAGCCGAAGAGTCGCACCGCAGCCGCGGTGAGTGAGAACTTCTGCGAGCTCGTGTGCTCCAACTCGTTCCGCGGCGCGGCCTTGTCGAACGCCGTCGGCCTGCTCAAGGAAGAGATGCGCCGGCTCGGCTCGCACGTGATGCGTGCCGCCGACGCGACCACCGTTCCCGCGGGCGGCGCGCTGGCCGTGGATCGCGAACGCTTCTCGGCAGAGGTGACGGCGCGCCTGCGCGAAAACCCGCTGATCGAGATAGAAACCGGGATCGTCGAGCGCTTGCCCGAGGCAAGGCCGCTGATCGTCGCTACCGGCCCGCTCACGGGCGACGCCCTGGCCGCAGACATCGCCACGCGCGTGGGCGCTTCCGCGCTCGCTTACTACGATGCCATCAGCCCGATCGTGAGCGCCGAATCCATCGATTGGGACCAGGTGTTCCACGCTTCGCGCTGGGACAAAGGCACGAGCGAAGAGGACCGCACCGCGTACGTGAATTGCCCGCTGACCGCGGAGCAATACCAAAATTTCGTGAACGAGGTGCGCGCGGCGCGCAAAGTCGAGCCGCAATCCTTCGAGGACGTGCGCTACTTCGAGGGCTGTTTGCCGATCGAAGTGATGGCCGAGCGGGGTGAGCGCACGCTCGCCTTCGGGCCGATGAAACCCGTTGGGCTGACCGATCCCAAGACGGGTCGCTGGCCGCACGCCGTGGTGCAGCTGCGCAAGGAAGACGAAGCGGGCACCGCGTACAACTTGGTTGGATTTCAAACCAAGATGGCGTGGGGCGAGCAAGACCGGGTGTTCCGTATGATCCCTGGGCTCGCGCAGGCCGAGTTCTATCGCTATGGCGCGGTGCATCGAAACACGTTCCTCAACGCCCCGAAGCTGCTCGACGGCACGATGCAACTCGCGAGCGAGCCGGGCTTGTACTTTGCCGGACAGATCGCGGGCACCGAAGGCTACGTGGAGGGCGCCGCAGGCGGGCTCCTGTGCGCGCTGTTCGTCGCCGATCGCTGGCTTGGCCGCGAGCCCGTGCCCCCGCCGTTGACGACCGCGCTGGGCGGCCTGTTGACGCACCTCAAGCGCAACGCAGACGACTACCAGCCCTCCAATATTACCTTTTCCCACATCGCCCCATGGGACGGCACACGCCTGAAGAAGCGCGAGAAGTATGAAGCCATGGCGGAGCGCGCTCTACGCGACCTCGCCGCCTGGCAGGCCGTGCGTTCGGCGCAAGTTGCGTAACGGAACCAGGGCGGAGGGGACTGCGCAGCGACGGCTGCGTGTCAGCGGGGGGGCTGACGCGTTGCGCGATCTCGCGCCTGTCAGCTCAGTAACCTTTGTGTCACTCTGGGGAGTGAGCCATTTTGCGCCGCGTAAGCCGCGGAAATCCCGGCGGTTTCGCCATCTTTTGCGAGCGCGTGAAGGCGGTGTTACGTTGCTAAGCGGCATTACTGTCACGTCACCCCTAGGAGCTCCGTGTTGGCACTCGAATCCCTCGTAACGCGGGTACAGAGCTACCATCCGTCGGCCGATCTCGAGCTGATCCGGCGGGCGTACCATTTTTCGGAATGGGCCCACCGGGAACAAACCCGAAAGAGCGGGGAGCCCTACTTCGTGCACCCAGCAAGTGTGGCCGGCATTGCCGCGGAGCTGAAGCTCGACACGGCCAGCGTCTGTGCCGGGCTGCTCCACGACGTGGTCGAGGACACGCCCTCGTCCATGAAGGACATCGAGGCGGACTTCGGCAAAGAGATCGCCACCATCGTCGATGGGGTCACCAAGCTCGGCAAGATCAACTTCATCTCGCGCGAGGATCGTCAGGCGGAGAGCTTCCGCAAGATGGTCGTGGCCATGGCGCAGGACATCCGCGTCCTCTTGATCAAGCTGTGCGACCGCTTGGACAACATGCGCACGCTCGACCATATGAAGCCCGAGGCGCAGGAGCGCATCGCCCGGGAGACAATGGAGATCTACGCTCCCTTGGCTGGCCGGCTGGGCATGCAGCGCATCAAGAGCGAGCTGGAAGACCTGGCCTTCCGCTACCTGGATCCCGAAAATTTCCGAGTCTTGTCGGGCAAGCTGCACAAGACGCAGAAGGAACGCGACCACTACATCGAGACCGTGTCGCGCACCATCACCTCGCGCTTGGCCGAGCAAGGCTTTGCCTGTGAAGCCTCGGGCCGCGCCAAGCACGTGCTGTCGATTCATCGCAAGATGAAGGAACAGCAGTGTGAGTTCGAGCAAGTCTTCGACACCGTGGCCTTCCGCATTTGCGTGGAATCGGTGGCGGATTGCTATGCTGCCTTGGGCGTCATGCACTCCAAGTGGACGCCCATCCCCGGGCGTTTCAAGGACTACATCGCGCTGCCCAAGCCCAACATGTATCAATCACTGCACACCACGGTGATCGGTCCGGGCCGGCAACGGATCGAAATTCAAATCCGCACCCACGAGATGCACCGCGTGGCCGAGCACGGCATCGCGGCGCACTGGAAGTACAAAGAGCGCGTCTCGGGCGGGGTCGATCCGAAGGACGCCGAACGCTTCGGCTGGTTGCGCGAGCTCGCGGATTTTCAGCGCAACCTGAAAGATCCGGTCGAGTTCCTGGAGAGCGTGAAGGTCGATCTGTTCCCGGACGAGGTGTACATCTTCACACCGAAGGGTGATCTGAGGGTGCTGCCCCGCGGCTCGACGCCCATCGATTTTGCGTACGCGATTCACTCGCAGGTCGGCGAGCACTGTTCCGGCGCCCGGGCCAACGGCCAGATCGTGCCCCTGCGCTACAAGCTGAAGAGCGGCGACGTCATGGAAATCATGACCTCGCAGAACCAGCAGCCGAGCAAGGATTGGCTGGATTTCTGCGTCACGACGCGGGCCCGCTCCCGCATTCGTGGGCACATGCGCGCCGACCAGCGCCAAAAGAGCGTCAACCTCGGCAAAGAGCTGCTCGACAACGAAATGCGCAGCGCCGGCATGAGCTTCTCCAAGTTCATCAAGAACGAGGCCGAAGTTCGCCGGGTGTGCGAAGCGCACGCAGTGCAAAGCCTGGACGAGCTCTTGCTCACCATCGGCTACGGCAAGCTCCAGACCGAAGACGTCGTCGACGGCCTGCGCGGCGTCAAACCCGAAGCGGGCGGGGAAGGCGAAGCCCCGGCCTCACTGCGCACCGGCCGCGTCGAGCAGTTCGTGCGCAAGGTCACCGGCCGCGACCAAGCCGGCATCAAAGTCAGCGGCATCGACGACGTGCTGGTGCGCTACGCCAAGTGCTGTAACCCGCTGCCCGGCGACGGCATCATCGGCTTCATCACCCGCGGCCGCGGGGTCACCATCCACCGCCGCGAATGCACCAAGGCCTTCGATACCGACCCCGAGCGCCGCATCGAGGTCAGCTGGGACTCCAAGGCCAAGATCAACCGCCCGGTGCAGCTGTCGGTCACGACCACCAACAAGCCCGGCATCTTGGCCACCGTGAGCCAAACCTTCAGCAAAGAAGAGATCAACATCACGGAGGCCAACTGTCGCTCGGGCGACGACGGCCGCGCGCACAACATCTTCACCTTCAACTGCACCGACCTGAGCCAACTGAAGAACGTGATGAAGGCGTTGCAGAAGGTGAACGGGGTGGTCGAGGTGGCTCGGATTTAGGGGTACCCAGCAGGGGGGACCCGCTAGTAACGCGCGCTTGACTAAGCTTGGGCGCTAGTAAAGAATACGTTCCTAGCCCGCCAGGCTAGTCAAGCTTCGTTGACCAGGTCGCACGACCAGTCGCTTGGGCGTTCCTAGTGAGCCGGCCAATGACCAAGCGAACCACGGGACGATACGAACGAACCACCGTGGCTGGCGAGCAGGTAGCTGCTTTCGTTCCGCGTGCGTTGCCGCCAAGGGACCCGCCACTCGTTCTCGATGGCGCCGTCGCGAGCCGCCTGCGCGCCGCCGAGCAGGCGCTGATTCGCCTGGAGCTGGCGGGCGAGATGGTGCCCTCGCTGGACTGGTTTATCTACGCCTTCGTGCGCAAGGAGGCCGTCTTGTCGTCGCAGATCGAAGGAACCCAGGCGACTCTGGTCGACCTGCTGACGTTCGAAGCTCAGGGGGACGTTGACTCGGAGTCGGACGCTCCGCCCAACGCCGACGTGGAAGAGATCTGCAACTATCTCGAAGCTCTCACGTACTCACGCGCCCAGCTCGCGGATGCGAACGGTCTGCCGCTCTCGATGCGCCTCTTGAGCGAGACGCACGGGCGGCTGATGCGTGGCGTACGCGGCGCCGAGAAGCTCCCCGGCGAGGTGCGGCGCAGCCAGAACTGGATCGGCGGCAGCCGCCCCGGCAACGCTCACTACGTCCCGCCGCCGCCACACCTGCTCGGCGAAGTGCTCGGCGCGTTCGAGAAGTATCTCCATGCGAATGACGCATTGCCGCCGCTGGTCCGCGCGGGGCTTCTGCACGTGCAGTTCGAGACCATCCATCCGTACCTCGACGGCAACGGACGCATCGGGCGCTTACTCGTGACGCTCTTGCTCGAGCACTGGAAGCTGCTGACCAAGCCGGTCCTGTACCTGAGCCTCTTTTTCAAGCGGCACCGCGAGGACTACTACCGGAGGCTCAGCGCCGTGCGCACCGACGGTGACTGGGAAGGGTGGCTCGACTTCTTTCTGGATGGCGTAGCGACGATTTCGGATGAGGCCGTCACATCCGCGCGTGAGCTGTTCACCTTGGTGGCCACCGATCGAGCCCGCATGCTCGCGCATGAAGGGACGTCAGTCGTCGCAATGCGCCTCTTCGAGCTCTTGCCGCGCCACCCGATCGTGACTGTCGCCGCTGCCATGAAGCTCGTCGAGACGACCAAGCCCACCGCCGGTCGGGCGATCGAGCTGCTCGTCGCCGTTGGCGTGCTCGTCGAGACGACCGGCAAGAAACGGGACCGCTCCTACGTCTATCGGGGCTACCTCGACCGCCTCAGGGTGGGCACCGAGCTCGAGGGGCGGGACGCCGCGTCCGACCGAAGAGTCGGCCGTCCGCTCGGTCGATCTCGATGAATTTTGTCGTCCCTTCCGTTTTCCTTGACAGACCTGGCTCGTGAAAGTACATGTCGCGGCCCTCACCGCGGGAGTAACTCAGTGGTAGAGTGCAACCTTGCCAAGGTTGACGTCGAGGGTTCGAATCCCTTCTCCCGCTCCGAAAAACCTAAGCGATATGAACCGGTTAGAGGCGACGCCCTAGCCGGTTTTTTCGTTTAGGGGGCCACCAAAGCCTTCGAGGGGGCCACCAAGGGGGCCACTAACCCGTCGGCCGACGAGCTAGCCCCGCCCTTTCCGAAGAGCTGGATGACCTTGCCGATGCTCGCTCGCTGCTCGTCGGGTGAGACCGTCGAGTAGTGATGC